>Ga0256404_1009607_pt1 | contig 13773 bp, 16 predicted proteins | sample RumenRJG_01DNA_FD_185990 | JGI IMG/M metagenome (GOLD analysis project Ga0256404, IMG submission 185990) | Bovine rumen microbial communities from Lethbridge, Alberta, Canada - RJG_01 | ecosystem: Host-associated > Mammals > Digestive system > Stomach > Rumen | place: Canada: Alberta | collected...
CGCACGTCCATCGTCGGCTTGAAGATCGCAACGTGCTGCTTGGCAAAGCGGGCACGGCGCAGACGGCGTATCAGCTCTTCTGTCTTACCGGAGAACATGCTGCCACAAACCACCTCGATGCGGCCGGGACGGCGGCTCTCCCCTATCAGATTCTCTGTCATCTATTCTTTTTCTTTTTTATTTGCAAAGATAATAAGAAAAGACGAATAGACATCATTTGTATATCTACATTTCTGCTTACCAAAGAAAAAAGCAAATAAAATTTGGGCATAGCGAATATTTTGCTTACATTTGCAAATGATTATGGGTACATTGTATATCATCCCCACTCCAGTGGGAAATATGGAAGACATCACACTGCGCGCCTTGAGAATACTCAAAGAGGCTGATCTGGTGTTGGCTGAGGACACACGAACCTCAGGCAACCTCCTTCGCCACTATGAGATCAACAATCATCTCATGGCCCATCACAAGTTCAACGAGCACGGGACAACGTCGGGCATCATCGAACGACTCAAGGCCGGACAGAACATTGCGCTGGTTAGTGACGCAGGCACGCCGGGCATCAGCGACCCGGGATTCTTCCTTGCCCGTGAGGCAGCACGCAACGACATCGAGGTGATCACATTGCCCGGTGCCACAGCCTGCATCCCTGCCATTGTGTCGTCGGGGCTGCCCTGCGACCGTTTCTGCTTCGAGGGCTTCCTGCCACAGAAGAAGGGGCGGCAGACGAGACTGGAGAGTTTGAAGGACGAGACACGTACCATGGTCTTCTATGAGTCGCCCTATAGATTGCTGAAGACGCTCAAGCAGTTTGCCGAGGTGTTCGGCGCAGACAGGCAGGTCAGCGTGGCCCGGGAGATCTCTAAGATACATGAAGAACACGTCCGAGGCACACTCGAAGAGGTTATCGCTCATTTCGAGGCTACAGAACCGCGAGGCGAGATCGTCATCGTGCTGGCTGGCAAAGATACGAAAAAGCATCAGGTATGACATTACGCTTGCTCCATACTTCTTTCTTGTGCGTGTTTCTCACATGCATAGCGCTTCTTGTAACTGGTTGCAAGGGAAAGAAGCAAGCACCCGTCATGCTCCAAAATATCCAGACTTCTGATTCGCTCAATAAAATCATCGCCCAACGCGACAACGAGATCAATGACATGATGGCGACCCTCAACCAGATTGAGGATGGCTTCGAGGTCATCAACATAGCCGAGAACCGTGTCAATGTGGCTCAGACCGGTGAGGGTGATGCCACGGACAAAGCCAAGGAGATTGCCAAGAACATCAAGATCATCACTGACAAGATGCAAGAGAACCGCGCTCTTATCAGCAAACTGCAAAAACAACTCAGGCAGAGCAGCTTCAAAAGTCAGGAGTTCAAACGTACCATTGAGGGGCTTATGAGACGCATGAGCGAGAAAGATCAGCAACTCCAAGAACTGAGAGCTGAGCTCGACGCCAAGGATATCCATATCTCGGAACTTGACGAGACCATTGACAATCTCAACAACAACATCACTGACCTGCAGAACGAGAGTGAGCAGAAAACACAGACGATCAACAGTCAGGACATGCAGCTCAACACAGCATGGTATGTCTTTGGCACAAAGAGTGAGCTGAAGGAGCAGAATATCCTCGTTGGCGGAAAGGTGCTGCAAGCGTCTTTCAACCATAACTACTTCATGAAGATCGACATCAGAGTGGAGAAGGATATCAAGCTCTACTCCAAATATGCCAAGATTCTCACCACGCACCCGGCAAGCAGCTATACGCTTCAGCGTGACAACTTCAACCAATATGTCCTGCACATCACCAATCCACAGTTATTCTGGAGTACGAGCAAATATTTGGTGATTCTGGTCAAATAGATATGATATCATAAAGAATGATGACCGACGAAAACTTTATGCGGCTGGCACTCAATGAGGCTCGGGCTGCTTTCGAGGAGGGGGAGATCCCAGTGGGAGCCGTCGTAGTGAACAAGGGGCGCGTCATTGCGCGGGCACACAACCAGACCGAGACGCTCCACGACGTCACTGCTCATGCCGAAATGCTGGCTATCACCTCTGCTGCCAATCTCTTGGGAGGCAAATATCTGACCGACTGCACGCTCTATGTCACCGTGGAGCCTTGTACAATGTGTGCCGGTGCGCTCGGATGGGCACAGGTGGCACGTGTCGTCTATGGGGCTTCTGATCCCAAGCGGGGCTATACCTGCTATGCGCCACACGCCCTGCATCCTAAAGCATCCACCACTTCCGGCATACTCGAAAAGGAGTGTACTACGCTGATGCAGGAATTCTTTCGACTCAGAAGATAATCGACAACAATGGCTACTCACAACGATGTCGGCAAGTGGGGCGAGGAATATGCCACCCAATATCTCAAAGGCAAGGACTATCTCATCCTTGATCGCGATTGGAGACCGGGAAAAGGACTGGTCGATCTCGACATTGTGTGCCTCTCACCAGACCGCCGGACGGTGGTCTTCGTGGAGGTGAAGACGCGAAGCAAGGAGGAGATCACCGACCCGGAAGATGCCGTCGATATACGTAAAATGAGACATCTCGGACGCGCTGCCGACACGTATGTCAAGATCAGAGACATCGTGGAAGAGCTCCGTTTCGACATCATAACTATCATCGGAGAGGAAAATGATCCTCATCCGCAATTAGAACATATACAAGATGCTTTCAATCCGCTCCTTATTTAAAAGGAAAAACAACAGTGGGAATAGCTTCCGGATCACACGTCTGGACGAAACCGACAGCACCAATGCCTATATCCGTCGCATGCTCTCTGCCCCGCAGCAGGGCGAGGTAAACACTGCGGCTGACCAAGCACGCTATTGGGTCGTCACCACAGAGTTCCAGTCTTCCGGACGCGGACAGGGGACTAATACGTGGGAAAGCGAGAGAGGCAAGAACCTACTCTTCTCTATTCTCTGTCATCCGGCGTGGATTCCTATTACCAGTCAGTTTATTCTCTCAGAGGCTATAGCCTTGGCGATCCGTGATGCATTGGCTGTCTACGACGATCATTTCACCATCAAGTGGCCCAACGACATCTATTGGAAAGACAAGAAGATCTGCGGCATTCTCATAGAGAACACGTTGAGCGGCGGACACATCAAGAACTGCATCATCGGTCCGGGCATTAATGTCAACCAGCAGGTCTTCCATAGCGACGCGCCAAATCCCGTCTCGCTCTATCAGATCTTAGGTCACGAAGTAGATCGCGAAGCCCTGTTGCAGGACATCCTCAAGCGCTTCGACGCTAACATCCAAGCGACAATCAACGGTGACTACGCCACAATCATCGGCAACTACACGTCATGGCTCTACCGACTCCACGGCTTCTATCCCTATCGTGATGCCGACGGTGACTTCGAAGCAGCACTCGTTGAGGTGGAGGACGACGGCCATCTCGTTCTTCGTGACCGTGAGGACCGCATCCGCCGCTATGCTTTCAAGGAGGTGGAGTTCATTATCAAAGCGTGAGCCACGCTCCATTCTGAATTCCATAATCCTCGTTGCAGCAATTCAACATTCATCATTCAACATTCCATTCATTCAACATTTAACAAACAACACTCAACATTCAATATATGAGATTTAAACGTATTCTGCTCAAGCTCTCCGGTGAGAGTCTGATGGGCAAACAAGGTTATGGCATAGACCCAGAGCGACTGAGTGATTATGCCGCACAGATTAAGGAAATCCATGACATGGGCGTACAGATAGGTATCGTCATCGGTGGTGGCAACATCTTCCGCGGTCTCAGCGGCTCGCAGAAAGGCTTCGACCGCGTCAAGGGCGATCAGATGGGTATGTGTGCCACGGTCATCAACTCACTGGCTTTGAGTTCCGCCTTAGGCGCTATCGGTGTGAAAAACAAGGTGATGACAGCCATCCGCATGGAGCCGATCGGTGAGTTCTACAACAAGTGGAAAGCCATCGAAGCCCTGGAGGCTGGCTACATCTGCATCTTCTCTGCCGGTACAGGCAATCCTTATTTCACCACCGACACAGGTTCTTCACTCCGTGGCATTGAGATTGAGGCCGACGTGATGCTCAAGGGTACACGTGTCGACGGCGTCTACACCACCGACCCCGAAAAGGATCCTACGGCTAAGAAGTTCAAGGACATCAGCTACAAAGAGGTGCTCGACCGCGGCCTGCGCGTCATGGACCTGACCGCCATCTGCATGTGCCAAGACAACAACCTGCCGATCTACGTCTTCAATATGGACGAGAAGGGCAACCTCAAGAAGGTTATGGATGGTGAGGAAATCGGCACGCTCGTACATCCATAATAAGACATAGACTCTCTCCCCGCAAGACATATATGAAATCCGCCACGGATAATACAAAAATGTATTGCGGAGAAAGAGAATTTTTCTTGGTTCCTGCCTTTCTTGTATTTCTTCGCAGAATCTTTTGGAAAATATGAGTGAGCGACAGAATCAAATATAATATTCCGCCGCATCGACGAGTCCTGCGCGAAGAGCATATTTCGTAGCCTCGTGAACATTGTTCACACCGAGCTTGCGGAAGATGTTTTTGCGATGAGTGTTGACGGTGTGGAAACTGGAGAAGCGCTTGGCTGCTATTTCCTTGGTGGTCATGCCAAGGGCAATGTCTTTGAGGATTTCCTGCTCTGTCTTGGTGAGGTTGACCATCTCGGGATGGCTATCTGAGGACTGCTCTTCAAGGAGCATCTCCATGGCATGTTGGCAGATAAAGCGCTTACCGTGCATCACAAAACGAAGGGCCTCACGAATCTCGGACAGCGGCGAGTCCTTCATTATGATACTGAACTGCTGTCCGTTGAGCATCACCATCTTCATGAATTCTACACTGAGTTCCTCACTGAAGAGCAGCCAGAGAGTCTTGGAAAAGCGTTGGCTGAGGATGAACATCTCGTTGGCATCATAGAAATCAAAAAGATTGTAGTCGAGGATGATAATCTCTGCGGGGCACTCCTTCAGTCTTTCTATCAGTCCGGCTTTGTCTTCTACATAACGCGGACTATCCTGCCCCATTTCGTGAAGCAGATACATGAGTCCCATGCGTGTAATGCCTTGCGGGTCTGCCAATACCATTTCCATTGCTATTCTCTCCGTTATTTCATTTCTTACGCTACGCTTACTTTCTTGTACAAATTTAGCAATAATAATTAAAAACGCAAAGAAAAACAAGTGATTTTTATTATTGTTCTCAACAGAGAATCACTTTGCTTTATGAGCCAAGCCTGTCTTACTCCCCCACTTCACTGTCATCTGTTTTGTAGTATCGGAAAGAGCGATTAACTTTGCCATCGTAATCGAAGATATTTTTTAATTTTTACACACATACATATCAAGGTATAATCGCCGCAATCAGAAATATAGGCGAAGGATGCAGAGGTAAAGAAAGCTATACTTGGAATGGATCTGAAAAAAGGCGATGTAAGGTGCAAAGACAAGGCAAATGGAGTCAGGCTCATTGTTTCGATGAGCGACAAGCGGGCTGCGAAGGACAAGGCAATGAGAAAAAAGACTTCAGAGACTGGAGAAACGCTTTCAAAGTGGCAAACTGACAAAAGCGAACGTTAACAACCGTGGCTACAACAAGTACTTGAAGATGGATGGTGATGTGAGTGTTTCGATTGACATGGACAAGTTTAACGCTGATGCCGCATGGGACGGAATCAAGGGATATGTCACGAACACGAAAGTCCGACCGGTTTAACGGAAAAGCCCGCAAATCCTTTGATTGGAAGGGTCTACGGGCATTTTAGTTGCGGAGGCAGGACTCGAACGTGCGACCTCCAGGTTATGAGCCTGGCGAGCTACCAACTGCTCCACTCCGCGATGTAAGCTAACCGAGATAATGTTCATTTCTCAATTGCGACTGCAAAGGTACGAGGATTATCCGAAACTACCAAATGTTTCTGAGAAAAACTGCTAATAATTATCACTTATTAACAAATAAAGAGATACTTGTACTTATTCTTTCTGTCCCTTTTGCACGCAGTCAGCGATGATGTCGGCGCAACGGCTAATGCCGAGCTTACTGGTATTGAGCACAAGATCATAGTCGTGGGCGTCGGTCCACCGCCGTCCCGTATATTGGAAGTAGTGGTTGCTGCGTCCCTTGTTCACTTGTTCAATACGCTTTGTGGCAGCGGCGGCATCGAGATGGTCTTTGTCCATCACCCGCTTCACGGCATCGTCCTTGTCCGACGTCACGAAGACACGGAAGGCTTTGGCATCACCACGCAGCACCCAGTTGGCACAACGCCCGATGATCACGCAGGGCTTCTTCACAGCCAGCGTGCGGATCATGCGGCTCTCGCTCACGAAGATGGCATCGTCATGCGAGGGATTCATCGACATCGGGATACTCTTGTCGGTGAAGATGAGTTCCCATAACTTGGCATTGCTGATGTTCTGCTCATTCTCCCGCACAAACTCAGAGGAGTAGCCCAACCGCTCTGCCGTCTCGTCGATGATCGCATGGTCGTAGTAGTCCACGCCAAGCCGCTGGGCGAGCATCTTACCCAGTGTCAAGCCACCACTGCCATACTCGCGCGCAATGGTGACGACAAACGGCACGGCGCCTTCCTCTGCCTCTTCTTCGTGTTTCTCCGCAGTTTCCTCCTGACGCTCATCAACCGGGATGAAGATGATGTCGAGCCAGGCAATGTGTGGAGCAAAGATGCGAACCATGAAACCGACATAGAACATGCTCACGAGGGTACCCACACCGACCATCTTCCAGTCCCAACGCCCCCAAAAATGAAACATCAATACCACGGCAATGGCCACGAGCCCTGTGTCGGAGCACATCTTCACCTTGCCGAAATCACCATGCACAGCTTTGGAGATAGCCAGCGGCAGTCCCTCACCGGCAAGCATCAACGAGTCGCAGCGCACCTCGCAAGCTATACCGAAAGCCAGCAACGCGCCACCGATGAGCAACTCCACGAATTGCAGCGGATAGCCCACAGCATGAGGCAGCGACGCTGGCACTTGCATGAAGCCCGTGAGCCACATGGTCAGGTCGGTATAGAAGCCAAAGAGAAACGACACCAATATCTGGGAGAGTTGCCGCAACTCATAGTTACGGCGGAGCAACAAAATCTGTATGAGAATAAACAGCACGTGCATACAGATGACGATGACACCCATCGTCAGCGGTATGCCGGGGATGAGCGACAGCACATAAGGTGGTGCCGAGATGGGGGACGACCCCAGATTAGCCCGTATCGACAGCGAAGTGCCAAAGGCGATAACAAACAGGATAAAGACGAAGCTCACATAACGCCGCATCCACTCTCTCTTACTTCTTTTTACCTTTTCCATGTACCTAAAGTTGTTGGCGCGGCTGCTCTGCAGAAAGGAGACGAGCGTCGGTTCTTACAAATATACTGCAAAATTAGCAAAAAAGTAGCAAATACACAAACAATGACACACATTTTATAACACATATAACATTTACAGCATCAATACAACGGGCATGTTGTTATCCATGTTCTTTGTTGAGTAAACTGACAATTTTCGGCCGATTTCTATGCGATTTTCTGAACCAACCACTATGCTGCTCTCAATTTTGCGAATTTTGAGATCCTTTCCATAAACAACTGATACACAACGCAATACAAATATAGAGTACTTATTTCATTAAGAAAAACATAATTTTACATTATCAGAAAGCCTTTCTGATGCTGTCATCTCGGTGATTTCACAAGGTCAGAAAGGCGTTTTGACCTGGTCGTCTCTACCATCTCCCAGCCGGGCATCTACATTGTCAACGGCAAGAATTTGCAAACTTACGCAATTTATTTGGATTTGGCAACAAAGCAAGCGAATAAATACTGAGTATAAGGCCATAAGGAGGAAGAAAGAAGAAGCCAAGACAAGCCGACAAAACTTTTAACAAACCTATGTCAACATTTCCAGTCATTCTAGAGAGAAACGTGAGGTGAAAATCAGGAAAAACGAGGATGATGACACCAAAAATCGGCCGTTGCAAAGAAAAAACAGTGAGTTGACTTGGTCAAAAAGGCCTTTTCATGCGATCAAAAAGGTGAGATGACCGAGTCAAACTACCGAGATGACGAAAAATTCTCTAGAGAATTTTTGGTCAAAGTACCTTTTTGACAAAGAGCAAAAAACGCGATTTCTCATATCTTATTGTATTTCAGTGCTTTATAAAAATATCTCAAAATTCGCAAAAATCGAAGAGAAAGACTGCTTGCTCGATAAAAACGCCTTCTCAGAGCCTGTTTATTGTCAGAAAAGCCAACAAACATGGAACTACGAGAATACGAAGGACACGAAGCTGCTACACAAAACAAAGGCTATGACATACGTAACATCAACACTATCTCGAGAAACACTTATAAGGGCGAGCCACACGATGCCTTCTGGTATTTCGATCGCGAGATGGCCGAGATGACGATGGCCCGCTATCGCGAGAGTAGAGGTAAGCGCCGCCAACCGGCCTCATATAGAAGTCATCAGCGGACCCGTGGAAAAGATTGACGACAACACGTTCCGCATCACCAACTATGAGGCAGGATGGGACAATCCCCGACGTTCCTTCTCGGTGTTGCTGGTTGCCGTCGGAGAACCCGACAAGCAATACCGCGGCTGTGTACAACCCGTCATGCTGCAACTGCCCCATGACATCATGGAAGACATAAAGACAGAGTATTAAAGACAGAATAACAGAAAATCTATTTAAGACAGAAAGACATAAAAAAACATATTTTATTATAGACAGAGTAACATATAAAACACTTTTTTGACAGCGTAACAGAGGAACATAATTCTTAGACAGAGGAACAGATTTAAAAAACAGAAGAACAGAGCATAAGGTGCCCACCGACTGAAATTATTATGTTCTTTATGTCTTTCTGTCTAGAAAAGAATCTGTCCATCTGTTACTTTGTCTTTAAAATCTGTCCATCTGTTACTTTGTCTTTAAAATCTGTCCATCTGTTACTTTGTCTTTAAAATCTGTCCATCTGTTACTCTGTCTTAAAACGGAAAATGGCGGCCGTCCTTCTCACGAAGGGCGGCCGCCTCACAATTTTTAACGAACCGGCGCGTGTACCGGGATTACTCCCACCCCGCGCCGACATCCTACCCATAAAACAAGCAGGATTTATGAAATATTGATTTTATTTTCATCACATAGCAGTCGCGTGTGTAGTTTTTGCTGCACGCTCTCATATGCTGTTCCACGCGCTCTATTCCGAAGAGTGTCCCCTTACCTTTTTGAGTGCTGTAGCTATCGATTAGAAACTGCTTTTCCAATAAGCCATAAATGCGTCGTGCTATAAGATGATGCACCACACGGTCACGGAAATCTGCCGCAAAGACCTCTCGCCTTACCGGACGCTTCACCACAAAACAGATGCTACGTCTCGGCTCATAGGTCCTGTTGATAATCTCGTGCCATAATTCGATGCAATGTCGTTCATAGTCCATCTCAAATCGAATAGCATTCGCCGTGTTGCTTTTATGTCTACGACAATCCATATAGGCGTCTATGACATCCTCTAATTCTATCATGGCTGCACTTGGTTTTTGTTTTTCCATCCGGTGGCTTGTCGGCCGATACGCTCCATCACCTTCACTATCTCGGCATAGCGCCCCGTGCTGATGACTTTCTGATGGAAGACCAGTCTCATCAGTATTTCCAACTTGCGATAGCTGATGATCACCTTCATGATCAGCCGGTATTTCTCGGCCGTGGCATCCGCGGTCATGTTGGCCTCATAGATTCCACCCAACAGATCCAGACAAAGATCCAGCATCTTCTCTCCTAATGCGTAACGCAACATGCGGGGCATGTCCTTTTCCACATCGACGACATGCTCCAACAGGATGTAGCCATCGTGGAAGATCGGAAGTTCTTCTGCCAGTGCCATATATCAGAAACAGTTTAATTCAAAATAGTTCTTTAAAAAGTAAGCGGAGGAGCAGCTGCTCTTCTCTATGGTGTTGATACAAGAAGCGAGACACGACCGCACGTTGTTGCTATTGCTCTTGTTGTTGTTGTTCCAACCAGTGTCGTTGAAGTTCCAACCGTTGTCGCTATTGTTCTCTGAGGACGACCAATAGTTGCCCGAGAGATGATTGCTGCCATTTGATCCCAACTATTTCGGTATTGCCGGGATATCATCCATAAAGAAATGTCAATCCAAGCAATCCTAACAGTAGGCAGCCCTTTTTGTATCAATACAGCACACTCGACGATGAACAAGCGCCCATCGGATTCCGGCGAAGCGAGTCAACTCTCACGCTAACAACGCTGCTCCTCCGCAGAGATCATGCGTTGCAACTCATTGACGAGCACCATGGCATCCATGGGTGTTGACGCACTGAGTTGAAACGCCTTTAGCTTTTTCCTCACAGGATCATCTTTGGGCGCTGTCGAAGCCGCAAAAGGACGCGGGGCCGGCTCACAGACGAGGCTATCGTCCGGAGTGGCATCAAAGCCTGAGAAGCGGTAGATGCCATTGCTCATCAGTGTAAGAAAAGCGCCGGCCGCCTTGAACAAGCTCTCCACATGCATGAACTTGGTGGCGGGAAAGCCACAGGTCAGCACCTCGCCATATTTCCGCTTCTTCCGCATCACCCGATAGTTGGTCGCACGCGCCAGACAAAAGGCACCATGACCATAGGCATGATAAAAACTGCCTACCAACATCAAGTAAAACTCCTTGTTGCCATTGCGCTCCTGCGCCGTCAATATTTCCTGCTCGGTCATTGATATGAATATACTATAATGTAGGGGGGATCCTGCACGGAGCGCCGTTTTTCATTCGGCGCCCCTCTCGTCCGCGTTACCCCCTACCTTTCCTAAAAGATAAACGATAAACGGTAAACGATTAAAAAGCGAGACACGACCGCACGTAGTCGCTATTGCTCTTGCTGCCTTCGCCCCACCCAGCGCCGTCGAAGCCCCATCCGTTGACGCTATCGTCCTCTGAGGACGACCAATAGAGGCCCGAGAGAGCTGTGCCACCGCATGCCGTCATTTTGGGATTCAGTGTTCCGTTGTAATCGTTAGCACCTCCCATGATCGCTGTCCATTGATCTTTTGATCCATGGAACCAGCCACTTGTGCCGGTAGAGGGAACAGCAACACTGTAACTTGTGGCCGTAGATGTAGCACCACTCCAGTTGCTAGACCCTGCGTCTTTCAAAGCTACAGCCAAACCATGGTTATAAGTTGAGTTGCCGGTATCACTACCTACATAGGCAATCATGGCGATTGCGGTCTCTCCGGCAGCTGTAGCATCTGAGACCTTGTCATAGATGTGACCATCTGATGTTATTACCTTGCCTACATGCTCTGCTTTTACATCAGACAACAAGATAACATCATTAGCCACGTCATGGTATTCCTGATTCACAGCCACAAAGTCCTTGACTGATACGTTGACGGAGGCCACCTTGCTGCTAACCGGTGTGACGGGACTGTTGGTGCCCTTCCCGGTGATAGTGATGCTCACCTGATAGTTGATGTTCGGGTGAAGTGCCTTAGCGGTACCGCCGTCAGGAGCTGATCCGTCAGAGGTGTTGTAGTTCATGTAGAACGGATAGTAGACAACCTCGTCATTCTTGCCGTTATAGGAGAACTTACCCTTGACGACGAGGAAGGTAGCCTTGTTATCGACATTACCGTTAGGCAGGGAGTAGAGCGTCGGCATGTTTGCGTTGTAGACTTTCTCCTCATTGGCCACACTTGCGTCCCATTTCGAATCACCCGTGCTGAGATCGCCCGTGCTAAGATAAGGATAGTCGGAAGCTTTCACTGTCGCTCCGTCGGCAGCATAGGTTGTCTGCTCGCCCGACACGTAAGTGTCGTTGGACGCAAAGGTGTATTTCGCCACGTCACTTGCATCGTCGAGCCCGACTTTTGTCGGCACGTTGGCCAGGAAGATCTCTGTCGGCTGGAAGGTAGCGCCTTTATAGGTGTTAGAGAAGTTAACAGTGATCGACTGGAGCGAGATCTTTGAGACAAGGTGATAGACCTTTACATCAGCCTTGTATTGCTTAGCCTTGCCGGCACTAACGAGCGTGCCCTCGCCATACATGGGCACATACTGGTGGTCGGCCAACTTGTTCTCCGCCACATGGTTGGGATCACCGTATAGGGCCTGGTCAATGGAGAGTATCTTATTCTTGAAGCTACTCTCGTCGTTCACATCGTCGAAGAGTGTCGAGGGCATGTTGACGGCGACAAGCACCTTATTGCCTATCTTGTAGCCAGCGGCTGTCACGGTGAGCTGAGAGTTTTTGGCGACGGTCTGCTTCTCGATACCGAGTTTCGTGCCTTCACTGTCGAAGATGCCTACGACAAACTGGTTGACCTGGTTTTCTGTTCCGGTCTGTACGTCGTGTGCAGCGGCGCGGGTAACGGTGTTGGAGGGGCTCACCTTGACGGTGAGCGTCTGGTCATCACCGCCCTGGCTTATGAGTTCGTCAGAGCTGCACGACGACAAAAAAGCGGCACCCGCAAAGGTCATGGTCAGTGCCATGATGCCGGCATATAATCTTTTAGCTTTCATAATCGTGTCGTTTTATATATATATGTGTGTTGTTGTAATATAGAATATGAATTAATTACCACAGTCGTTGCATTAGTTGCGGTCTTGTGATGTCTGCGTCTTGTCGACGAAATTCTCTACACTGACGTTGACAGTGGCATTGGATCCGTCGACTGGCTTCGTGGCACTGTCAGAGCCCTTGCCCGTGATGTAGACTTTCACCTTGTAGTTATAGTTGGGGCTGACGCGCTTGGCCACGCCACCGTCGGGCACAACGCTCTGTTTGTTGGTGTTGAAGTTGAGGAAAATCGGATAGTAGACGACATCGGTCGCGCCGTTGTAGAAAAACTTACCCTTGACAACGAGGAAGGTGGCGCCATTCTTCCCTACGCCCACCTGCCCGTTTGGCATGGTGTAGAAAATCGGCAACTTGGCGGCATCGTAATCCTTAGACTTATTAGCTTCCGTGACAGAGAAATCTCTGTTGTTGGAGAGGTCGCCCGTTGTCAGATATTTATATGTCGAGGCCGTAATAGCTTCCTTGCCACTTGGCACATCCGTGGTCGTCTCGCCGCTGACATATTTCAGCGTGCTCGCCGACTCTGTGGTCAGAAAAGAATATGTCTTTGACGAACTGGCCAGCGAAAGGCCCAACTGATCAGGCACATTGGCCAAGAAGATCTCGGTCGGCTGGAACGTAGCACCAGCATAAGTGTCAGAGAAGTCGACGTTAAGACTAGCCAGTGTCACTTTGGAGACAAGATGATAGACATCGATATCGGCCTTGAACTTATTATCACTGACCTTAGTAACGGCACCCTGACCGTACATGGGGATGTAGTTGTTGTCGGTGTGGACATTATCACCGGTGGACTGATGAGTAGGATTGCCGTAGAGAGCCTGGTCGAGCGTCAGGGTCACCTTACTGAAATCATCCTTACTTTTGACATCCTTGAAGAGATCCTTCGGTACGTTGACTGCCACCAGCACGTTGTCGCCCTCGGCGATTTCACCTGCATCGATGGTGAGTTGCGGGTTGTTGGCCATATTCATGGTCTGAACAGTCCCTCTTATATCGCCATTCCCGTCAAAGATGCCGACAACAAAATGGTTGATGGTATTCTCCGTACCGGGTTGGATGTCAACAGAGGTGATACCGGCACGGGTGCCAACTGAGTTGGAGGGAGACACACTAATCGTGAGCTCCTTCTTGCCGCT
>Ga0256404_1009609_pt1 | contig 13771 bp, 12 predicted proteins | sample RumenRJG_01DNA_FD_185990 | JGI IMG/M metagenome (GOLD analysis project Ga0256404, IMG submission 185990) | Bovine rumen microbial communities from Lethbridge, Alberta, Canada - RJG_01 | ecosystem: Host-associated > Mammals > Digestive system > Stomach > Rumen | place: Canada: Alberta | collected...
CATCAAGATCTTCAGCTCCGGAAGCATGGATATGGACCTGACCCAGACTTCCTACAGCTCTGTGCCTTCTGTAGATATCGAGCTTGGCAATCAGTGCTCGTCTCACGGCGAGGCTGAGCTTATCGCACGCGGAAAGGGCATGGTCGCCGGTATCAACCGTTTCTTCGGACAATAATAAGAAAGAGGGAGGTAATGACTCATGAAAAAGAGATTATTGAAACCGTTCATTCTGATCCTGACCCTGATTTCTCTGATGATGCCTCTTGCAGCCTATGCGGATACCGCCTATGTCGTGACCGGCACCCAGAACTATCTGGCCCTCAGGAACGCTCCGAGGACAGACGCCAGCAACGAGATCGGAAAGCTTCATAACGGCGATCTTTTCATTGTGACCAACAACGGTACCAATGGCTTTGCCTACGGCTACACCTCCTCCGGAAGCTACGGCTATGTCAATGCCAATTACTTGAGGCTCTCCAACTATCAGCCGCAGGTCGCACCGAGAGCAGGAATCCCGAGGACCGTTGTGGGAACCAGAAACTATCTGGCGCTCCGGACAGCTCCGGTCCGCGCGGACAATAACGAGATCGGAAGGCTTCGTAACGGCGACGTGTTCTATGTGGTCGAATTCGGAAATACCGGATTTGCCTACGGCTACACGGCCTACGGGCAGTACGGCTATGTCGTAAGCGCCTATCTGCAGTGATGAACCAGAATTGAATTAAGAAACCCGCCGGTTCCGACAGGACTCGGCGGGTTCTTTATGACTGTGATATTTGACGTGCCTGCTTTGCGGTGCTATCATAAAAAAATAATCAAAAACAATGCCGGTTTTGGAAAGTAACAATCCGGCTCAGGAGAAGACATTGGCAGACTATACCGCAGGCAAGGCGTGGAAGATCGAGAGAAAGGATCATATCATGGAGGAGGCGTTTTGTCTCTTTTCCGCTAAGGGGATCATCCCCGTAACGATACCGGATGTGGCAAAGGCGAGCGGCGTCGGCCGGGCGACGGTCTACCGCTATTTTCCCGCCAAGATGGATCTGGTGATCGCGGTCGCGGTCCGGAAGTGGGAGGAGTATATCGATTATCACAACGGCCTGCTTTCCGAGGAAGCCTTTGCCGATATGAGCGGGGCTGAGTATCTTAAGTTCATCATGGATTCCTTTATCGACCTGTATCGGAATCATAAGGATATCCTGCGCTTTAACTATGATTTCAACAATTACTTAAGGTACGAGCCGGGTACCGCGGAGCAGAAACAGCCCTACATGGATATGATGGAAGGGCTTGTTGAAATGTATAAGACCGCCCTGAAGCTTGGCCGAAAGGACGGGACCATCCGCACGGACGTGTCTCCGAGGATGATCTTTTCCGTCACCTTCCACATCATGCTGGCTGCCGTGACCCGCTATGCAGTGGGACTGGTCTATCTCCACGAAGAAGCGGAGGATCCTGAAAGCGAGCTCATCATGCTGGAAGAGCTTCTGCTTTCGAGGTTCACTGCCTGAGACAGCTCGGAAAAGGAAAGAAGCTGCAGTCACCCGCCGGGACCAATAATCGGGCGGAGGGCTGCAGCTTTTTTGCGTGATAAGGCCGGAGAGCGGCCGCAATCAGATGTTTACCATGCGGCGCGGGCGTTCTGCACCGCGTACTTTCCGCCGGAGATCTCCAGGCAGGTGCCGGTCATGTAGTCTGCGGCATCGGAAGCCATGAAAAGGATGACCTTGGCCACATCCTCCGGCTCGCCGAATTTCTGCAGGGCCAGCGGTGTGAGCAGGGCATCCGCGCGGGCAGCGATATTGGCCGCATTGAGGGCGGTATCGATGACGCCCGGGATGTAGCCTAAAACACGGATCTTATAGGGCGCGAGCTCAGCCGCATAGGTGCGGGTGAGAGAAACGACGCCGGATTTTGCAGCTGCATAGGCACTGCCGCCGACACTCGGAATGACCGCCGCGTAGGAAGCGGCATTGATGATCACGCCGCCGTGGTCCTTCATCTTCTCATAGGCGATCTTGGTTCCGGTGAAGACGGACTTTAAGTTCGTATCGATGACCTTGTCCCAGAGCTCCTCGGACATATCGATGAGCTTTGCCGAGGGCATGAAGCCCGCATTATTGATAAATACATCCACACTGCCAAGTGCCGCGGCTGCCTTGTCGCCGAAGGCACGAAACTGTGCAGAGTCGGAAACATCGCAGCAGTCCGCAAACACGACAGTTCCGTATTCTTTCAGCTCAGCCGCTGCCTTTTCCAGTTTCTCCGCGCTGCGTCCGCAGATCGCGACATTGGCCCCTGCTTTGGAAAATGCCTTTGCCGTCTCAAAACCGATGCCTTCTGACGCGCCGGTGATCACAATACCTTTTCCCTTAAAATCAAATTCTGCATTCATACTCATTTTCAACTCCTTCAAAAAACAGGTCAACAAAGGATGATCCGCTCTTATTTTATCAGAGCAGTACAGGCGATCGCAGACCCGGCCGGATCCGCTGACGCCCCTACAGCACATCATAACACACCCTGCCCTCCGGGAACAGAAAAACATGTCCGAACAGGTAAGGAGTATTTGCGTATAGCAATTATTCTTGCCATGAATCGTATATCATCGTATAATTGATTTGAAATCGTATAGAATCGTATAAATAATCAGAAATCGTATAGAATCGTATAAAAACGTATACAACTTTCAGAATCGTATAACGACATACATTCGGAGAAGAAGCATGCAAAAAAACCCATTTGATATTTCATTTGGAAAAAAACCATATGAGACGATATCCAGAATCGTTCAAAGCCGGGAGATCCTGGAAACATTCCTGACCGAACCGGTGACGCATCAGATCTTCATGATCACAGGGGTGAGGGGCTCCGGGAAGACCGTTCTCATGAACATGACGGCCAACGAGATCGAAAACGAACCGGACTGGTTTGTTGTGAGACTGAATCCGGACAGGGATATCCTTCATTCACTGGGAGCAAAGCTCTGCAGTATCAATGAGTGCGCAGCCCTTTTCCGGCAGGCAAAGCTGAACCTGTCTGTGTTTGGTCTTGGGATCGAACTGGACAGGTCACAGACCGGCATGGATGCGGAGGCGGCAATCGAGCAGATGCTTCGAAGCCTGAAAAAGCACGGGAAGAAGCTTCTGATCACGGTTGATGAAGTCACAAATAATGAGTATATGAAAGCCTTTGCGGGTTCTTTCCAGATATTTGTAGGTCAGGAGCTGCCGGTTTTTCTGTTGATGACAGGACTCTATGAGAATATTGAGGAGCTGCAGAATGAGGAAAACCTCACCTTCCTTTACCGGGCCCCCAAGATCAAGCTGCCCCCTCTGAATCTCAACCAGATCGCGGCACGATATGAGGCTGTTTTTTCTCTGCCTCATGACAGGGCGGCAGCATTGGCAGAGCTCACCAAAGGCTATTCCTTTGCATTTCAGGCTCTCGGATTTGTCATGTGGAACAAAGGAACTTCAGATACTGACTTTATGCTGGAGTACCGGCAGATCCTCGAGGAATATGTCTATGAAAAAATATGGTCAGAGCTGTCAAATAAAGACAAACTGATCCTGTACGGGCTGGCTTTGTCATCATCGGGAAAGATCAGTGAGGTCAATGCCCTGCTCGGCTTGAAGACGGATGAGATCAACCAGTATCGAAAACGCCTGATCCGGAAGGGAATTGTTGACGCAGAATCAAGAGGTTATCTGCAATTCACGCTGCCGCTGTTCGAACAGTTTGTAATCGACCAGGGAAGGTATGATAAGGAGATGAAGGAGGTCATTCATCATGAAAAGTAATTCTGTCATAAAAGCAGCTGTTGCCGGCATAGCGGCGGTTTCACTGATCGCAGCACCGGTGCAGGCCGCGTTTGCGGCGCCGACGTTTCTTCCGGATGTGACGGATGAGATGTGTGAGCCTTCTTACTGGCTGGAGCGATCCGCACCTGCGGTTCCCGCTGCGGTGTTGAAGGAAGCCCTTGCAACGCCCTCCAATGCGGAGCGTGCTGCAGCGGACGAGTGGGCACGCCATCGTCCGGTCAGACCTTCTGCTGCAGGAAACAATGCCGGAGCCGGACAAAACGGAAGCAGCGAGGAGAATGACATCGATCTTGTAAAGGAGGCCTTTGGTGCCGGGAATACCGTCCTTGCAGGCTACGATGATCTTCAGGATCTGAATTCCCTCTTCCTTGAGACCGACGGCCTCAACATGCTGGATCTTACAAAGCAGGAGGAAACCTTCGACGGGGTCAGGCTTCTTCAGCTCATGTGGAAGAGCGGCATGACAGAAGCGGCGCCTTACCTTGGCGGCGGCTACTATGACAGTACCGGTGAGCCGATCTCCGGACCCTTTATGGTAGATGTGCTCCTCAACATGGAGACAGAGGAGCTTTCCGAGGAGCAGGAGCTTCGTTACGGGATCTGCGTCAACCGCAGCAATCTTCGCCAGCTTCCTTCGGATGAGATCATAACGGATGCTGTTGGGGATAATGATTTCGATTATTTCCAGCTTTCTTCGCTGAGAGTAAACGAACCTGTACTGGTCCGTTCCATTTCCGCGGACAAGGCCTGGTACTATGTCGATACGCTTGCATTAAGCGGCTGGGTGCACGCGGAGGACATTGCCCTCTGCCGTGACAAGGAGGAATGGATGTCTGCATGGCAGATCCCGGAGGACAGGGTCCTGGTCGTGACCGGCGGCAAGTTCTTCCTTGAAAAATCCAACACCTCGGCAGAAGTTTCGGGAAGGATGCTCACGATGGGCACTGTGCTGGAGCTGGCGGAGGAGGATGAGATCGGAGAGCGTGTGACAAACCGTTCCGTCTACCATAACCATGTCGTCTGGCTCCCGGTAAGAGAAGAGGACGGCTCCTATACGAAGGAGCTTGCGCTCATCTCGGAGCATCAGCCGGTGCATGAGGGATACCTTCCGCTCACCACAGAGAATATCCTGAATACAGCATTTTCCATGCTGGGGGATGCCTACGGATGGGGCGGCATGCTCGATTCTAACGACTGCTCCGGATATTTAAGGGACATTTACCGCTGCTTCGGGCTGGAACTTCCGAGAAACACCACCTGGCAGGCGGCAATGCCGGTTTATAAATACGATACGAAGGAGATGAGCATCGAGGAGAAAAAAGAGATCCTGGATACGCTCCCCGCAGGCTCGTTACTGTACTTTAACGGACACGGCATGATGTATCTCGGAAAGGAAGGGGACAAGTACTATGTGATCAGCTCTTTCAGCTCCATGATGGATGCAGACGGCGTGACCCGCCGCAGAGTCCGCTCCGTATCCGTAAATACACTGGATACGCTGCGCGCAAACGGTCACAGCTGGCTTGAAGATATCCATACCATGACGATCCCGTATCTTGGCGCGGAGCTGATCGAAGCGAAGCCGGAAGATGTGGAGAGGACCGTACTTGTAAAGATGCTGCGGGAGGCTGCTGCCTTAAAGGAAGAGGAGCAGCGCAGAAAAAGGGTCATGACGGGGAAAGTTTCCGTGAGATGATAACAGATACAAAAATTTGTGTTTATCGGATAATAAATGAGTTGCCCTTTTGTCGGGCAACTCATTATTAATATCTCTGTGAGATCCCTGCTTCAGGGCACAACATGCCGTTAAATGAAGGCCGCTACGGGCTTCTGCAGAGCCTTGCCGCCTGGCTTGACGGGGTGGACGGCATACTTCACTGAGAGCACTTATACAGAAGCATTCACAGGACAGCCTGTTCTTAAAAAAGGAACGGGCTGTTTTTTTTGTTGTCAATTGTGGCGCCTTATATTTAAACAATCTGCATAAAAAAGATGTTAACAACTTACTGATTTCTTGCAATATTTACGATATTCTTACAATGTCAGTAACTCTTCAATGCCGGAAGGACCGGCACGATACTCATGATGGAGGAGAGAAATGAAAAAAGTATTGTCAATTGCTATGGCAGCGGCTATGGTGCTTTCCCTGGCAGCATGCGGCGGCAGCTCGCAGCCCGCAGCTACGACTGCAGCTCCGGCAACCACGGCAGCTCCGGCTGCTACTGAAGCAGCAGCACCCGCAGAGACTGAGGCGGCCGCAGAGACTGAAGCAGCGGCTCCTGCAGGTGATGTGATCACCATGAAGCTGGCCAACCCGAACCCGGTAGGAGATGTCAAGGACCTTGCGTCCATCCGTTTCTCCGAGCTGGCAAAGGAATACACCAACGGCCGTGTCAACATTGAAGTTTACTCCGGCGGCACCCTCGGTGATGCAAGAGAGACCCTCGAGGGCTTAAGCCTCGGCACCAACGAGATCGTCTGTGAGTCCATCGGTACGATGTCACCGTTCACCAACCTCGCAAACTTCGACGCTGTTCCTTATATGTACAGAGATTACGATCATTATAAGGCAGCTTTCTTAGACGGCGAGCTCGGTGAGGAAGTCAAGGAAGCAGTCGGCGAGGACGGCGGCTTCAAGATCCTCGGCGGTATGTACAGAGGCGCACGTGTCTGCACCACCAAGAAGAAGTTCACCACTCCGGAAGAGCTGAAGGCCATCGGCCTTAAGATTCGTGTTCCCAGCCAGCAGATCTATATCGATACCTGGCAGGTCATGGGCGCAAACCCGACCCCGCTCGCACTGAACGAGACTTTCACCGCTCTGCAGCAGAACACGGTTGAGGCACAGGAGAACGCGACCATCGAGTCCTACGGCTTCGGCTTCTACGATGTCTGCCCGTATCTTGTAAAGACCAACCACGTTTATTCCACCGACGTATTCATCTTCGACAGAAATTACTTCAACAACCTCGATGCTGACATCCAGGAGGCTCTGATCAAGGCAGCCAAGGAAGCTTCCGATTACAGAAGCGAGATGTCCCTGAATATGGAAGGCGAGTTCGAAGAGAAGTTCAAGGAGAAGGGCGTTGAGATCGTTGAGATCGATACCGCTCCGTTCATCGCTCTGTTCGACGGATTCCTTGACGAGTACTATCCTGAGTTCTCAGACTGGGCAGCAAAGGTCGCTGAGTATTGATCTGTGAGCATTTCAGTGAATGAGTTATAACAGGTAAATGTTTCAGTATGGGGAATGTTTTATGCATTCCCCATTACTGTAACTGTCATCGCTAAGCTCGCTTTGACCTTCGGTCTTTGCTCGCTAAGCGAGCACGTATACATGAAAGGTAGCGCTCATCTGCGCCCTGACGGGCTTGATTCGCTGACTTTCATAGTAAAAAGGATGGTGTAAGAATGCTGAAGAGCTACTCCAAATTTCTGGACATTCTTGAGTTTGTTATCAGGAAGATCATCGGTGTACTGATGATCCTTATGGTCGCGGTCATGTTCTATCAGGTCGTGCTGCGCTACTGCTTCAACAAATCCAATATCTGGTCCGAAGAGATCACCAGATATATGTTCGTCTATGTCAGCCTGCTGGGATCCTTTGTGGCGGTCCGGAAGAACTCCCATCTGAAGGTGGATTTCTTCGTTAACCTGCTGAAGGGGAAGGCATACACATATTTTACGCTTATCACCTCCATCGGAGTGCTGGGCTTCCTGATCTATCTGACCCCGTTGGCGTATAACCTTTCCATGAATACGATGAAAAGTGAATCCCCGGGACTTAAATTACCCATGGGATATGTATATATGGCGGTCCCGATCGGCTGCGTGCTTATGATCATGGGCATGATCGAGGTCATTCTGCAAAAGATCTTTGTTGAAGGAAAGGAGGAGAAGAAGTAATGAATGCCGGCGCGTTATTAGTCATTTTGTTATTGGTGTTTTCCGTGATGGGCATTCCGATCTGTTTCTCCCTCGGCATTGCCACGATCGCTTCCCTGGTGTATGGCGGAATGCCGACCGTCGTGCTTGCACAGAAGACGATGACCGGCATGGATTCGGTTGCCCTGCTCGCGATCCCCTTCTTCATGCTCGCAGGTAACCTGATGAGCGGTTCCTGCTCCAAGAAGCTGGTTGATGTTGCGGACTGCTTCTTCGGCTGGCTTTCCGGTTCCCTTGCGGTCGTCTGCGTGTTCGCTTCCGCGATCTTTGCTGCGATCTCAGGCTCCGGTGTTGCGACCGTTTCCGCGATCGGCGGCATCATGATCCCCAACATGAAGAAGGAAGGCTATAAGGACGGCTTCACCGCGGCTGTAGCATCGGTGGCCTCCATTTTAGGCCCGATCATCCCGCCCTCGATCTTCCTGATCGTCTACGGCAACGCGACCGAGACCTCCATCGGCGCCCTCTTCATGGGCGCAATGATCCCGGGCTTCGGCCTTGCAGTCATTCTTGCGATCTATTGCGTATTCTATGCAAAGAAGAACGGCCTGAAGGGCAAGCCCCTGAAGCCGGCAAAGACGGTTGCAAAGATCACCTTAGACGGCATCTGGGCTCTCTTCATGCCGATTCTGGTGCTCGGAGGAATCTTCCTTGGTATTTTCACTGCTACAGAAGCTGCAGCAGTCACCTGTGTGTACACACTGTTTATCGGCCTGTTCATTTATAAGGACTTCAAGGTCAAGGATGTTCTCGGCCTATGCACCGAAGCCGGCATTACAGCGGCGACCATTCTGCTGCTTGTCGGATTTGCAAAGGCCGGCAGCTGGGTCGTTGTTGCGGCAAAGCTTCCCCAGGCGATCCTGGACGGCTTCCTTGCGATCACTAACAGCAAGATCGTGATCCTGCTCCTGATCAACTTCCTGCTGATCATCGTCGGCATGGTCATGGAGGCCAATGCGGCCATCGTCATGCTGGCACCGATCCTGCTCCCGCTGATCAAGACGCTTGGCATGTCCACGGTCCACTTCGGTGTCATCATGGCACTGAACCTTTGTATCGGTCTGGTCACGCCGCCGGTCGGCACGTGTATCCTTCTCGGAAATCAGATCGCAAAGACAAAGCTGGAGGAGACTCTGAAGGCGGCTCTTCCGATGATCATTATTTCGATCCTCTGGCTGCTGCTGGTCACCTACATTCCCGGAACCGTGGAATGGCTGCCCGGCGTGCTTAACAAGTAAGATTCCTGCGGCACAGCTGCCTCATTCTCTCATGGAAAGAAATAGCCGCGGATAATGAAGCAGTGTGCCGGATCGTGCCTTTTTATATTCAACGGGAGATCTTATGAACATACCGAAAGTCATACTCGCAAAACAGAACTACAAAAACTTCATGCAGATCGATGACCCGGCAGGAGAAGCCCACCGCCTTCTGTCCGAATTCGGCCTGAAGGATAAGGTGAGGCCCGGTATGCGGATCGCCATCACTGCGGGAAGCCGCGGCGTCCACGGAATGGTGGAGATCATTGCGCAGATCGTACAGGAGGTCAAAGACTGCGGAGGAGATCCCTTCCTCTTCCCGTCCATGGGAAGCCACGGAGGCGCTACCGCCGAGGGGCAGGAGTCGATGCTGAGAGGTCTCGGCTACACGGAAGATGTGATCAAATGTCCGATCCTTTCCTCCATGGAGACGGAGATCATCGGGGAGACCGAGCTCGGCACCCCGGTCTATATCGACAAGAATGCCTATGCTGCGGACGGCGTGATCGTGGTCAACCGGATCAAAAAGCACACGGAGCATAACAGCATCACGGAAAGCGGGCTTTTAAAGATGATGACCATCGGCATGGGCAAACGTGACATGGCTGCCTATGTACATAACCGGGGCGTCTGGGGGCTCACCAACATCATTCCGGCAAACGGAAAGTTCATGTGCCGGGATCCGAGGGTTAATGTAATCTGCGGCGTTGCGCTGATCGAAAACCAGAGAGACCGCCTCGGATATCTCGAAGTCGTAAACGGCCCGGATATCCCGGAGCGGGAGATCGAGCTTTTTAAGATCGCCAACAGCCTGTATCCGTATCTTCCCTTCAGCACCTGTGACGCGCTGATCATCCGAAGAGGCGGAAAGAACATCAGCGGAACCGGCATGGACTGCAACATGATCGGCCGCTACGGCGTCTGGGGCCTCAATGAGCCTGAAAAATACTATGCGAGCGGAGCGGATGACCCGAAGGACTTCAATATCCCGGAAGGAGCTCCCCTGATCGAGAAGATCGCACTTTTGGACCTTACCGATGTGAGCCACGGCAACGCCATCGGCGTCGGCCAGGCGGACATCATCACAAAGCGTTATTTCGACAAGATCGATTTCAATGCGACCTATACAAACGGCGTGACCACGACCTTCCTTGATAAGATCAAGATCCCTTATGTAGCTCCCACGGATAAGATCGCCGTGGAGACCGCAGTCAATACGATCAACGGCCTCATGCGGATCGAGGGCAGGAAGGACGAGGAAAGCATCAAGTTCTGCATCATCGATTCCACCCTGCATGAGGGAAAGTTCCTGGTCTCGAAGGGCCTTTACGAAGTTATGAAGGAGCGGGGCGACATCGAATTTATCGGCGATTTTGAGGATGTTGTCTTTGACGAGGCCGGAGCTCTCATCAGCAATCCGCTGGAGTAGAATAAAACCAAAGAGAGTTTGTATGGATTTTACGGAACAGAGCAACAGATATAAGCTGGTCATGGATGCCGTACGAAGATACCTGCTGGACAGGGAGGGAAATGCCGAAGTCCGGCTTCCCTCCGAGATTCAGCTTGCAAACCGCCTCGGTATCTCCAGAGCACATGTCCGGGAGGTCTACCGTGCGCTCTGCGTGTTCAGAGTCTGCGAGAGCCGTCAGGGAGAGGGAACCTTTCTTCAAAAGGGCAGCGGCCGGCAGTTCGATGACATTCTTCCCATCATCATGAGCGGAATCGAGTTCAATGCGGAGGAAGTCATGGAGGTGCGCAGGATCCTGGAAGCCGGCATCGCAGAAAAGGCAGCCATCAACCGAAGCCCTGCGGATGTCCGGGCATTGAAGCAGTGCCTGAAAAAGCTGGAGTCCAGCTCTGACTACCGGGAGCTTTCAGCGGCTGACCATGAGCTTCATCTGATCATCAGCCGCTGCTGCGGAAATGAGATCCTGGTGCAGCTGATGACGCTCATGGCAGGCGTCGTCCAGAAAACGATCCTGGAGCACTGGAGCATGATTGCTTCCGATTCCTCCCGTAGTTTACAGGAGAAACTGCAGGAGCAGCATACCGAGCTGGTGGAAGCGATCGCGGCCAGAAAGCCGTCCATTGCGAGAGCGATTGCCCAGGAGCATGTGGAGCTTGTCATCAGAAGCCTGAATCAGTATAAACATATCGGTTCCCGTTCCGGATAACGGGCTTATATCTATACGTTTTATGGCTGGAGGTTTTATTATGCCTAACAGACAGATTTGCGTTATCGGCACCAACATGTCCAATATATCGGATTTCAAGAACATGATCAGGGAGCTCGACCCCACGATCCGGGTGAACTGGATTGGGGACGATTCCCTGATCGAGGATCTTCTTGCAAACCAGGGGCCGACTCCGTCCACCATCAAGCGCCTCTGCAACTATGCGCAGATGGCGGAGGAAATGGGCGCATGCATGATCATCAACCAGTGCTCCACGGTATCTGAGGTATCCGATATTTACGGCAAGCTCGTCAAGATCCCGGTACTGAAGGTCGACCAGGCCATGGCGGAAAAGGCGGTCATGATGGGCGACAACATTGCCCTCGTGACGACCAACACCACGACCGTCGGCCCGTCCGAGCGTCTCCTCGAATCCTGCGCCAAGGCGGCCGGCAGGGATGTGAAGATCACAGTCCATATGCTGGCGCATGCCATGGAAGCGCTTTTTGCGGGAGACGTCAGAAAGCATAACGATGAGCTGAGCGCACAGATCCATGCCATCGACGGCCAGTATGATGTCATCGTTTTAGCACAGGGCAGCATGATCGCGATCCTTCCGGAGATCCGGGATGTGAAGACCCCGGTCCTCACCAGCATCCCGCTTGGCGTAAAGCGCGCCGTAGACATGGTCCACGAGATGTTCGGAGAGTGATCTCTGCCGGGCTTTCAGCAGAGAGGAAGGTCTCCCCGGGGCCGTTCCGTTTGTCAGCGTGGGATATGTCTTGCTGAAAACGGCATGGCTTCCATGAATGAACGAAAGTCAACCGTTCTGTAAAGATGACTGTAATCAGAAAAGAAGAACGATGAACAGCCGGCCCGCATCGACGGGCCGGTTCTTATGAAAGGCGTAAACTATGCTTGCACTGATCCTGCTGAAACAGCTTTGCGTCATGGCGATCCTGACAGCACTCGGCCTGCTTTTGTGCAGGCTCAGTATGCTGACGGAGCAGGGGACGAAGGAGCTTGGCGCAGTCCTGGTAAAGGCTGTCATACCCTGCGTGATCTTCCGCGCATTTGCCTCGGTCCCGTATACGCCCGACATGGCACGTTCCCTGCTTACAGCCTTCGGCTTTTCCTTTCTGATCTATGTGATCACACTCGGGACCTGCTACCTGATCTATGGCACGAGGGACCGGATGAGCAATCTCGGCGCAGCCTTCTGCAATGCCGGCTTCATGGGCGTACCGCTTGTGCAGTCCGTGGCAGGAGATACGGGAGTCTTTTATCTTGCGACCTCGATGGCTCTGCTGAACCTCTTCCAGTGGACTTATGGAATCAACCTGATGATCGGAAAGCGGGCATCCATCTCATTAAAAGGCTTATTCATCAACCCGATGATGATCTCCCTGATCCTTGGCATGCTGTTCTTCTTTTTAAGGATCCCGGTTCCGGGGCTGATGATGACTGCGTTAGACAGCATTGCGGGGATTTTCACTCCGGTAGCCATGCTGCTGGTCGGAAGCTACATGGCCAAGATCAGTGCAAAGGACCTGTTCGATAAGCGGGCGCTGTTATGCTCCATGGTCAGACTGGTCCTGGTCCCCGTGATCACGATCCTTGTGACCATGCTGCTCCCGAAGGCATACCGCAGCGTCTACATGCCGATCCTGCTGGCCTCCTTTACGCCGATCGGCGTCAATATCAGCATCTATGCACAGCAGTATGATCAGGACTATGCCTACAGCGTCGTACTGGTCTGCGTGAGCACCATCCTCTCGATCGCGACTGTTCCGCTTGTCTACGCCCTCGCAGAGCACCTGATCTGAAAAGAAGCCGAAAGCAGAAGATTATAATATTACTGTACAGCAAAAGCCGCGTTTTTCCCCTTGTTTTCAGCGAAAACATGGATGACAGGACCCGGCTTTTTTCGGTATAATAGGCGTGTTCATTGAATAAAACAATGGCTGACTGAAAGTTTTACTTGACATAGAAACGCTTTAGCGTGATAATGTGGTAACACAGCAAAGCAAAACACCTGTCGGATGTAAAGAGACTGAAGAAATGGTTTCAGAAAGCTTGCTTTCAGAAACCATTTCTGAAGAAGCTGGGGGATTGGGCATGGTGCTTTGGCACCTTGCCCAATCCAGTCCCGAAATGCGAAGCATTTTGGGACATGCATCCGACAGATTGCAGGAACCCGAAATGCGAAGCAGTTCGGGACATGCCTTCGGCAAACCATACTTTATAAAAACACATCCAATATGAACCAGAATGAAATCGTACTGAAAAGTGAAGAAAAGATCGTTTTTCTGCTGAGAGCCCTCTATTCGGGTTTCGGCTATCAGCAGTATAAGATGAGCAAGTTTGAGGAGTATGACCTCTATGCCGGAAACAAGGATTTCCTGATCTCCGACAACATCATCACCTTTACCGACACCAACGGGAAGCTGATGGCCTTAAAGCCGGACGTAACGCTCTCCATCGTGCGCGCCACAAAGGACCAGGAAGGGTATGTGAGCCGCGTCTTTTATGATGAGAATGTTTACCGTGTCTCCCGGGGCTCCCATGCCTT
>Ga0256404_1009610_pt1 | contig 13771 bp, 16 predicted proteins | sample RumenRJG_01DNA_FD_185990 | JGI IMG/M metagenome (GOLD analysis project Ga0256404, IMG submission 185990) | Bovine rumen microbial communities from Lethbridge, Alberta, Canada - RJG_01 | ecosystem: Host-associated > Mammals > Digestive system > Stomach > Rumen | place: Canada: Alberta | collected...
AAAATACAGAGCATTGATTGCAGAAGGCAAACTTGATGAGGCAGAAGCACTTTTGCCAAAGACAGTTGCTGTTGTTGACAAATCTGTAAAAACAGGTCTTATCAAAAAAGAAACAGCAAACAGATACAAATCAAGACTTGCACTTGAACTCAAAAAAGCAAGAGAAAACTAAAAATCAAAAAAATCACCAATATGGTGATTTTTTTATGTTCTTAATTATTTTTTATTGCTAGATAATATATACAAAATCAAATTGTCAACTGCTCTTTTATAGGCAATTTTTCCAGTCCTGATTTCAAAATCCAAATTTCCACAAAGTTCTACTATATCTTTAAGTCGTGCTTTTGTAAAAAGTGATGCAGCCTGCTTTGCCTTGACAACTGCCCATTCTTTTACGCCCAAACTCTCTGCAATTTGCAAATTTGTGCCTGGTGTTATTGCACAATAAAACATACGCCTAAAATAATTTTGTATCATAGAAAGCACAGATTGTGCCGTTTTTGTTTCTTTCATCAAATCATCAACAATTTGAAGAGACCTTTTTGAATCACCTCTACCTAAACATTCTGTCAATTCAAAAACACCATATTCCAAATCTTTGGTTGCCAAAAGTTGAATATCTTGCTTTGTTATTTCTCTGCCATTTGCAAAAGCGACCAATTTTTTTAGTTCCATATCCATATTGGATAAATATCCATTTGAATAATCAATGAGTGTATCAAATGCATCTGGTGCCATTGTCGCACCCATTTCTGAAAGAGATAAGTTTATCCACATTGTCATCATGTTTTTGTCAAGTCTGTTGCAATCAACAAAACAAAAACGACTGTTTTGTGAATTCAAAATTTTTGCATCTTTTTTCGCGTCTAGCATTGGCTCGTTACTTACAATAACAAGAGTTGTTAAATCATCGGCATTTTTTGAATATTCTAGGCAAACATTCAAAATATCTTTGTTTTTTTGAATATTTAAGTCATCAATCAAAACGACTCTATTGCCAATCAAAAAAGATGAAGTGTTTAAGATCGTTTTTAATCTATCAGCAGTCAAATTTTCACAAGTGAGTTTTACTTTTGAAAGTTCATTATTTGCAATAACATAATTAAAAAACAAATTTTTTGCACTATCAATCAAAAAACCGTCATCACCGCAAAGGTTGTAAACAGCAAACAATTTTTTGCCAAGCAAATGCTTTTTTAGTTCCACAAATTTCATAACTTTATTTTATCACATCAAAGTTTTATTGTCCACAAATCATCAATCAAAGTGAAAGTATTGTCACAAATTGTTGTGTTAAAAGTCAAATAGTTTTTGCTTGTCAAACTCTCGTATCTTAAATCAGTGACAGAATTTGTCACAACCATATCAAAACTTTGGTCAAAAATATAATTTGCAGATAAATTTGAAACACTAACTGCACCAAGCAAAAACAAATAATTATGTTCAGCAGTCCTGATATTTAACGCCTTATATTTGCTATCTTCAACATATGTTGAAATATAAATATCACTTGTTAATTCAAAATTTTGAGCAGTAATATAATCAACATTTTTGTTATTGCAAATATTTTCAATATCCTTTTTGTCGCTTGTTGTTAAATTATTTAATATAACAATGTCTTTTATTTTGTATTTATTAACAACATATGTTAAATAATCATTGTAACTTGCTTTGTAATTTGCCAAAATCAAAATGTCAATTTGTTTTACATTTTTGTTTGAAAGCATTGTTTTTAGATTTGCAAAGCCCGTTTTGTTTTTGCCAACATTGAGTAAAATTTTTTGATTATTTTGTGTCGTAAAAAATGCAGTATCATTTGCTTTTTCACAAAAACTGACACTGTTATAATTAAAGTAAGTTGCAGTATTTGTTGTGATAATGATTGGACAAAATGCAAAAATAAGTGCAAATGCACAAATACATTTTTGCTTTGGATTTAACATAAAATATGGACTGATAAAAAATATAATAAAATAATAAATAGCACAACAAAGCGTATCAAATTTTATCAAATCAATAGTCCCAAATTTTGCAAAAACAGAACTTAATGTCACAACAATATTTGCAAAGAACTTTGCAACAACCAGCAAATTTGGCCCAAAAATCAATCCCAAAATTGTTGATGGTAGCAAAATATAATAAAATAATGTAAATAATGGCAAAACAATCAAATTGCTCAAAATTGATATTGGTGAAATATATCCAAAAAATTTGCATACAAAAGGAAATGTGCCTATTGTTGCACTTATTGTCAACGCAATAGGATTTGCAACAAAAGAATTGATGTGTGCTTTTTGTAACCAATTGCTTATTCTCTTTTGAAAAAATAAAATACCAAAAACTGAAGAAAATGAAAGCAAAAATCCAACATCAAACAAATTGAGTGGTTGAGTGAGCAAAATTATTATTCCAGCAAGACTTAAATTTGAAAGACTATCATTTCTTTCACCAACAATCAAACCAAGCATCAAGCACAAACTCATTATGCTTGCCCTAAATACACTTGGTGAAAATCCACAAATTATGTTATAAACAAGCAAAACAAATGCAACAATCCAAAACCTAAATTTTGATTTTATTTTTAATTTTTTTGTTATCCACAAAAGTATTGCGACCAAAAAACCTATATGAAGTCCACTGACTGCCAAAATATGAGCAAGACCTGATTGTCTAAAAATTTGATAATATTCACTAGACAGCAATGATTTGTCACCCATTGTGACAGCAAAGCAAAAACCAGCTGTATCTTCATCAAATGCTTCTAAATATAAAGTTTTTACATCATTTTTTATGTAATCTACAAAATGTGCTTTGCCATCTGTTATATAAACCCCATTTGTAATGCTTGCATAATAATAAACTTTGTTTTTGAAAATACTTGTTCTGATTTCTCCATTATTTACAAGTTTATTTTCAAACAAATACATATTAAGGTCAATTTTGTCACCTACTTTGAGTTCTGCAATATCTACATTGCAACTTACTTTTATGTTAAAGCCTTGTTTTTCTCCATCAATAATAACATCACCAAGCAAAGCACTTTGTGTTGCATCTGTTTTTACCACTTCTCTAACAACTGCATTGACAGAATGAAGTGTGTTTGAAAAACTGCGTTTTGAAAATATGTTAAAATTTATTGCAGAAAGTCCAGAAAATAAAATTCCACAAACAAGCAAACTTGCAAAAAATATTTTTAGATTTTTGATGTTAAAAAATAGGATAAACCCATTTAATAAATCTTTTTTGAAAAAAGAAATTATAAACAATGACAAAATGCAAAGCATAACTGCACAAAATGTTGCAAACAACCAAACTTTGCCAAGAAAAATGTTTGTTGTTGAATAAATTGCAACAACTGAAAAGAAAAACAGCCATAAAAGTGGTCTAAAATTTAATCTTCTTTTAACTTTTTCTTTTGTAAACACCAAAAATATTTTACCATATTTTTTTAAATATATAAAATAAAAAAGGTGCATTATAGCACCTACCAATACGTTTTATTCTTTTGTAAATGTTTTGTTTGTGCATCTTGGACAATCCATCAATGTGTCACCATCATTCAAATAAACCTTTTGGCCACAATTTTCACAAACATAAAATCCTTCATCTTGTTTGTCACCTGAAAAACAGGTTGTTGAATTATCATTTTTTTGACTTATTTCTATCATAAAATCTCCTTTGCAAATTCTTGCAAAAATATGATTGGCAAAAAAGGATAAATTTATAACTTTTCAAAAATATTTTGTTTTTTTTGAAATAATATATATAATAAATAATATGGACAAAAATGAAGAACAAATTGAATTGCAAAATTCTGAAAATAATATAAACCAGAATGATGACAATATTGAAAATTCAAATGTTGAAACAATAGAGCCAGTTGAAGACACTGGTGACAATCAAGTTATTACAGCAAAAGGTGACATAAATCCAAGAACAAATGGCGACATAATTGCAAAACCAATGAAAAAATTTACAAGTATATTTTTAAGCATCTCTATTGTTATTTTTACTGCTTTTTTGGTTATGCTTATGATAACAACAAATGTCTATCACTCTGCGATGGTTGTTGGCACAAGCATGTATCCAACAATAAATGCAACAAGTGATGGAACTGATGAAAAAAATGATACGGCATATTACACATTATACAAATCTGCAAAAGTGGGAGATATTGTCATTGTTGACTATTATGACGCTGGTCTATCTGGTGATAACAAAATTGATGCCATAAAAAGATTGATTGCAAAAGGTGGTGACACAATTTGCTATTATGGTGGCAAAATTTTGAGAAATGGTTTGCCTGTTGACGAATGGTATTTGCAAAATGCATCAAACTATTTGACAAATAATGGTCAAAATGGTGCAGAATGGCAAAATAATGGATATCTAGTAAGCAAAAACAATTTTGATAAATTTTGTGAAAACTTGATGCTTAACATATCGTATTATGAAACAACATTTATAAAAGAATGCAAAAATGATGCAGAATATAAAAACAAACATATAAAATATGACACTGCCCTAAACACATATGTTTTGACAGTGCCAGAAAACCATATTTTCTTTTTGGGAGATAATCGTGCAGGAAGTTCTGATTGCAGTTATTTTGGACCAGTTGAAGAAAAATATTTGCTTGCAAAAGTTGATTTTATTTTAAGTCACGATAACAATGTTTTTGCAAAAATTTATCAACAATTTGTTCATATATTTGCATAAAAAAAATTACCAATTTTGGTAATTTTTTAATATCCTTCTCTCTCATATGCCCAAACATCAATTTTTTGAAAATTGTCATAATGCTCGTTTTGTCTTGTAACTTCAAACAAAACATCAGTAAGACCCTTTACTTCTAAATCACCATTTGAAGCATTGTCCAATATTTGTTTTGTATAATCAATACAATCTATTTCTTTTTTTAAACCATGTGATTTTGATGTTTTGTATAAATTTTCTGCCATAATTTTATCATTTTCACAAGTATCAAAAACTTCTTTTATTGCAGAATTTTTTGTTCCAAATTTTCTTGCATAAAGTGCAATTTCAATAAATGCATCATATGCTTTATCAAAATCTTTTTGTTCAAAATTTCCAGAAATGGTTTTTCTTACAAAATCTAATAATGTCAAATAGTGTTTTAATAGACTCATAGTATTCTCCTTAACTATAAACATTTTAGCAAATTATATATTTGTTGTCAATAGTTGATATAATTTTGCATAAAAAAAGGAGATACTTTCTCCTTTTTTTGCATTTATAATCTTATTTAAGTTCAACTGTTGCGCCAACTGCTTTGAGTTTTTCTGCAATTTCTTTTGCTCCTTTAATATCGCAATTTTCTTTGATATTTGAAGGTGTGCCTTCGCAAAGTGCTTTTGATTCTCCAAGTCCAAGACCTGTGATATCTCTAATAACTTTGATTGTTGCAATTTTTTGTGCTGCATCAATTGCTGTCATAACAACTGTTGCTGTTGTTGGTTCTTCTGCTGCTGCAGCTGCTGCTCCTGCTGCTGGTGCTGCGCTAACTGCTGCTGCGCTAACTCCAAATTCTTCTTCAATCATCTTAACCAAATCGTTAAGTTCTACTACTGAAAGTTCTTTAACTTCCTCTACAAATTTTTTCAAATCTGCCATTTTTAAATTCTCCTTATTTTTATTATCCTATAATTTTTAGTTTGCTGATTTGTCAGCGACAGCCTTCAAGCCAATAGCAAGTCTTTGCATTGGTGCTTTGAGAAGGAAGGCAAGTTGTGCCAAGAGAACTTCTCTTGAAGGTATATTTGCGATTGTTTTGACATATTTGTCATCAACCACTTTTCCGTTCATAAGTCCAAATTTGACAACCATGTTTTCGTTGTCTTTTTGTGCTTCGGTAACGGCTTTTGCGACAGATATTTCATCATCATAATCTATTGCAACTGCTGTTGTTCCATGAAGATATTCATCAACACCAGCAATTCCCATATCTGTCAATGCTCTCAAAATTAATGTGTTTTTGTAAACTTTGTATTCACCTTTTGTTTGACGGACACTTGCACGAAGTGCAGTTTCTTTTTCAACATTTGTGCCAGCAAAACTTACAAACACTGCTGATTTTGCTTTTGAAAGTTTGTCTTTTAATTCTTCAACAACTTTCTTTTTGTTTTCAACATTGATGCCCACAGTATTCCTCCTTGATTAAAAATGCCATAATCAAAAAAGTTTCTTGCGCCTTGCACAAAAAACTTTTGGAAATTCAAAAATTGTTTTGTCCTACACAAGCAATGCAAAATGCATTTTTAAGAACTCCACTTATGGTCTATGGCACAGAAATTATTTAATTACTGCTTTATTATATCACAAAAAAAATATTTGTCAACAAATTTGGTGCAAATAATTTATACATAATTGTTTATTGCTTTTGTTTAACCAATGTGCTAAAATAATTATATATGAAACAAGAAAAAAAACTAAACATAGGTTTATTTATTGACACATTTTATCCAATGATTGATGGAGTTGTAAGTGTGGTTGACAACTACGCAAAAAGACTTGTAAATTATGCAAATGTAACTGTCTTTACAATTTCTCCACGAGATAAAAACTATGTAGACAATTTTCCATACAAAGTTGTAAGATGTCAAAAGCTAGAAATACCAGGTCTTGATTATGATTTGGGTATGCCAAGTTTTGATGCAAAATTTCAAAAAGAACTAAAAGAGTCAAAACTAGATATTGTTCACATTCATTCACCATTTTCAATAGGCAAAACTGGTCTAAATTATGCAAAAAAGCACAAAATACCATGTATTGCAACAAATCATAGTCAGTTTAAGCAAGACTTTTTTAAGGCAACAAAATCGCCTGCAATAACTGATATTTTGGTTGCAAGTATTATGAAAGTTTATAACAAATGTGACGAAAACTGGTCAGTCAACAGTGAAGTTGCAAAAGTATATGAAGAATATGGCCTAAAAGAACCTGCAAAAGTTGTAAACAACGCAACCGACATGATGCTTTTGAAAGATGATGGCTTTATAAATAATCTAAAAGAAAAGCACAATATTGATGACGATGCCAAAGTATTTTTGTTTGTTGGAAGAATACAAGAAATGAAAAATATATTTTTTATTTTGGATGCACTAAAAGAACTGAAAAATAGAAATTTCAAATTTAAGATGTTTTATATTGGTTCTGGGCAAGATGAAAACAAACTTAAATCTAAAATTATTGAAAATGATATGGCAGATTGTGTTGAAATGCTTGGCAAAATAAGCGACAGAAATTTGCTTATGCAATATTATAATCTTGCTGATTTGTTTTTGTTTCCGTCTATGTATGATTGTTCTTCTCTTGTGCAAATTGAAGCAGCTAGCCAAAAAACACCAACTTTGTTCTTAAAAAATTCTGTAACAAGTGCAGGCATTGTTGACAACCAAAATGGATTTTTTGCAGAAAATAATTATGTTGATTATGCAAATAGAATTATTCAAATTTTTGATAACGACAAAACTTATAAACAAGTTTGTGAAAATTGCTACAAAACAGTTTATGTAAATTGGGATACAAAAATTTGTGATATATTTGAAGAATACAAAAAAATAATACATCGCAAAAAAATTGAAAATAAAAGCAAAATTGCATATAAAAATTATCAAAAAACCACAAAAAATGTGCGTATTTCTCAAAAAATGGCAGATAAAGAACAACAGCAATATGAACAAAAGATAAAATCTTATGCTACAAAACATCCAAAAACTATAAAAGAAATAAACAAAAAAATTAAACAAAATGATAACCAAAATGGTGAGTTATGACAAATGAAAAAAAAGTGCTTATATTGACAATAACTTGTGGTGAAGGTCACAACAGCATGGCAAAAGCCATTGCAAGTGAAATACAAAATCAAGGCAGTATTGCAAAAATTGTCGACTTGTTTGAATCTGATCCAAAAAGGCTTAAATCAGACAATGACAACTATTTGTGGTGTTGCAAAAATATTCCACATTTATATAATATTGGTTGGCATATTGCAAGAAAGCTTAAACCAAAAAAATTGATAAAGTCTATAAAAATGCTTAATGTAAAAAAATTTATCAATCCAATAAAAAATGTTGTTGATGAGTTTTGCCCTGATGCAATAGTATGTGTGCACAATGTTGCTGGAACAATAATTTCTTATCTAAAACAGCAAAATTTGATAGATAACAGCATAAAAACATATACACTGATGTTTGACTATGTTCTCTGTCCACAATGGCACACAAATGTTTATTTAGATTATTGCATCACTCCAACAGAGTTTTGTCATAAAGATTTGATAAATGTTGGATTTGAAGAAAAACAACTTAAATGCCTTGGCTTTGCAGTAAATTCAAAATTTTGCAAAAGACAAGATAAACTTGAAGCAAGAAAAGAACTGGGACTAGAAGACAAATTTACTTTCTTTTCTATTGCAGGTGGCAATGGACTTGGAAGTTCACTTAAACTATTGAAGCAAATATTAAAGACAAAAGGTGACTATCAAGTTATTATTGTATGTGGCAAAAATGCAAAAGAAAAACAAAAAATTGATGATTTTGTCACAAAAAATGGCATAAAAAATGTAAAAAACTATGGATTTGTAAATAATATCAATCAACTTATGAATGCAAGCGACATAGCATTTTCTCGTGGTGGTGGCAACAGTGTGAGTGAATGTTTTTATTCTGGTCTGCCAATAATTTTTAGGCGTGGACTTATTATAAACGAAAAAGAAAATGAAAAAATCTTTGTAAAAATGGGATTTGCGTATTCACCAAAATCAAATAGAGATATTACAAAAATTTGTCAATTTGCATTGGATAATCCAAAAATTATATATGAACAGCAACAAAAAATATTGGAATTTATAAAACCAAATCCAACTCAAAACATTGCAAAATTTATATTAAATTAAAAAAGTTGATGTGATATCAACTTTTTTTGTTATTCCTTAAAATTTGCTTTTCTTTGCAAATATTCATCTAAAAGGTTATCATATGCGTGCATTTTTGTCTTTACCAAATCAACTTCCCATGGCTTTATTCTCTTAAAGAAATTTCCATTTTTTCGCACATTGCAAAAGTGGTGAACAACAATTTCTTTATAATATTTGTCTTTTGAATTGAATTTTGTTGGTAACATCAATTTTTTTGTTACACTTCTGTTTAATGCATCTTGGTCAACATACAACAATTTTTTGTTGTTAACCAACTCCCTTGCTTTTTCAAAAAGTTTTGTCTCTTTGCATAATTTCATATTAAAGAGCAAAACACCTGCATTGAAATAATTTTTTATTGACCATCTTGAAGGAGATGCCCAATTATAAATATCTTTTACGCAAGCAAATTCATAATTTGTTACATCAATATCCCAAAGTTGATTAAGGTCGCTGTTGATTATTGTATCAGTGTCAAGATATATAATTTTGTCTGGCAATACATCAACTTTGTCTGCAAGAAGTCTTAACATGGTGTAAGGAGTAAAATGTGTGCCCAAATTTTTGCTGTTGCCAAGTTCTGCAACAAATTGTTCACGCAAATCAATCAAAGTGATTTTGCTGTCATTATTGACTTCTTTAAGCATTTTTTCAATATAATCAATTTGTTTTTGATTTATTGGAACATATCTTTCATCTTTGTCACTTAAATCCATTGTAAAGCAATATACATTGAGTGCGTCAGTTGTGTGTTTTGTAATTGACAAAAGTGAAATAAGCAAGCCATCAAACACCTTTTTGTTTCCACAATATAATAAATTTATCATATGCTCTCCTAATTTATAAATAAATACTAGTTGACTTCAACCACAACACCAACTTTTGCTGTAACTCCAACAAAAAGTTTTATTTCAACAAAATATTTTCCTGCAAATTTGATTGGACTTTCCAAAACAATTTGTTTTTTTGAAACATTGTAACCTTGTTTTGAAAGTTCTGTTGCAATTTCTGCACTAGTGAGACTTCCAAAAATTTTGCCATTGTCTCCACCTTTCATAGAAAAATTTAGGACAACATTTTTAAGTTTTTCTGCAATTGCTTTTGATTCAGCCAAATTTTGTTGATAATGAAAATCTTTTGCACTATCTTGCATATTTTTTTGATTTATTGCAGAATTATCTGCTATTTTTGCTTTTTTATTTTTAAGCAAAAAGTTTCTAGCATAGCCATCACTGACTTCGCAAAGTTCTCCTTTTTTGCCTGTTCCCTTTATATCTTCTAGCAATATAACTTTCATAAACACCTACCATTTATAGAATATCATTTTTATATGTTTTTTGCAAATGTTATTTTATAACCATTTTTTTTATTTTTCAATCGCATTTTTATTTTGCTTAATATAGCAAATTATTTATTATCATCAACAAAAAACAATGGCATTTTTAGATATTTTTTGTATTTTTTATAATAAAACCAAACATACAATTTTTTGTAAAATGGCATCCTGATTTTTTTTGATACATCTATTGCATCTTTCAAATAATGTGCAAACAAAACTTTTGTTTTGTCTTCATAACTTGTTTTTTCACAATTTTTCATAAGTGGTGAGCAAATTGCAGTGTGAAGTCCTCTTGCAAAGATTTTGTAATCTTGCACATCTCCATCTTCAGTCCTCAAAAGTTTGTTCATTGTGTTAAGCCTTCTCAAAACTTTTGTTGCTTTTGTTGTGTGAGTCAAACTTCCCCTACGCTTAAAGTAAATATACAATATCTTGTTGTTAAAAACTGCTTTTTTGCACATATCAGCATATTTCAAACAGTATTCCAAATCTTCAAAAATTGAACAATATTCATCAAATTTTATTTTTTTTGCAAGTTCTGCAACAAAAAGTTTGTTGGTAACCCCACCATTTATAAGCATTTGTGTCAAAACACCTTGTTTTAATTGTTCACTATTCAAAAGTTTTTTTCTGCACTTTGTGCTTTTTGAAAATTTGTTTTTGCCACTATAATTTGGCCAAACTCTGCAAATTGAGATATCTGCATTATTATTTTTTATACTTTCATATTGAATTTTCAAAAAATTTGGTGAAACCCAATCATCTCCATCAACCCATGCAATATACTTTCCAGTGACAAATTGCAATGCAAAATTTCTTATTTTTGCAATGTTTTTTGACTTGTAAGGAAATTGTTTCAAAACAAATCTGTCATCTTCTTCTGCAAATTTTTTAGCTATTTCGGTGCTGTTATCAGTTACATTGTTTGCAAGCATAATTACTTCAAAATTTTTGTATATTTGATTTTTTAATGAATTTAAGCACCTTGTCAAAAAATTTTCTAGACTATGAAATGGCACTATGACTGAAATTTTATCTGTTACATTATTTGCATCTTCTATCATAGTAACATTTTAACATTTTTTGTATATTTTGACAACAAAGAATATATAAGAATATTTTTTTATTTTTTGGCAAAAATTTTTGTGGAGAATAATATGGATTTAAGATGCACAAAAACTGATTGTAAACATAATCACAAATATGCATGTATGGCAAAATCTATTGATGTTGCAAAAAATACGGAATGTAAAACATACAAAAAGGACCCTTTAAAAGACGTGAAAGATTTGCAAGACATAAGTCGTGATATGTTTGAAATTTCACCCGATGTCGCACATTATAAACACAATGACAATATGTGTGTTGATTGTGGCGCAAAATGCGTTTTTAATAGGCAAGGCAAATGCAATGCAAATGGCATAACTGTTTTGGAAGAAAAGCAAAATGCTTCTTGTGGAACTTTTATAAAAGAATAAATTTGCTTAAAAATACAAAAAAACTAGCAAAATTGCTAGTTTTTTTATTATTTATCACTATTTTCAGCTTTTTGAGAATTTTTATCTTCTTCAAAATTTGAATTTGAAATTTTTTTCAAATATTCTCTTTTATACAAGTCTGGTAAGGCAATAGTATATATCCAACCAAACACACCTAAAAAGAAACAAATTACAAAAATATGGCGTTTCTTTGGATCATAACCCTTATCTTCTGCTAAGTCACACATCAAATTTGAGCAAACAATTGCAACTGCAAGTGAAATAACAAGCAGAATTACTGAAAAAATTACAATTTGAGTTGCAGTTAAGTTTTCAGCTACATCGCCCATAAAAATTCTCCTATTTTCACAAATTATAAATTATATCTTGTATTGAAATTTGATTCCAGGTCCCATTGTTGATGAGAGTGACAAACTTCTAAGGTAAATACCTTTTGCTGCTGCTGGTTTGCTTTTGATAATTGCTTCAACAATTGCTTTGATATTTTCTAACAACTTTTCTTGTCCAAAGCTTGCTTTGCCAGCAATAACGTGAACGATGTTGTTTTTGTCAAGTCTGTATTCAACTTTTCCAGCTTTTGCCTCTTTGACTGCTCTTGCAACGTCCATTGTAACAGTGCCACTTTTAACATTTGGCATAAGTCCTCTTGGTCCCAAAACTCTTGCAACTCTACCAACAACACCCATCATATCTGGTGATGTGATACAAACATCAAAATCTGTCCAGCCACCTTGAATTTTTGCGACCAAATCTTCTGCGCCAACAAAGTCTGCGCCTGCTGCTGTTGCAGCTTCTGCAAGATTGCCTTTTGTGATAACAACAACTCTTGCTTCTTTTCCTGTCCCATTTGGAAGAACAACTGTTCCTCTAACTTGTTGATCTGCTTGTCTGCCATCAACACCAAGCTTTGCATGAACTTCTATTGTTTCATCAAATTTTGCTTTTGCTGTTGCAACAACAAGTTCTGCAGCTTTGTCAAGTTCATAAACTGCTTTTTTGTCAACGAGTTTTGCAACTTCATTATATCTTTTTCCCTTATTTTTCATAAATCCTCCTGTGGTCGTAACGAATAAAAATTATTCTTCCACTGTGACTCCCATACTTCTTGCAGAGCCAGCAATCATTCTCATTGCAGATTCAACACTTGATGCATTTAAGTCCTTCATTTTGAGTTCTGCAATTTGTCTAACTTGTTCTTTTGTTATTTTTGCAACTTTTTGCTTGTTTGGAACACCACTTCCCTTTTGAATTCCACATGCCTTTTTGATAAGCACTGCTGCTGGTGGTGTTTTTGTTATGAAGCTGAATGTTCTGTCTTCATATGCAGTAACAACAACTGGAATAATAAGACCTTCTTGGTCTTTTGTTCTGTCATTGAACTGTTTTAAGAAATCCATTGTTGGAATTCCGTGTGGTCCAAGAGCTGAACCGACACTTTGTCCTGGTGTAGCTTTTCCGCCAGGAAGTTGCAATTTGATAATCGCTTTTACTTTCTTTGCCATTTCTTCCTCCTATTGTGGTGCATTTGAAGTGAATAGCATACACTTCTCCCACATTTATATTAAATAGGCACTGCCTAAATAATAACAACTTAATTTATTTTTCTCACTTGGGCTGTATCAACATCAATTGGTGTTATTCTGCCAAACATTTCAATATTGACTTTCATTTTGCCATTTTGAGCATCAATTTCTTGAACTTCTCCAACAAATTTGTCAAATGGTCCACCAATGATTTCTACTTTGTCAAGTGGTTTGATGCTTGAATCAACTTTGAGTGCTTCAAGTCTCATATTCATAATTTCACTTTCTGTAAGTGAAAGTGGTCTGCCCTTTGGCCCAACAAAACCAGTTATGCCACGAGTTCTGGTGATTGCATGCCATATGTCATCACCATATCTCATTTTTACAAGCAAGTATGTTGGCAAAACTTTTTGCTTTGTGACAACTTGTTTGCCATCTGCTTTTGTTTGAATGACATCTTCTTCTGGGCAGA
>Ga0256404_1009611_pt1 | contig 13770 bp, 10 predicted proteins | sample RumenRJG_01DNA_FD_185990 | JGI IMG/M metagenome (GOLD analysis project Ga0256404, IMG submission 185990) | Bovine rumen microbial communities from Lethbridge, Alberta, Canada - RJG_01 | ecosystem: Host-associated > Mammals > Digestive system > Stomach > Rumen | place: Canada: Alberta | collected...
CACCCTTCGCTCCCTCCGGTATCGGCGTCGTCTCTCCGTCCTCTCCGGCAAAATAGACGGCGAGGATCCTGTCGTCGTCAAAATGCCTCGGATTCTGCTCCTTCAGATATTGCTGCACTGTGTTCAGCGGCGGATGAGGAACTGACAGCACCCCCCCGGCCGGCAGCTCCAGCGTCTCTCCCGCCTTCATCGCATATGCGCGGTGCGTGATGCTCTGGCGGCAGTACTCCTCCCCGAGCCTGTCCACCGCGCCGTTCGCATACCCGGTCGGAAAATGACTGTCGTCCAGAATCCAGACCTTCATGCCGAGCCGTTCCGCTTCGTCCAGAATGATGTCCAGATCATGCCACCATCCGTCCCCGGCAAAATCCGGGTGCGGACGCGATTCAAGGCAGACCGCTCTGATCCCCGCATCATGGATCACGTGCATGTAATCCCGCAGCGTCGCCTCATCCTCTCCATGCTGCCAGAAAAAAGGCAGCAGATAATTATCCTCTTCTCCCTGCAGCACCTTGCGAATTTTTTCGGTCATCTCAATCCCCTCCCCGCGTTCTTGCAGCATCCGTGGAAATGCGCTGTAAACTGCGCCATTGCCGCGCCTCAGTATGTGACGCTTTTTTGCGGCCGCCCTCTGATTCGCCGCAAACGTTTACAGACCGTTCACATTTCCGTCAAGCATCGTTCAAGTTTGATTCTTATCATAAAGAGCATCAAAGACAGCGAAGCAGCTGCTGCCAGAGCGTTCGCGCCGAACCCATTCGGAAACGTCTTTGATAAACTTTTTCATAACGTTTCCCAGACCGGTATGGCCGGGAAACACCTCCCTTTAGAACAAAGTCTCCGGTCCGCGGAGACTTTTTCTATTCTATGCAAGCTCTCTTGTCAGATTCTTCACCCATTTATATTTCCGGAACCGGATCATCACCCACGGAATTTTGCCGACCTCGTCGAGACAGGTGCACGCATAAACCGCAAGCGGAGACCAGTGCCAGACAAACGCGCCGCAGAGCGCAAGCGGGATCGCAATACACCACATGCACACGATGAGACTGTACATATCAAAGATTGTATCCCCGCCGCCGTCCAGCACACCGTTGATCGTGACCGTATTGACGCAGCGGCCGATCATATAGACCGCCATAATGATCATCATGCCTGTGAGATAGCCGCGCGCCTTATCGGTCAGAATCACGAAACGGACGACGCCCGGCGTCAGCGCCAGAACCACTCCTGTGGACAAAAATCCGATCACAAAGGAGAGATTCCGGAGCTTCCTTCCGATTACCCTGCCACGCTCCAGCCGGCCTGCGCCAAGCTCGTTGCCGATCATGATGGCTGCCGCGCTGCCGATGCCGTTGCAGACACAACAGATCAGATCCCGGACCACCGCGGCGACCGAACTCGCTGCTGCCGCGTCCGTACCCATGTGTCCCATGATCGCAGTGTAGGAGGTGAATCCTATCCCCCAGCACAGCGATCCGCCGAGCAGCGGGAGACACTGCCGCATAAAATCCTTCACCAGAAGCCCCGATGTCTTCAGAAACCGTCGGAACGCGGGGCGCACATAGGCCGCTCCCGCAGAAACCGAAATGCAGAGAACAAATTCTATCACGCGCGAAATCGTGGTGGCGAGCGCTGCGCCGCGCACCTCCATCCTCGGCGCGCCGAGCAGCCCGTAAATAAAGACCGCATTGAATCCGATATTCATGAGGACGGCGCCGGAGCTGATCAGCGCGCACGGCTTCACATGATCCGTCACCTTCATGATGGTCTCGTAGCACTGCGACAAACCGGTGATCAGATACGACCATCCCGCGATGCGCAGATACGATACGCCGATGGCAATGATATCCGCGTCAGAGCTGAAAATGTGCATGAGCGGTCCCGGAATCAGCTCGCAGGCGAGAAAGAACACAATGGAAATGATTCCGCAGTACCGGAGGATCAGATTGAAAATATCCTCCATGGTATGCCTGTCTCCCTTGCCCCAGTACTGCGCGCCGAGAATAGACCCCGCTCCGGTCGCCGCCGCCAGAAACATATTTTCCACAAACTGAATCTGCGTGGCCAGCGACACCGCCGTCATCTGATCCTGCGCGACCCGACCCAGCATCAGCGCGTCCGCGGCTGCCACAGACGCCAGCATCAGACTCTGCAGCGCGATCGGCCCCGCCAGGCGGATCAGCGTCCTGTAAAATTCCTTCTTATCCATTTCCTGTGTCGACATACTAACTCCCCTGCTCCTGATGATTGCGTCCTTCTAATAATTTAGCCAGCCCCGCTCATTTCACCTGTCCTTTTCCTGACTCGCTGCCGCATCCAGGCTTATATTCCTGCCTCACTGCCACATCCCGGTCCTCGCCAGTCCGGACATTTCCCGCCGCAGCCTCCGATTTTGCATGGCGCCGCTGCAGCCTTGCCAAAATATAGTCATGATAAATAAAGTCCAGAATAGCGGCGAGCGGAATCGACAGCAGAATGCCTGCGACGCCCCACATCCGGCCGAACACGATGATGCAAATCAGAATCCAGATGCCCGGCACTCCCAGCGTGCCGCCGAACAGCTTCGGCTTGAGGATATAGCCGTCGACGGTCTGCAGGCAGATCGTGAAGATCAGGAACGCCAGCGCATACCACGGATTAACCAGCAGCAGAATGAAGGCGCCGATCACCGCGCCGACCAGCGGCCCGAAGGTCGGCGCAAGATTCGTCACGCCGACCACCACGGAAATCAGTGCGTTGTATGGCATCCCGGCGATCATCATGAATACACAGTTTGCAAGGCCGATGATCAGGCCGTCGATGATATCGAACCCGATAAACCGCGTGCAGATATCATTGCAGCGGCTCCAGAACACGAAAGCCTCATCAAAATGCTTCTTTGACATAATCAGGCGATTGAAGCGGCCTGCGCCCTTTTTCAGCCGCTCCTTGTCCAGCAGGAAATAGATCGACAGGATAAAGCTGATGACGCCGTTCATGACACCGCTTCCCACGACCTGCACTGTGTCCAGTATGCCACCGGAATTCTTCGTCAGATACGCCGAAATCGAGTCCAGAAGCTTCTGCCCGAACGATGTGATGCCCGACACGTCGATGTTGTGCTGTGACGCCGAGTGCGTCAGATTGTTCAGGAGTCCGTCGAGCTGATCCACATAAATTCCAATATTGCTCATGAACTCCCCGATGCTCTTGATCACCTGGGGAGTCAGCGCCACCAGCAGCAGAACCAGCAGAACAATCACAAGGATAATGGTCACCGCCACGGAGGCGCCCCACGCTGCCTTCGGCCGTTTCATCCCGCGCAGAAGCGATCGCCTGATCAGCTTGACCAGCGGATTCAGAATATAAGCAATGATCAAGCCGATGAAAACCGGGTAAGTCACCTTCCAGATCTGACCGATCGCAGTGAACAGCAGATTGATGTGAGAGAGACAGACATAAAACAAAATCGCCGCACACAGCGAAAGCGTGATCCTGACCCACTGACGGTCAAACAGCTCCTTGTGAATCTTCATAAAATTACCGTACTCCTCTTTCTTTATCCTATCGAAGGACCTGATACCCCTTCGCCTCGAGACACTCCTCCACGATGTCCTGCTCCGCCGTCTTCATGACCGCGATCGGAGCCGCACTGCTCCGGTCAAAGGAAATGTAGAGATATTCAATATTGATATTGCTCTGATCAAGCGCCCCCAGAATATCATTCAGACACCCCGGCCTGTCCACCATATATACCGCGATCACCTGCTCCTTGCGGCACATATACCCGGCGCGGTGAAACTCCTCCGCAGCCTTGTCCGGATCGTCCACAATCATGCGGATCGTGCCGAACTCCGGACTGTCATTCGACAGCATGGACACAATATTCAGCCGATTGTCCGCCAGAATCCTGGTCAGCGCCCGCATCGCGCCCTTCTTATTCTCTGTAAAAATCGAAACCTGTGTGATCATCCCTGCATCCTTTCTATCCAGCTCCGGACCTTCCAGGCACCATGCCTCCATGATACCAGAAGTCCGCGGCTCGCTTCACAATAATCTGTATTCCGGTTCTCCGTGAACGCATATTTGTAGCAAATTTCTTGCCAACTTCCGGTTGACACCCGGAGCAGTCTTTGCTATTATACTACTTGCGCACGGGACAGCACAGAGAAACAGCTCCGATGCAGGTCAGGACGGTGCGTAACATTTCAAGAATGCGATAGTAGCTTAGCTGGTAAAGCGCCACCTTGCCAAGGTGGAGACCACGGGTTCGAATCCCGCCTGTCGCTCTGGACAGTCAGATGATTTCATCTGACTGTTTTTATTTTGTCCCTAACAAGTTTAGCTTGATTGGGACAAAAATTGTCCCAATCAAGCTAAACTCGTTAGGGACAAACCCCACCGCATCTCAGCCGTTCCCGGCTTTCCTCAGCGATGCATGGCGGTCTGCCTCGCGTTGACCTCAGCAAACTGCTCCGGCGGCAGCTTAAACCGGCGGTCTCCGGTCATAATTCCATTCACTTCCTGCTGTACATCCGATACCTGCGTATAGCAATAGCCGACAATGTAAGGGACGTTCTGTATTGCCTCCGTGATCTTCCGAAACCGCGCAAGATACTCCGCCTGATCCTTCACGCTGCCGCCATATCCCCACTGCCCTTCCTGCTTCTGCGAGAACGCGATGCCGCCATACTCGCTGATGATCACAGGCTGTCCGCGGTACGTGAAGCCATCCGCAAACGCCGGCCGGTCAAGACACGGGAAAACTGCTCCGGACACAATCTCATCGAGGTCCGCATACCGCTCCATAAAGCGTTCCCCGAATTCCTCATAGTCGTGCAGCGTTAGAATGTCCGACACCGTATGCTCCCATCCGTCGTTGCAGATCACCGGGCGCATCGGGTCCACTGCCTTCGTCAGATAATACACCGCCTCCGTAAACGCCTGCTGCTCCCCGGAGGTTCTGATCTCCGGCACGCCCCAGGATTCATTGAACGGCGTCCACGTGATGATGCACGGATGGCAGTAATTTTGCTTCACCACCTGCATCCACTCCTCCGTGAACTGGCGCACCGCGCGGTCCGTGAACTCATACGCCGCCGCCATCTCGCTCCAGACGAGCATTCCCTTCCTGTCGCACCAGTACAGAAAACGCTCGTCCTCCACCTTCATATGCTTGCGAAGCCCGTTGAACCCCGCGGCATGAATCTTGTCGATGTCCTCCACAAGTGCCTCTGCCGACGGCGGTGTCAGTCCCGACTGCGGCCAGTATCCCTGGTCCAGAATCAGCTTCTGATAAATCGGTCTCCCGTTCAGCAGAACCTTGCCGTTCTGAATGCCGATCTCCCGCATGCCAAAATACGACTGCACTTCATCGATCTCCGCGGTATCCTGGCCTTCTTTCCTCACCAGCACCAGTCTGAGATCATACAGCGCCGGATTCTCCGGACTCCAGCAGACCGGCCCGAATGCAAACCGCACATCTCCGTCCCGCACCGTTCCGGCCTCGAGCACCGCCCTGCCGCCGCGGACCGATGCCTCAGCCGTGCTCACCGTTGTGCCGTCATAGCTCACCTCGGCCCGCAGCGCCCATTCCGCTGAGCTTTCAGAAGGAATCGCGAGATCCGCTTCGATCCGGATCACGCCGCGCCCCAGATCCGGCGTCAGCTTCAGCCCTTCAATATAGCTCGCCGGAACCGTCTCCATCCAGACCGTTTTCCATATTCCGGTCGTCTGGACATACCAGCATGCAAAATTTTCCGGCACCCAGCGCTGTTTTCCGCGCGGCTGACTCACACGATCCGAGTCGGTCACACGGACCGCAATCTGATTTTTCCCTTCCCTGGCTGCATCCGTGATGTCAAAGGTGAACCGCTCATATGCGCCGGTGTGTCTCCCGACAAAGAGGCCGTTTACCCAGACCTCCGTCTCAAAATCGCTGCCCTCGAAATGCAGCAGGAGACGCCCCGCAAGGTCAGATTTTGACAATGCCACCTGACGACTGTATACGACACACGGATGAAACGCTTCCTCATGAATACCGCTCATCTCCGTCTCATACGTGAATGGTACCTCGATCGCGCGGTCCATCCCGCTTTCCTCCGGGCATCCCGTTCTGATGCCATCAAAGGTGTCGTCAAAGGCAAATTTCCACGTCCCGTTCAGATTCTTCCACGACTTCCGGACCATCTGCGGTCTCGGATACGCCATGTCAACTGTGCTGTACAGTGCCCCCATTGCATTTCCCTCCTGTGCCTGATTCGGCTCATCTCATTTTCTGCCGCCACATTCCATTTCCAGGTGCCATCTGTTGCATATCTCTCGACTATGCATCCGCCTTTCGCAGCGGTCCTTCATGACCGCACCTGCTTATGCGCGATATACCTTCCCTGGCCGCCATAAACAGGTATTGCTGCATCAGCCCTGCGCAAGGGCTGTACCGCCTTGGATCAAATCCCTTCGGATAGTGCTCCGCCAGAGTGCGCTGCATCCAGACATCGACCGGAAAGGCGTCCATGCGGTGATATCCGAACAGCATCGTGCAGGACGCGACCTTTATCCCCACTCCCCGTATCTGGCACAACTCCGCCTGCAGCGCTTCATCGGTCAGGGAAGCTTCGTCCGCGCCGCCGTCCCTTATGAACAGTTCCGGATGCTTCAGCGCCCACTGCGCCGCCGCATAGAGATAGGGCAGCCGATATCCCAGACTGCAGGTGTCCATTCCCCTGAGATGATAGGCGCAGTCCGGCGAATCACCCGGATCGATCTCCGGGCAGCCGATCCCGAGCACCTGCTCCGGAGAGGGAAAGGCATAAAGCTCTGCCCCATCCTCTGCGGATATTTTGCTTCCCGCCGCCGCACAGAGCTTTCCCACGCACTGCCGTATCGCCGGAATATTCTTGCGCTGCGACAAAATAAACGTGGCCAGCGTCTCCCACGGATCCTGACGCAGAATCCGCACGCCCGCCTCTGCCTCCGCCGCCTTCCGGAGATATCTGTCCTCCGCCGGAATGCCGGCCCGAAGCGTACGATAATCTTCGTCCAGATCAAAATAGGAATGCCAAAACTCCTGGAATTCCTGCTCCGTGCAGGACAGTTCAAACGTTCCTCCGTACGCTTCTCCGTGCGTTCCTCCATGCGCTTCTCTGTGCGTTCCTCCGGACGTTCCTCCGTACGTTCCCTCTTGCGTTCCGCCGGACCCCGTCCGCCCGGAATTAACCCCTTCCTTCCGGATGTGCAGAATTCTCCCCGAAGCGATAATCCGATAGCCGCCGTCCGCCTCCCTCGTCCAGCGGAAGCACTGACCGCTGCCGGCTATTTTGTCGAGGTCGAAATCATCCTCTGTCTCGAAACGCATTCCTCCCCATCTCCTGTCCGCATCTCGTGCTCCGCATCAGGTGATGTGCGGTCGCCAGATGCTATGGCCTGCAAGCAGGCTTGCACCACGGCATCCGGCTCGTCGCCTTCACAAACACCGCGCGGCTGCGTGATCAGTCGTGATCAGCAAAGATCTGCCATCGCCGCCTCATCGCCTACCACATACACGCAGGGATGAAGTTGCAGTGCCGAGGCCGGCACCAGCGGCGTAATCGGTCCGCGGAATGCCTTTGTGATGATCTCGCGCTTGTCCGCTCCGCACGCCATGATGAGAATTCTCCGTGCGCTCATCACGGTTGCGATGCCCATCGTGACTGCCTGCCTCGGGACCTTACTCTCATCGCCGCCCCAGAATCTGGAGTTCGCGCAGATGGTTGACTCCTGCAGGTCCACCAGATGCGTGCCCTTGTCAAAACTGTCCCCGGGTTCATTGAACCCGATGTGGCCGTCGTGTCCGATTCCGAGAAGCTGAAGGTCCGCGCCTCCGATCGATGCCACAATCTCATCATATTCCTTGCACGCCGTCTGAATGTCGTCCGCAAGCCCGTTCGGCACATGCGTCCTTGCCTTGTCAATATCGACATGATCAAACAATTGATGATTCATGAAATAGCGGTAGCTCTGCTCGTCATCGCCGCCAAGGCCGACATACTCGTCCAGATTGCAGGTTGTAACCTCTGAGAAGTCTATCAGTCCAGCCTGATTCATCCGGATCAGCTCCTGATATGCCCCGATCGGCGTAGATCCCGTCGCCAGGCCCAGGACACAGTCCGGCTTCAGAATCATCTGCGCCGCAATGATGTCGGCCGCAATCTTGCTGGCACTTTTATAATCTTTTCCTTTGTAAAAACGAATCACCGTATACCTCCTCGTATCCCCCTCATATTTCTTCCATGCCATCATACCGGACATTCTTTGCTTTGCAGAATCTCCCCCGCGATGTCCGTTACTGCCTTCACCATACTACCATGGATGTGCCCGGCAAAATAGACGTTTTCTACTCTCTATATGCCAATATCTCTTACACTAGAAAAGCATCCACGGTCCCATATTAGACCGTGGATGCTCCTGATGCTGACTCGTGCTTATCGGCGGCCCCACCGCCGAACAACACATCTCCCTGCACGCTCTATGCCCTGCAAGTTTCGCTCCGCAAAGCTTGTGTTGTTCGGCAGCCCTGCTGCCGAACAACCATCTTCCTGCGCGCTCCATCCCCTGCAAGTTTCGCTCCGCGAAACTTGTGTTGTTCGGCAGTTTTACTGCCGAACAACCATTACTGAGCTCCGTCGTACGGAACCACCGCTCCGTCATACGTGTCATTGATGTACTTCACAATCGTGTCGCTGTGCAGTGCATCGGTCAGAGCCTTGATCTTCGGAAGATCCTCATTGCCTTCCTTGACGGCAATGATGTTGACATACTGCTGGATAGCGTCGCCATCCGCAGCCTCTGTCACAAGGGCATCCTTCTTGACACTCAGGCCGTTCTCCAGTGCGTAGTTGCCATTGATCACGCCGAACGCAACAGACGGAAGCTGCTTCGGAACCTGCGCAGCCTCAACCTCAACCAGCTTCAGGTTGTGCGGGTTATCCTTGACATCATTTACGGTTGCCGTGACACCCACGCCATCATTCAGCGTGATCAGGCCTGCCTGCTGAAGCAGAAGCAGTGCTCTTGCCTCGTTGGTGGTATCATTCGGAATGGCGATTGCGTCGCCGTCAGCGATCTCGTCAAGGCTCTTCTTCGTACCGCCGTAGATGCCGAACGGCTCATAGTGAATTTTGCCGTTGGTGGCAACGACAAGATGCGTGCCGTTCTCTTCATTAAAGGAATTGAGATAATTGACATGCTGGAAGTAGTTCGCGTCAAAATCTCCGGACTCGACGACCTTGTTCGGCTGGACATAATCCTCGAACACCGTGTACTCGAGATCATAGCCCTGTGCCTCCAGAACCGCCTTTGCCTGCTCCAGAATCTCGGAGTGCGGGGTCTGTGAGCATGCGACCGTGATCTTGTTGTCGCCATCCGCCGGCGCTGCCGCGGATGCTTGCGTATCCGCCGCGGTGGAAGCTGCGGCCGCTGTCTGCGTGGATGCATCCTGCGCCGCCTCTGTCTGGGCAGAAGCTGCTGCGCTCGTTCCGGCCGTGCTGGCAGAGCTGCTGCCGCATCCTGCGAGAACACCTGCCGCAAGTACTGCTGCCGATGCTGCTGCTACAAACTGTTTTTTCATAATAATGCTCCTCTCTTGCTGCGCTGACTGCGCCTGTTGGAAAGCTCCCCTGACCGGTCCGCAGCACATGCGGTGAATATAGTGTCAGGGTCTCTTTCACGCCTCCGGGGAAGTTCCCCATTCATATATTTACAACAGCGGCTCTGCCGCTGATTGTAACAACTGCTGCCCGCCTGTCATCCCGTTTCGGACCGCCGGGCCATAACATCAGATCGATTTTCTTCCGCTTTTCCGGCTTTCCGGAAATGTCCGGAATATCAGCTGTGCCGCTTATCCATCTTCACGGAAATCATGGTGCCGATGAACTGGAAGAGCTGGACCAGAAGAACCAGCAGAATGACGGTCGTCCAGAGAATGTTCGCCTGGTAGCGGTAATATCCATAGCGGATGGCAATGTCGCCCAGTCCGCCTCCGCCGATCGTACCGGCCATTGCGGAATAGCCCAGAATCGTTCCCACCGTGATCGTCGCTCCGGAGATCAGAGAGACCCTGGCCTCGCCCAGCAGAACGCGGAAAATGATCTGCATGTTGCTCGCTCCGGCTGACTGAGCCGCCTCGATGACACCGTGATCCACCTCATTGAGAGAGGATTCCACCATGCGGGCGATCAGCGGAGCGGCGGAAATCACGAGCGGAACAATCGTCGCGGTCGAGCCGTAGGTTTTGCCGACCAGAAGCATGGTCAGCGGCATCACCAGAATCAGCATAATCAGGAATGGCACCGACCGCATGATGTTGGCAAACACATCCAATACGCGGTAAATGCCCCGGTTTGGATGAAGTCCCTCCGGGCCGGTGACTGTGAGGGCGATTCCCCACGGAAGCCCGATCAGATAACCAATCAGCGTGGAAACAAGCGTCATATACACGGTTTGCCAGACACCAGCAATAATCATATTGATCTCATTTGATGTCATCTCAGTTCACCCCCGCTTCCGCCGCAATGTCCGTGATATCCTCGACTGCCAGCCCGCGCTCCTCCAGATACGCGATCTGCCGGTCTGAAATTCCCTTGTCCGTGGACAGCCCGAGGATCATCTCTCCTCTGGCGACGCCGCCCACATCCTTGGTATCTGCCTTCAGAATATTGACCGGTTCCTGGAACGTCAGAATCATGTTGGCGATCACCGGCTCATAGGATGAATTCTTTGTAAATACAATGCGGATCCGCCGATGCTCATGCAGCTCCGGGACCGTGCTCCCATGCGCGGTGCCCTTCTCCTGCTCCTTCTCCCACTGATCCGGATCCTTCCCCTCGATGATCAGCCGTCTCGCTGCTCTGGACTTCGGATGTGTGAAAATTTCCTCGACCAGTCCCTGCTCAACGATCTCTCCATTCTCCACAATCGCAACATTGTGACAAATCTCCCGGACGACATTCATGGAGTGCGTGATAATGACGATCGTGATGCCGGTTTCCCGGTTGATCTTGCGCAGAAGCTCCAGAATCTGCTGCGTCGTCTGCGGATCGAGCGCACTCGTCGCCTCATCACACAGCAAAATCCGCGGGTCGCACGCAAGTGCTCTGGCAATCGCTACCCTCTGCCGCTGTCCGCCGGAGAGCTGTGCCGGATACGCCTTCGCCTTGCTGGAAAGACCGACCGTCTCCAGCAGCTTCTCCGCCTTTTTCCGCGCCTCCGCCTTCGGCGTGCCGTGGATCAGCAGCGGAAAGCAGATATTGTCAATCACCGTGCTCTGCATCAGCAGATTGAAATTCTGAAAGATCATCCCGATCTTGCTGCGCAGCTCCCGGAGCTCCGCCGGCGTCAGCGCCGCGAGTTCCTTCCCGCCGACCAGAACCGTTCCCTTCGTGGGAACCTCCAGATAATTCAGACATCGCACCAGAGTACTCTTTCCGGCGCCGGACATGCCGATGATGCCGAATACATCCCCCTCCTCTATTTGAAGGGATATATCCTTCAGCGCCTCTACCGTGGCGTCCTTTGTCTGGAAGGTTTTATACAAATCCTTCACTTCAATAATGGCTGCCATGAAACTTCTCCCTCTCCTTACACAATAAAAAAAGCAGCTGCACATCTCTGTATGCAGCTGCTCCCACTTCCTCAGGTACTGATCCCCGGGCCCGTTGCCATTGCCCTGCCGCCCTGCGGCTAAAAAACATGAAGCGGAACGATTGCACACAGCTTACTCTGTGAGATACCGATACATCATACAGTACATTGGGGAACACATCATCTTCATATTATTTTGGTCAATTCCTACTTGTTTGCTATGTTATTGCGTTGTTGCTACGTACTTTACTCTAACAGCCCCGGAATGTCAAACATTTTTATAGGAAAGTTTTTGCTGTTTTTGCTGCTCATATCAGGTTTTTTGCAGCCGCTGCCTCCGGAAGACTTATTTTCTCTGCGAAAATGAGCTTCCGTGCAGAATCCCCGCGTGCTCTCAGAGACACGCACCGCCTCAGCATTTCATAGCAGCACCTCCACAAAGCCATCAGTGTGCTCTCGCAGACACGAACCGTCTCAGCGCTCACACTTCCAGAAATAAGCACTGTATGCCGGCAGATCGGAGCCTCCGCCGAAATCATGCTTCTCCCCGCTGATCAGGTCAACCGCCTGCCCGCACTCCGCATTAAAATCCGCATGGTACGGAGCCGCGTCCGCATTGACAGCCACCAGCACGCGCTCATGCTCACTCTTCCGTTCGAAGATGCACTGCCGGTTTGTGAGCAGCACGCTCCGGAACCCGCCTTCTGTCAGCGCCTCGGAATTCTTCTTCGCCGCGGCGAGCTTTGCAATCCAGTCCGTGAGCGCATTCCACTCCGGCTTCTCCACCGCCGGCCGCAGCGCATGGTCTCCGTCCTTCTTGTCTCCCGGGATGCCCCACTCACTGCCATAATAAATACAGGGAATGCCCGGCATGCCGAACGCCAGCGCATAAATCAGAGGCAGATGCTTCGGATTTTGCAGAATACTCGCCACCCTCGTGACATCGTGATTGTCAACAAAGGTCAGCAAATGATATCCGCGGTACAGGCACCAGGGATCCGATCCGAACTGCCGCATCAGCGAGTGATTGATTTCAAACAGGTTCATCGAATTGAAGCTCGAATACAGTCCCTTGTAGCATTCGTAATTGGTTGCGGAATCGAACAGCCCATCGCCGCATACCGTCTTATAGTCGCCGCCCAGGATTTCGCCCACCGTCCAGAAATCCGGCTTTAACTCCTTCCCGAAGGCCTCCAGCCGCCGGATGAAATTCTGATCGAGACAGTACGCCACATCGAGCCGCAGTCCGTCGATGCCGAACTCGTCCACCCACCACTTCACGGTATCCAGCAGATACCGGACCACATCCTCATTCTGCAGATTCAGCTTCACCAGCTCATAGTGGCCTTCCCAGCCCTCATACCAGAAGCCGTCATTCCAGGCATCATTCCCGTCAAAATTAATGTGGAACCAGTCCCGGTACGCCGACGCCTGCCGCTTCTCCTGAACATCGCGGAAGCCGAAGAATCCGCGCCCGACATGATTGAACACACCGTCGAAAATCACCCGCATCCCGGCCTCGTGCAGCGCGCCGCAGACCTTTTTCAAGTCCTCAGCTGTGCCGAGCCGCACGTCCACCATCCGGTAATCTTCCGTGTCATAGCCATGCGCATCCGACTGAAAAAGAGGCCCAAAGTAAACGGCATTCACGCCCAGCTTCTCAAGATGCGGAATCCAGTCGAGCACCCTCAGAATCCTGTGCTCCAGCCTGCCGTCGTTCTCCCATGGCGCACCGCACATGCCGAGCGGATAGATTTGATAAAACACACTTTGATCAGCCCACATTGCCTCGTCCTCCTTTCAGACTCCGGCCTATTGTAGCACACGCCCCGGTGTCCTGCCACCGCACCGGTCAGGGTCCTCCCGGTCAGGGGTCCTCACGGTCCCTCCCCGGCACAGGTGATATCCTGCGCCATGCCGCGCAACATCTGGCAAGCTCTACACCCATCATTGCCTCTTATTATATCTATTTATATCTGTTATCTATTTATATCTGCCTTCCCTTGCCCTTTTGCTTTCTGTTGTCTTTTCCCGACTTTTTGTTTTCTGTTGTCTTTTCCCGATGCAAAATTCCTTCATTAAATACTACTGTTTATGCTGTGCAATAACATGGACTATGTGCCAAACGCCGCCGAAGTTGACTTGTCGAGTCATAAATGGTATTTCGTT
>Ga0256404_1009612_pt1 | contig 13770 bp, 11 predicted proteins | sample RumenRJG_01DNA_FD_185990 | JGI IMG/M metagenome (GOLD analysis project Ga0256404, IMG submission 185990) | Bovine rumen microbial communities from Lethbridge, Alberta, Canada - RJG_01 | ecosystem: Host-associated > Mammals > Digestive system > Stomach > Rumen | place: Canada: Alberta | collected...
GGTTGCAAACTTATACAGTTCGCTGGCCGGTATCTCGGCACTGACCTCGCTGAAGTCGCGCTCCTGGCTCTGTGTGCCCAGTATGCGCGCCCGCTTGGCGCTGAGGCGTCCCATGATGTTGCCCAGATAGTACTCTGGCGCCATGACTTTTATCGTGTAGATCGGCTCGAGCAGATAGGGCTCGCAGTTCATGATGCCCTTGCGTATCGCTATGGCTGCTGCGGCCTTGAACGAGGCCTCAGACGAATCTACCGGATGATAGGAACCGTCGTAAAGGTTGACCTTCACATCAACCAGCGGATACCCTGCCAGCACGCCAGCCTCCAGAGCCTCCGCCACGCCTTTCTCCACCGCTGGAATGAACTGGCGCGGCACGCTGCCACCGAAGATGTTCTCCGTGAACTCATTGCCGCTGCCGACGGCCTGCGGCGAGAGCTCCAGCCAGACATCGCCGAACTGGCCGTGACCACCAGTCTGTTTCTTATAGCGTCCCTGGATCTTCGTCGCCTGGCGGATGGCCTCACGATAGGCCACCGACGGCTGCTTGAATTCCAGATTGACTTTGTACTTGCGGGCCAGCTTCTCGCGCAATATCTCGAGCTGCACTTCGCCGATTCCCCGCACGATATCCTCGTGCGTCGCCGGATCTTTTTCCACGACGAGCGTCGGATCATCATCCTGTTCCTTAGCCAGCGCGGCGAGGACCTTGTCCTCGTCTTTGCGCTCTGCCGTATCGACGGCCATGGCCAGCATCGGCTCCGGATAAGAAATCTTCTCATACTGTATCGGATCATTCTTATCGCAGAGCGTATCCCCTGTCTGCACATTCTGCAGCTTCGTCGTCACCACGATATCGCCGGCATCGGCTTTGGCCAGATTATCCTGGCGCTTGCCCTGCATGCTGAACAGGCTGCCGATGCGTACCGACTGGGGATTGCTGCCTGCCCGTATGGCATTCATATCGCTACGTGCTGTTCCCGAGAGGATGCGCATATAGCTGAGCCTGCCTGTGAGCGGCTCAGCCACCGTACGGAATACCTGGGCAGAGAATGGATCCTCGGTACGGCGCTCCTTGAGCTCGCCGTCCTCAGGATTCACGCCCAGCGATACCTTGAAATACGGCGACGGCAGGTATTCCACGATACCGTTCATGAGTTTGTAGATGCCGATGTTCTGTTTGGCGGATCCCACGAAGACGGGGAATATCTTGCCAGCCTGTATGCCCTCTATGAGAGCGGCCTCGACCTCGACCTCGGTGATCTCATCGCCATTGACGTATTTCTCGAGCAGTTCGTTGTTGAAATCGGCGACAGACTCGATGAGCTTCTGCCGGGCCTCCTCGACCTCGTCAGCCATATACTCCGGGACGTCGGCTTTCACGACTTCGTCATCATGCATGACGATCTTTATATGGAGGGACAGCAAATCTGCCACGCCCTGCAGTGCGGCCTCGGCTCCGACTGGGATCTGCACCGGAACCACGCCATTGCCGAACCGTGCCCGCAGCTCATCGATGACCGCCCGATAGTCAGCCCGCTCACGATCCATCTTGTTGACAAAGAAGGCCCGCGGGATATTGGCCTCGGTCGCATAGCGCCATATCTTCTCCGTACCGACTTCGACGCCCGAAGCGGCCGAGACGACGATGAGGGCCGTGTCTGCTGCCTGCAGCGCCCCCTGCGCTTCACCGATGAAATCCGGATAGCCGGGCGTATCGAGGAAATTGATCTTGTAATCCTTCCACTCACAGGCCACCAGCTTCGTCCCTATGGTCAGCTCGCGTGCTGCTTCCTCCGGTTCATAGTCCAGTACACTCGTATGGGCATCGACACTCCCCTGCCGCTTCACTGCACCCGACCGGTACAGGCAGGCATCGAGCAAACTCGTCTTGCCTGTCTTACCATGACCGACCACTGCCACATTGCGTATATTCGTACTAGCATAGAACTTCATCTTCGTCCCTCCAGTCAGAAAATTTATCTATATTGTTCTAATTCTCTGAACTATGGAAATTTCCTGCTAGGTATATTGATTTTCACGCTTTTATCGAGTTTGTGCCGAGTTGAATCCGTTTGGCTGTCAGCAATCACTCACGACTCAGCATCAGGGCCAATACGAGGCGGGTAGCGGCGAGGAGATCGGACTCGGTGATATATTCGTGTACAGAGTGGCAGTCCGTCATGCCACAGGCGAGGACGATACCGGTGAGTCCATGCTGCGTGAGGCGGTTCTGGTCGCTGCCGCCGAAGCTGGCTTCGGAGCGGGGCGTGAGACCAGTAGCGCGGCAGGCAGACTCGAAGCGCTTGATAGCTGGAGCCTTGTCGGGGGTGCGGTAGGCACGGCAACCGATGCGCGTCGTGAAGGTGATCTCGCCACCGTACTTCTGCGCTGCCGTGGCGAAGGTAGACCGCATCTTTTCAATCTGGGCAAGTGCGAGCTCGTGATCGTAGCTGCGGACCTCGCCGGTCACGCGACAGCTTTCGGGGACATTGTTCGTATTCGTGCCGCCATGGATCTCGCCGACGTTCGCAGTCGTGTTGGGCGCCACATGGCCGAGATTGAGGGCGGCTATGGCCTCAGCGGCAATGCGGATGGCATGAATGCCGGCTTCGGGAGTGAAGCCGGCATGAGCGGCGCGCCCCTTGATCTGCACGTCGAACGATATGATAGACGGCGCCTGATAGAGGTAGGTACCGATGGGGCCGCTCGCGTCGAGGACATAGGACTCGCGAGCCGCGACCTGCGTGAAGTCGAAGAACTCGCTGCCGACATCGTAAAGCTCCTCGGCATAAGTAAAGAGGAGCTCGAGCGGTCGGCGCTCTGCGACGGGGATCTCGAGGTAGAGCTCGAGCGCGCTGAGTATCTCAGCCAGTCCGGCGAGATCATCAGCTCCGAGCACCGTGGTACCATCGCTCGTGATGCGGCCGTCGTCATGTACGACGGCCTTTTTCCCGCAAGCCGGAGCAACAGCGTCGAGATGAGCCGAGAAAAGCAGCGGCAGGAGATCGAGCTCGCCTGGCACGCGCACGAAGATGTTCCCAGCGTCTCCCCCCGTACGACGGTATGTCTCATCCTCGTGTGGAACGAGGCCGAGCCCGCGCAGCCGCCGGAGCAGCTCGTCGGCCATGGCCCGTTCATGCAGCGCGGCATTGTCAATCGGCACGAGTGCGAGGAAGGTCTGCACGATTTTTTCCTGATCCAGCTTGGCGATGATTTCATTCATGGTATCACTCCTATAAAGCATCCTAGCAGAGAGGCTTTCATTTTAGGCTTTTCTTTTGATTCCGCTTGTGGTATGATTATATCACATATAAGAACGCTATGTAAATGTTGTATGCATAAACACGCGCTGGCGAGACCAGCTGGACGGGAGTGATCGTCATGAAGACGCCGCTGCAATATCAAATATCGGAGTATGACTGCGGGCCAGCCTCGCTGCAGAACGCCCTGCGCTTCCTATTCGAACGCGAGGAGGTACCACCAGAGATTATTCGCAACATCATGCTCTACTGTCTCGATGGCTTTGACCGGCTCGGCCGGCCGGGCTGTGCCGGGACATCGCATACGGCGATGCTGTTTCTGAGTCACTGGCTGACAGGCTACGGCGAGGTCAGTGACCTGCCGCTCGTGACGCAGTATGTGACAGGGCGACGCGTGAATATGCACGCCGACGGACTGGTGCTCGATGCACTGCACCGGCGTGGCGTAGCAGTCGTACGACTCTGGCTCGAGGAGGTCGAGCATTACGTGCTGCTGACCGGCGAGAGCGAGGGACGCGTGCTCATGTTCGATCCGTATTATGCGACCAAGGTGGATGCGCCGGAGATCGAGGTGACATTCGCTGATCCCTTCGCCTACAATCGCATCGTGCCGGCCACATTATTCGAGCGCGAATCACAGGAGACGTACGCACTCGGTCCTGGCGAAGCGCGCGAGGCCGTGCTGCTATTCAATACGAGCACGCGCCTCACAGCCGAGAAAACCATCGAGTATTTTATTTAGTGCTGCATAGATCCTGCACGAACTGCCGTTGCTCCTGGATGAGCCTCTGCCGCTCTATCAATGTTTCATCGCCACGCTGGGCCAAATCTGCATATTCACAGATGCGCTTGATCGGCATACCTGTATTTTTCAAACAGGTTATCAGATGCAGCCAGCGAATATCCATGTCAGAGAACATACGGATCCCGTTTTTACGCTCCACTTGGGGCAACAGTCCTTCCTTGTCGTAATAGCGGATAGCAGACGGGCTGAGCCCGGTCATCCTTGCCGCCTGCGCGATTGTATACGACATGATGGTTATCCTTTCAGATACTTGTGGTAGAAGGCCTCGATCTTGTCAAAGGGAATGACATCCATCGTCCCACTGATTGGAAAGCGACGATGTAGCAATCGTTTCAGCCGGAGCCTTGGAAGGCATTGCCGCCTGCGCTGCGTACCCAGTACCGGCATCCGTTCCGACGACAAACGTCACACCCAGTAAAGCAGACAGCAAGATGCGTTTCATTACTTTCTTATTTTGATAAATTTTCATGTCTATCACTCCTTGTTTTGATGTGAATTAACCTTATAGTCGCATCATAACGCTTAAAGTTCACTTTAAGTCAAGGGATTTTTGAAGATTTTATACCGAACATCTACCATACGTTTTTCCTATCAAAACTTATCAAAAAAAGCATCCGCTCCCTACCTAGAGACAGATGCTTTAATATTTATAGGTACGAAATCCAGCCAGCAAAAAAGCGATTCCCCGTGTAATACTCAGAAAAATGCGTGCATGGCGAAAAGTGGGATGTTCTCGACCCACTCTTCTTGGCGGTAATCGTTCATGGACAGCCGGATGGTCTCCTCGGGATGGTATTTGTCGTAGTATGCACGAAGGCTCTTGGCATGGACGTTGCGCTCTGCTTTCACTTCAACAGGCACGACGCTGCCACTTTGCTGAATCATGAAGTCGATCTCGTACCTGCCGCTCTCAGAGGTGTAATAATACGGTTCACAGGATGAGTCAGAGAGAAGCTGCTGGCAGACATACTGTTCCGTCAGCGCCCCCTTGAACTCAATGAATACGCGATTTCCTTCCAAGAGTGAACGCGCATCGAGTTCACTGATTGCGCCGAGCAGCCCGATATCCAGGAAAAACAATTTATAGGCATTTTCTTCCAGATATGCCCTGAGCGGGATGGCCGGCTTCGCCACACGATATACTCTGGCAATGAGGCCGCAGTCAATCAGCCATTGCGCTGCCATCTCAAAATCCCTGGCACGACCGCCCTTCTTGACCTGACCGAAGAAGAACTTCCTGTTTTCTTTGGCCAGCTGCACGGGGATCGCATTCCAGATCATCCGCACGCGCGGCAGTTCGCGCGGCTCGATGTGCTTGCCGAAATCTGCCTCGTACATAGCCAGCAAATCCTGCTGGATTGTGCGCACCTCTGCATAGTCGTGATGTTCAGCAAAGGCCTGCACAGCTTCGGGCATACCGCCAATGAAATAATAATTCTTGAGCCATGTCGTGAAGCGGTCATGGAACAACGTCATCATCTCTGTATTCTTGTCGTCCAAGACGCGAACGAGCCCCTCTTCTCCTACGGCATGCAGGAATTCATAGAAAGAAAGCGGATAAAGCTGCATCACATTAACCTTGCCGACAGGAAATGAGATTCCTGCATGTATCGCCACTCCGAGCTGAGAGCCTGCCGCTATGATGTGATAATCCGGAGCATCTTCGCAAAAATACTTAAACGCAGAAATTACCTGCGGTGCTTCCTGTACTTCGTCGAAGATGATCAGGGTATCATGCGGCGTCACCCGTACGCCCGTCTCCAGATTGATGGCCATCAGTATCCGCTCGATGTCTAAGTCCTGGTCGAATACCTGCTTCATTCGCGGATTCCTGTCAAAGTTGACATAGGCGGTCTTGGCGTAGCACTGCCTGCCTAACTCCTTCATGAGCCATGTCTTTCCGACCTGTCTGGCCCCTTTCAGGATGAGTGGCTTCCGCCGCGGAGACGCCTTCCATCGGCGCAGTTCCTTCATCAATGCGCGTTCCATCCAAGTCCCTCCATCCAGTTTTACATTTTTTGTAACGAATATATGCCTTTATTTTACACTTTTTGTATGGAATCAACAAGGGGAAACTACATTTTTTGTACGGACACTACCACTTCATCCGCATGGGCATCGCCCATGCCCTCGGCATCGACGAACTGCTGCAGCTCGCCACCGGCCATCTCAAATTCACCCCGCTCAAGCCATCCCTGACACTGCACGCCGTCGTCTGTAAGAAATACCGCCTGCTCTCGAAATCAAGAAGCGGATATTTTCTTAGAGATCTGCCGCGAGAGCGTCGGCTACGTCAGGTGGAGATCCTCTACCGCCCGCGTGATATTGCGATGGCGGGCGACGGCCAGAAAATGTTCCACCTCCTATCTGTATTATACGATATTTTCAGCTTGTCTGGAGCCTTTCCCTGCAGGATTTTGTCTGGTAAAACCGAATGGTGTAAGCAGGAGGGATTACTATGGAATACAAGAATATCGATAGCCAGCACATCCTCGTGCGGCTCGATCCGGATGACGAGATCGTCACCTCTCTGATGCAGGTCGCTAAAGAGGAGCAGATTGAACTCGCCATGGTCCAGGGACTCGGCGCGGTCAAAAAGGTCGTCATGGGCGTCTACAACGTGCCCGAGCAGCACTACAAGGCCAATACACTCGAGGGTGCCTTCGAGATGCTCTCACTGACCGGCACGATCGACACAATGGCGGGCAAGCCCTACAGCCACTTCCACATCGCCGTCGGCGACGAACAGGGCGCGGCGCACGGCGGCCACCTCAACAAGGCCATCATCAGCGCGACGGCCGAGATCGTCATCACGAAGCTCGCGGGCAGCGTCGACCGCCGCAAGAGCGAGGAAACGGGACTGAACATCTGGAAGTTCTGAGCCCCATCGCGACTGCAAGAAAGGAATCCTCTATGGACACCACGAATACCCAAAACCTTAAATTCGCCATCTTCGGTGTCGGCGGTACAGGCGGCGTCATCGGCGGCTACCTCGCGAGCGTCAACAATGATGTGACCTTCCTCGCGCGCGGCGAGCACCTCGCCGCCATGCAGGAGAAAGGCCTGACCATCCATACGAACCACCGCGGCGATATCCATATCCCGACGGTCAAGGCACTCAATGCCGCCGACTACCACGAGACGCCCGATGTGCTCTTCGTCTGCGTCAAGTACTACAGCCTCGAGGCGGCCATCGCGCTCGCGAGCCGCGTCGCTGGCCCCGACACGCTCATCATCCCGATCCTCAACGTCTTCGGCACGGGCGCCGTCATGCAGGAGAAACTCGCGGGCCTCACCGTGCTCGACGGCTGCATCTACGTCTTCGCCAAGCGCGGTGGCCCCGGCATCGGCGAGGACCGCCGCCTCGCCGCCAAGGCCGAAGCGCTCGAGAAAATCATGCGCGCAGCCGACATCCACGCGCACTTCACCGACGACATCCAGCGCGACGCCCTGACGAAGTTCTCCTTCGTCTCGCCGATGGGCGCGGCAGGGCTTTACTTCAACGTCACGAGCGAGGCGTTCCATGTGCCCGGCGAGGTCCGCGAGACCTTCATCGGCCTCATCAAGGAAGTCGAAGCGCTCGGCCACGCGATGGGCATCACGTTCGACCGCGATCTCGTCGCGACCGACCTGCGGCTCATGGACGCCTTCGCACCGGGACTCACGACCTCCATGCAGCGCGACGTCGAGGACGGCGGCCCGTCCGAATTCGCGGGTCTCGTCTCCCGCATCGTCACGCTCGGCCAGAAGTACCACGTGCCCGTGCCGCTCTACACCAGGATCGATGCGTGGGGCAAAGAGCACGACCTCATCTGATTCCCCCAATGGCAAGAGACAGAAATGCCTGCCGTGATTCCTCAAACTGCGAGGAATTCGACAGGCATTCTTATCTCTTGCCACGAGTACAGGAACGGAACTTAGAAGTATTCCGCAACCTTTACGAAAGGAGCATCGATTTGAACACCCTGCGCAACCTTCATGATATCCGCCGCATCGTAATCATGCCATTGATCTGCCTTATCCTGCTGCTGTCAGCCGCCGCTGTTTCGGCCGCTGTCCCCGCTGAGCCTGCCTGGCGGCTCGACGGCGACCGCGCAGTCCCGCCCATCCACTTCCGCAAGGATACCCCGCTTCGAATAGCGGGCGGCGGGCAGCCTTCAAAGCACACCTTGGTGCATCTCCATGAGCAGCTCGGCCTGCCTGATGATAGCCCCCTCTGGGTCATCGACCTGCGGCAGGAGTCGCACGGCTACCTAGGCGAGGATGCCGTGAGCTGGCACGGAGTGGCCAATGCGGCCAATCGGGGTAAAACGGCTGAAGCCGTCGAGCAGGACGAAAGGCAGCGGCTCGCGGATGCAGTGGGCACGAACGTGCAGGCCGTGCCGATGGGCCACTACGACAAAGCCCATATCCCCTACACATTTGCGGCAGCCGTCACGGGCTTTGCCACGGAGCGCCACATCGCACGCAAGAGTGGCCTCGGCTACGTGCGCATCGCCGCGACGGACATGCGCTGGCCCGAGCCGCAGGCCATCGACGATTTTCTCGCCTTCTATCGCAGCCTGCCAAGAGAGCACGGCTGGCTCTACTTCCACTGCCAGGCCGGACAGGGCCGCACGACGACCTTTATGGTGCTCTATGAGCTCTTGGAGCGCCCCGACTGCACGGCAGACGAAGCCATCGCACACCAGCGTGTCCTCGGCGGCGCAGACCTCGGTAGCGGCGAGCGCTACGAGGGCATCCGCCGCTTTGCCCAGTACGTTCGCGAGAACCGCGCGACCGACTTCGCGCAGAGTTGGAGCGACTGGCTCAGCCATCCAGCGTGATGCCATCATATACCAACATACAAAACATGAAAAAAGAGCAGGATCTGCTGCTCTTTTTTCATGCAGTCATTTCCAGCAGTTTCAAGGTATCCTTTTTCTCCGACTTCGTCAGGTCAGGTTAGGCACTGCGCAGGGAAACAGCGGCGTAAAGATCAGAATGGCTGGTGTGACATCCATGAACGCCCCCAATACCACCAGGATAATCAAGAGTGCTGTAATAGCCATGTTCAATCCTCCTCACCTTCCTCAGACGTGCATTGGCCGTTCTGCAGGATATCGACAATACGGCCAGCGCCGTATGCAGCGGATTGAGGCAGGCACAGACCTTCATGTGTACCCTATCTTGTAACGATAACAGTTAATCCAGTTCCGCATCGGCCTGTTGTCTGACTTGCGGCCAGGCACGATTCACCGCCTCCCCCATGAGACGCTTGCCATTCGCATCGGGATGCAGGCCGTCGAGCCCGTACTCCGGCGGCAGTGAACCATCGGGCAGGGTCGGGATTGCCTGCGCCGTATCGATATGCACCTGCGATCGGATGTAGTTGTTCACGATAGCGAAATTCTGCCGCCAGGCTGCTGCTGTTCCCTCCTGGAATACATGCATGATGCTGTCCGCATTGATAGGCGGCAGGGTCAGCAGCACCGGCCGGATGCCGTTCGCGAGACATTTCTGCCGGATGGCCTCCAGATCATCGATGACCTCATAGGGATCGGCACCGCCGCGCAGACTGTTCGAGCCGGTGAGGATGAGCAGATAGCGCGGGTGAAACGGCAGCACATCCCGATCGAATCGCGCCAGCGTATCAGCACTCGTGTCACCGCTCTTGGCCAGATTCAGCGCCTCGAAATCCAGGTAGTGCAGCCAGCTGAACTCTGCGTCGTGCGGGCCGTAGGAATAGTGACCGCCGCCATGGCTGATGCTGTCGCCGAGCACCGCCACCTCGTAATTCATCGAAGGCGCTACACGGAAAGGCATCGGCCGTGACCAGCTGCCCAGCGGGCTGCCGCTGCTGTCGAGTCCCCGCACGCGCCAAAAGAAATTGTACTCGCCATAGTGCGGCTTTTCATCGTAAACATCAAGATTATCTGTGTAAAGCCGCTCCGTCGGCTTCAGATCTTTCATCTGCTCCGGATTGGCCGCATACACATCAACCTCGTAGCTGGCCGCACCAGCCAGACCAATCCAGTTATAGACGCGATAGAGCATGGTCATGCCGCGCTCGCCGAGATGCTGATTCCCCGGTACCGGTGCCGTCATTTCCGGCTCTGTGGCCTGTGTCGCACTCGTATACAGCACGGCGAGGTCACTGTACGCTGCTGCCGGATGCCGGTCGAAATCCAGCGGCCGCACACGCCAGTATAGCGGTTGCTTGCCGAGATAGTCTGCAGCGAATTCCCGCAGCGCCGGATTATACTGGTTCATATATACCTTGTCCGTACGATATATGGCTCGTGGTGAATCCTGATCCGGCGGCAGGTCAGCCTCTGCCGGCTGCGACGCGAAAAATTCGATTTCATAGCTCACAGCCTCCACATCCTTGCTCCAGGAAAGTATCGGCGAAAAGGAAAGCGGCTTGTCCGGCGTCGTCTGCGTCAAGCCAGTCGGCTTGACCGCCGCTGCTGTATCAGCTGCAGCAACATGCGAACCTCCCAGGCACACCATACCGGCCACCAGGGCCGCCAGCATAAACGAACGAGCTTTGACAGCTATTCCCATAAGGATTCCGCCCTCCTGTAAAAATATGGTAAATGTGAATCAGTCATTGATCATTTGTCGTAAGACATACAGCGCTCAGGGCCGATCACCCCAGCATGCCAGCACCGAAGTAGACGATGAGCCCCATGATGACGACGAACGGCAGATAGACTTTCACCGCGAAATGCAGCAGTTTCCCATCGACACCGCCGACGCCGATTGCAGCCACTGCGATTGCTATGGTCTGCGGCGATATCATCTTGCCGGCACAGGCACCAGTGGCGTTAGCTGCCGCCATCCAGGCCTGAGCGGCCGGCGATGCCCCTATGGCTATGGCGGAATCCGTCTGGAGCTTGCCGAACAAGACACAGCTCGATGTGGCAGAACCGGTAATAAACGTACCTATAGAACCGATGAACGATGCTATGAACGGATACCCTGTGCCAGTAGCGGCCACGGCCGTCTCCGCAATCTGATGGGTCATGCCGCTGTAGCCCATCACCTTTGCCGTAGCGATGACCGTGATGATCGTGATGATCGTAAAGCGCAGATTCCGCACGGTTTTCAGCAGGACATGTACCATCTCGCCCAAACCGGCTCCCTGGACATGACCGCCGATGAAGGCCGCGAGGAATATGAGCACACCAGGCGTAGCCACCCAGACAAACGTATAGGGAGCACCGCCCTCGCCATCATAGATGAGGACCGATGTCTTGACGAGATTCAGTGTATCGTGGACAGGCGGCACCAGTTTCGATGTGAAAAGCAGGAACAGGAATATGAGGATGAACGGTAGCCAGGCGATGAGGCCGTCGTGGGGCGTCACCGGAGCCTCGCTGTCGTGGGGCGGCAGAGCGTACTCCGGATTGTCGACATGGACGAGATGAGCTGTGGCCACGATGGCAGCCATAGCACCTATGGAACCAGCCACTACTGCCAGCTCCGGGCCGACGGCAAAAGCCACCGCCAGTTCTGGCAACAGGAAACCGAACGAAGCCGCCAGACATATAGGCAGCATATCGCGCAGAGCATGCAGGCCGCCGCCCGCAACTGCCGTCATGACGAAAGGACAAAGCACAATGAGCGGCGTCAGCTGCAGGGCTGTGTAGCCGGAGAGCTGCATCGGATCAAAGCCGGTAACATTGGCCAGCGTGACGATCGGTATGCCGATGGAACCATAGGCCGTCGGTACGGAGTTCGCTACGAGGCAGACTGCCGCTGCCAGCACCGGATTCACCCCGATGCCGGCCAGCATGCCGGCCGGTATCGCCACCGCCGTGCCGAAACCAGCCATGCCCTCGAGGAAGCCGCCGAATCCCCAACCGATGAGCAGGATCAGGACGCGACGGTCGTTCGAGACCGATGTCAGTATTTTCTTTATCACATCCATGCCATGCGTATGCAGTGTGAGATTGTAGGTGAATATGGCTGCGATGATGACCAGCAATATCGGCCATACCGCCAGGGCCACCCCCTCGAGCACTGACTGGACGGCATGCACGGCCGTCATTCCCTCGATGCCGAGGCCCATGGCAAGCGATATCAAGAGCGCCAGCGAACAGGCTTTCCAGGCACTGATATGAAGCACCGACAGCGCTACGATCAGCCATAGGATCGGCGACAGGGCAATAAGAAACATCATCATCTTCTTTACCTTTCTCTTCTCTTGTTATTTATCATTCATATTATTCCAAAATCACTCAGAGTCACGAGTGACAACTTATTATATAAACCTGAGAAATAAAAGTCAACGCTGAAATGACTTTGCCAGGCGGATTATTTGATAGATTGCGCTATACCTGCTATACTGTAGTCTGGTAAACTGTCTGAAATCATTTTACATAGAAGGAAAAGGAGAAATACCGTATGTTGTTAAATCGTAAATCCGTCGAGCTGCTGGCTCCGGCCGGCACGTGGGATGCGCTGGAAGCTGCTGTAGAAGCCGGAGCTGACGCGGTCTATCTCGGTGGCAAGCATTTCAACATGCGCATGCATGAGGGCGAATTCAATTTCGACGACGAGATGCTGAAAAAAGCGGTAGCCTATACCCATGAGCACGGTGTCCGCCTCTACATCACGTTGAACAACCTGATCAGCGAAGAAGAACTGCCCCAGCTGCGTTCCTATCTGCTTTATCTCGACGAGATCCAGCCCGATGCCATCCTCGTGCAGGATTTTGCTGTCCTCGAGCTCATACGCGAGCTCGGCATAAAGATACCGCTGCATGCTTCGGTCATGATGAACACGCATAACGAATTCGCCATAGCCAAACTGAAGGAGTATGGCATAACGCGCATCGTGGTCGGCCGCGAGATGACGCTCTCCGAACTCAGCCTGTTCCGCGAGCGCACCGGACTCGAGGTCGAATATTTCATGCATGGCGATATGTGCATATCCGAGAGCGGACAATGCATCCATTCCGGCGTGCTGTTCGGGCAGAGCGGCAACCGCGGCCGCTGCCTGAAGCCGTGTCGCTGGGCCTACGAGCTCATAGACGAGCAGACCGGCGAGCAGCTCGATCAGGACAGCGATGGCCCGTACAAGCTCGCGCTGAAGGATATGTGCATGTACCGCTCCATCCCCCAGCTCATCCAGGCCGGCGTGTACTCGTTCAAGATCGAGGGACGCATGCGGCCGGCTGATTTCATCCGCCGCATCGTATCCACGTACCGGGCGGCTATCGATGCCTACATCGCCGATCCTACTGGCTATGTCACACCCGAGGACGGCTGGAAGAGTCTTTATGAAAACCGCGTGCGCGACTATACGACGACATTTGCCTTCGGTCAGCCAACGAAGGATGACATCGGCATGACCGGCGAACGCGAGCCGCGCTTCTTCAGCGAGGCCGTTCCTGAGGCCGGTTTCCAGGATGACATACTGAAGCAGGAGCCTGACATCCCGGCTGATCCAGCAGCCTCCGACAATCATCACTGTCTGTCCGTGCGCGCAGCGACGCCAGATGCCGCCCGCGCCGCCATAGACAATGGGGCAGACGTCGTATACATGGGTGGCGAGGCTTTCCGTCCGCAGCATCCCTGGTCGCTCGCTGACTATGCTGCCGTCACCGCCTATGCCCATGAGCACGAGGCCAAGGCCATACTCGACACCCCGCGCACGACCATGCGCCGCGAATGCAACGAGTACTGCCTGCTTTTTGATGAGATGGCTCATCATCCG
>Ga0256404_1009615_pt1 | contig 13768 bp, 13 predicted proteins | sample RumenRJG_01DNA_FD_185990 | JGI IMG/M metagenome (GOLD analysis project Ga0256404, IMG submission 185990) | Bovine rumen microbial communities from Lethbridge, Alberta, Canada - RJG_01 | ecosystem: Host-associated > Mammals > Digestive system > Stomach > Rumen | place: Canada: Alberta | collected...
TGCCTCTATGTTAAACGCGCTCAGGATCTCAGTCTGTGTTTTTGTTACCGCATGATCCAGTCTGTATTCTCCATCAAGCTGTCTTGTCATCTCGATCTTTTCCAGCTCCCTTATCGCTGCCGGAACCGTGAGATAATTCGGCTTCTTCGTCATTTCCTTTGCCTTGTCCTTAAGAACAGTATATAAACGGCATCTAATGATAAGAGCAATGAATGCTACAAAGATCTTATTTGCAGCCGCTTCCGAAGATGCCACGCGAAGTGTATTGTTGCCAAGGTATGACTTGTCCGCACGTAACACCTTTTCCGAAGCATCACGACTCTTGTACAGATCGATAGCTTTCTTAAAGTCCATTTTTTCAGATGAGATGATAGCAAAGTATCCGCACATCTCCAGTTCCTCACGTATCACATCAAGCTTTGGCTCAGCATAAACAAAGGTGTTTTCGTTGTAGTGGATGTAGAAATAGTGGTGGAATGTGCTGCTGAATTCACGTTCCTGGTCCCTCTGTTTATCAAGCCAGGCCTGCATACCCTGGATTGTCTCCTCAAAACGACTCCGTTCACCGGCTGCCTTACCTGAATTGTAAAACAGATGGAAGTATCGTTTCTTACTGTCTGATGCATAGACAAAGCTCTGTACTGTCTTCCCGTATACTCCGAATTCTGACACATAGCTTCCCCAATCACTTTCGAAAGTGCCCTTATGTTTTTTGATGATGTCATGGACAACATCCTTGATGCCTTTGACCATGATGATAAAGTCATATCCGTTTTCATCAAGGCACTTCAGGTTATCATGGCTGAAATAGCCCCTGTCGAGAATAAACCCAATGTCTCTGTAGCCGTAGCTCTTCACCTTTGTAACCATGTACTTTAGCTGAGATACATCATTGATGCTTCCCGGATACTGCTCATATACCAGTGGCTCACGGTTATTCACATCGTAACCCACAGCATAGTTAAATATCGGTTCCCCTGTATCAACCTTCGCTTTTCCATACTCGACCATGTCAATGTCTCCGGCTTCACTGTTCTTGTTTGTGGAGTCATAGGAGATGTAGATCTTATCTCGCTTGGAACGTTCTTCATTCCATAATTCAAGGAAACGGGCTCTCTGGTCTTCGGTAAGATTCCTGAAGAAATCCGAAATAGTCGAATCACTGTACTGTCTCATGTTATCCGTAAAAAGAGGATGGTTATACGCGTAGTCCGGGTAATACTGTGCCGCATTGCCTTCTGTAATGATGGAATACGCAGCGAAATCAAGGATGAGTCCACGCTGTTTTGGATCAAAAACTTCATCCAGTTTCTTGTCCAACCCATACTCCTTAACAACTTCACGAATAGCCATGAATGTACCGGAACGGAGGCAGCTGCTCCTTGTAGCATCTTCACGCTGCTCCGGAGCTTCTACCTCCGGGAAGAACTTTTTAAAGATCTCATTAGGTCTCATCCTTGTGGGATCGTCTTCAACAACCTTTCCGATAGTCCTGCGTTTCACCGTTGTATATTTCTTTTTTGCATCATAAACACGGTCATACTCATAGTACACATAGGTCGCTCCGTTCTTCTCTCGGTAGGTGATCTTCCCCTTAGATTCCGGTATTTCAACAGTATAGTCCAGATACATAAGATTTCCTCGTTTCGATAGTTGTATTTACGACTATATATAGTATAACAAAAATTCCGCATCTTTGCAACCCAAAAATGCGGATTTCCCCAGTATTTTCAAGGGGTTTTGCCCTTTTGGTTTTTCACAATCCATCGCTAGTTGCACAAAAGTTTTGGAAGTTCACATTCAAAATTGCTTTTGTACACACCTATAGTTTCTCTACTCATCCCTAAAATCAAATTCTATCGGCATCATCTGCTCATTTTTTACAATTGTCGCAACAACCTCATGAAATTCCTCTTTGAAACACCCGAAAGAACTAACTGTTGCGGTCCATAATAAATCGTTGTGTAATAAGCTATCCACAAAAATTCACATCTTCTTCTGCTTTTCGAATTTCTTCGGCCAAATTAATCAACAGATTTCTTAATAATTCGGTTCGTATAATCGGACCACAATAAAAATGTTCATTCTGAAAAGCAACCACAAAATCATAATAAGCCATAATCACATTTCCACTACATTCATTTTTTACGACATTAAAAAACCCATTGGAATAAAACTCTTCTATTGTGGCATTTGCTTTATTCCAATAATTTATGTAATTTTCATGACATTTTATTTTGTATTTATACTGCTCACGCTCTGCTACATTACTACTTTGATCATTCATTCTATCTTCCAAAACTTTGCTTCTAGCTTCAACATCAACAAAACTACCCAATAAGCCATCTTCATTATTTAAATAGTCTGCTTGTGTACATAGCATATCTATACTAGGCAAAGAACCCAATAATTTATCATAATATATCTTTTTGTTTTCCTTTTTCTGCTGTTTCAACTGATTTTTTGAAATTCTGATTTCACTCAAAATAGAAAGCAGAGCTAACATGACCCCCATTAAAGCTCCAAAAAAACTCACCCACCCATCAGGTGTTACTTGTGACAAATAATCCTCAAAACAACTCATTAATCATAACCCCAAATTATTCTTACATTCTAACATCCGCTGTCTTACATTCCGTGCTATCGAGAGTATACTCTTGTTAACCATTTTAAATATAACGTTTCTTTTAAACCCTATTCACCAAATTATATGGGTCGAGTAGACAAGGGAGATTGCTCTCTCTTGTCCCTCACGGACCCGGACATGCAGTTTTCTCGCATCCGGCTCTTCGCGGAATTACTTGCCGCCTGTCTCATTCATTGTATACCTTGTTTGTGCAACTATAGTAAGGGCTATTTTTATCTTGGTTATTTAACGGAAGAACAGCCGAAAACTTCAAATAGCCTTTCTTCATACAGAGCAAACTACAAGAAATATACAAATGGTGCAAAAGCGGGCCAGTATATAGGGTTAGATTTTTCATGTCTTCAGGAATTATCAAAACTTGACATGCGAATTCGGTACTTAGCTTTTCAAATGGCCCTTGACATTGAACACTTTATGAAGGTTAAGCTTCTCAATAACATTGAGAACAACTCAGAAGAGGACGGATATAAAATCATCCAGAAATTTATAGCGAAAGACCAATCTTTCGGAATACTAAAAACAATTCGTGCTCATAAAGCAAGTGCTTACTGCAAAGACTTAATTGAAAAATATTATCCTTATTTTCCTGCGTGGGTTTTCGTTGAATTGATATCTTTCGGAGATTTTGCATATCTTTGTGAATTCTACAATGAAACTTACGGAGTGGAAATCGGTGACCGAATTCTGCTCAATTCAGTACGTGACCTCCGAAATGCCTGTGCACACAGCAATTGTCTTATTAATAATCTTGCTCCCGGCAATACTAAAGCCCATCAGAGTGTAGTCGATAGAGTAAAAACTGTAACCTCGATTAGTGAAAATTCAAGGGACAAAAAGCTCAGTAATAAATGCATTTATGATTTTGTATGCCTTCTTTATGCATATGACGAAATTGTATCTAGCCCGGTAGCAAAACAGAAGCGTTACGATGAACTTGAAGAATTTTTTGAGGGCCGCATGGTTCAAAACAAAGACTGGTTTATGAACAATAACATAATTACCAGTTCTTATAGCTTTGTCAAAAAAATCCTTGACAGCATAGCTGGGAGATGATACTTTATAGATACTATTGAAAGAACTTCGTTCTTAAAGGGGGCATACAACTTCGGTTGTCGATGTTCCCGATTTCTTTTTTAAGCCATTAGCACCTCTTGCTGGTGCTTTTTTTATAGAAAAAAGGGTTCATCGGAACATCTCTGCTCCCAGGGATATCACAATATTTGAACCAATAAGGTTGAAACAACACAGGTGAAAAATTACCTATTAACACAATTGATGATGAATATGTTTTTTTATTTACCTGTGAATTTCCTGCCCTTTTAACTCTCCTCTTTTTCCCCATCCGCATTCTCCGTCAAGAAGTCCATTATTTCCTCAAAACTCTTATTACTCTTAGTTATAGCGCTGAGGAGCTTCTTGTTCCGGAGCTCCTCCTGTTTTTTCATGAGATCATCAAGGATCGCTATGTCCTTGTCCATCTTTTCTTTATCTTTAAGCACTATCAGTTTCTGTTTCTCAACTCGTTCGTCTATTGATGATGCCGGTTTCCTTCCTCGTTTCATTTTCTTTATGCCTCCTCAGAGTATTTTAAACGTGCGGTGATCTCTCTGACACCGGATTTGATCTTTGCATCGTTGATTCCAAATGCCTTGAACAATGTTTTACATGTGGCTGTTACCGCATGGTCAAGTCTGTAGTTACCATCAGCCTGCCTTATCATTTCCACCTTGCTGAGTTCTCTGATTGCAGCCGGAACCGAGAAATGATTCTGCTTGCTTTCAGTTTCTATCTTGCAGTCCTTCAGCATCCTATAAAGCTTGTTTCTGATGATTAGCGCCACAAACTCTATGAAAATCTTTGCATGTATAGATTCCGTAGAGTGTACCCTGAAGCTCTTGTCTCCCAGGTAGGACTTATCCTGACGGAAAAGCTTCTCCGAAACATCTCTGCCTTTATACAATTCCAAGGCTTCCTTTGCAGTCATTTTCTCGGATGTGATAATGACGAAGTATCCGCAAATGTCAATCACCTTGTTTATCTCTTCATATTTCTCTTTGGCGAACATGAACTTTTCATCCGGTTCTCCCTTCTTGCTGTATATGAGATCAAAGTATTTCTCCAGTTCCTTTCCGAGAGGCATCTTCTCATGCTCATGCTTCTTCAGGAATGCCGCCAGTTTATCGATTTTATCCTCGAAGTTTTCTCTTTCAGCGCTTTTCTTCCTGTCGCTGTAATAAATATGGAAGTATCGGTTTTTCGTATCTGAAGCATACAGCTTTCTCTTCACTGTTATGCCGCTTACCTGATACTCACGGATACTGTTTTCCCTTCTGTTTTCGAACAGTCCTTTTCTCGACAGGATCAGTTCGTTTACGAACTTCTTCATCCCTTTAACCATTATCACGAACTCATACCCGCACTTGTCCATGTAATGGATGTTCTCTTCACTGAAGTATCCACGATCAAGAATGAATCCGACATTCTCATAGCCATAGCCCTTTGCCTTTTCGAGCATCACCTGAAGCTGCGCGATATCAGTGATGCTTCCCGGATAATCCTCATAAAAAAGAGGCAATGAATTATCACAGTCATAAGCTACGGCATAATTAACTATCGGCTTACCCTGGTCGTCTTTTGCATGGCCGTACTCCACAAGGTCAATGTCCCCGGCATCACAATTCTTGTTTGTTGAATCGTAGGATATATAGATCTTCTGTCTGTGATCATGCTGCAGATTCCACTGGTTCAGAAACTCTACAGCCTGTGACTGGCTGATACCATTGATAAAATCACTCACTTTTGAATCGCTGTATATCCTCATCGCTTTGGTAAACAAAGGATGGTCAAATGCATAGTCAGGGTAATACTGATTAGCGTTGTTCTCAGCTATGATGCTATACGCGGCAAGGTCCAGAAAAAGACCTGCATCGTCCCCTATGATATCGGCCAGCATATCGTCGAGGTGATAATCCTCAGCTACCTTCTTTATAGCAAGATATGGTCCGACCTTTAATACACCGCTTCGATTGGATATGTTCTTAGTCTCAGGGATATCCGCATCCGGAAAGTACTTGAGGTAGTTTGTATTGGGATACATCATGTCGCTGTCGCGGCTCTCACATTTACCTATGGACGTGAGACTCCCAACCGTATATTTCTTCTTAGGATCATAGTGTCTCTCGTATGTGTAATAAACGTAAGTTATACCATCGATAGTTTTCTTCGAAATCCCCTTCTCGTCTTTTGGTATTGGAACAAGTTCCTTTAAGAACATACCGCCTCCTTCTTCATAGCGTTATTTAACTCTCTGTAATTTTACCACGGATTCGCCCCAAAATTCATAGGGCATGTAGATCCGTGGTTTTTTCAATGTTTATTTCGCGAGTTAATCATTTGGAAAATTAACATTATCTCCCGTCCTCAATTCAAATTACTCATTCAACATTCAATTGGGATTTAAGAGCGTCCTGCAATACCTGAGAAAAATTAACTCCTGAATTAATAGCCAATTCATTAAGCCACTCCGGAATAGAAAGTGTTTTTTTCACAGCTTTATTATTATTTCTTTTTTGATATTCCAATGTATCGCAAAGAACGCAATTAACAAACGAACCACTTGGCACTTCTATACTATCGGGATCTGAAGGCACCGGCACTTTTTTCTTATCCCGTTCGTAATCATAAAGCGTAAAAGCGAGAACATCCTGCGCCATATAAAGCGCATCCGCTAAATCATCACCACAAGTCACGCATCCCTTAATATCCGGGAAGTCCACTGAATATAGACCGTTTTCCTCTTTTGTAAATATTGCCGGATATACATATTTTGCCATAAGTCGCACCTCTCTATATCTTATATACGTATATTATTACGTATTATTACGTGCGTCAATACATCTTTTCACAGGTGATAGTCGGCTCATTAATTTATCCTATATCCCCGCCACCACCTCTATCTCCCTCCCATATCTCTCACCACTTTCAATCGTGGAACTTGTGCCGCTGTTTCTGCCAACGTCTATTACATAGAGCTTATCTGACAGGGCTGCTATAAGGCGGTTACGCATAGGGAAATAAAAGTTTTTGGGTGTGGTTCCGGGGGGATATTCTGAAAGAACGCAGCCGGTTTTGATGATCTCTTCGTAGAGTTTTTCATGCTCTTTTAAACAAAACTGTTCTCCTGTTTCCTCTGCTCATCACATGGTAGGATGCCCCCGGATACCATAATCTCTTCTTTCTGCTCATATTTCTCCTACTTTACGGATTATGATTGCAAAAAACTTTGGTTTTATCATCAAATCACTGTTTTCCCTCTTTTTTCTCTTTCATCATCCTTGACATAGCCTGAGCATAACCCAGTATTCTGGCCTGCATTTCGGCATCACACGAATTATAAGTGGAAATTAATTCTCCCGCTTCTGTACGTCTATCGACCGCAATGATCGAAGCCGGATTACTCCTTGTCCCATTCACTTCAATACCACTCAAAAGCCATTCCGGGGTCACATTAAGAACCTTACATATTACAAGGATCTTATCTGATGTCGGGTTTGTCTTTTTCTTCTTCCAGTCACTTACTGTTGTCTCAGGAATACCGGTCTTATTGGCAAAATCCTTCTGGGTCATATTCATCTCAGTAATTTTTTGAAAAATTCTGTCTCTTATATTCATTTTCGTTTTCCAATCTTTACATCATAGCCACTTGACCATTCCTATATATGTCAGACTCCTGCGTTACGTTTTATATTGTCTCATATGACCTCCGTGGAACGTAGCTTATGTTGTCCCGTTAAGTCTTTCAGCTTTCTTTTTAGCAGCTTCATCCAACAATGGCTTAAGTCTCCTTTTGGCATCGTCTCTTACTTTCCTTTGGCGACTTATTCTTTTTCGTTTCTCTGCCACCCATTCAACTGCTACTTCTAAATCCTTAGGGTCATCACTGAGCTTGAATTCCTTTTCACTCATATTTCCGCCTCCTATCGGTCTTCAAAAATGAGTCCACACTCATGACAGTGAGCCAGAAAATCATCTGTAATCTTTTGTCTATGTTTAAGATCATCTTTTTTCAAGAACTCCCTGCCAGCTTTTTCAAACATTTCTGCTGCCTTGTCCCAATCAAATTTACCAGTTTTTACAACATAGTTTATGCTACCCATATTAGTAACAACAACTATCATTTTAATAGTTTCATATTTTAAAAGATAGGAAATATCCTGCAATGATATCTTTGATAGGTTTGGATGATTATGTATCAAGACCAACACGCAATCTTTCGCCGTTCTCAGCAGATGAAAAATATCTGTATCTGACTCAGGTGAAACGGAATGCTCATCGCCAAAAGCAACTGCCAAGTACTCTCCATCCTTATCCCTTAATTCTATTCCGTCTAAACTGTATGCAAATACTACCTCATTACAATCATTTTCATTTCTAGCTGTTTCAAGAACCATCCTAGCGATTTCTTGTAAAGATTCAAAGTGTTCTGCAGGTATCTCTCTGTATTGAATATATGGTACCTTTGAGATTGCAATGTCTGTTATCTCAATTTTATGATCTCTTTTATTTGCCTCAAGATCATATAGTTCATCCCTTCCCATATCTAATTTACTCCTTAATTTGAATCCGGGCAATGTTATCTCGAATCAAGGTTTGGTGTGCATCACTTATTGTCATAAAATCACTACGCCAAACCGCATGATAACCAAATGGTTCCACATTCTCATTCATATTTATACTATTTTACGGATTCTATTCCAAAACAAAAAAAATGTCAATAGTCAGAACAAAAGTTTATAAAATTTTTATGGGTAGAGTAGACAAGGGAGATTGCTCTCCCAAGCCCCTCACAGAACCGGACATGCGTCTTTTTCGCATCCGGCTCCTCACGGAATTACTTGACACCGCTAACTAAATATAGACATAGAAAGACTTAGGGCGTACAATGGGATGCCCATAGGTTATCATGTCAAAGAATCCTGCCTTTGTGTAGCTTCTTTTCTGGCTTCTCCTGTTCAGCCAGTAAAACAGGCTTTTCAGAACGTTCCATCTAAATGCCAAGACACTCGGGTAGTTTCCGTAAACTCCATAGTAATGAAAGTAGCCAGTAAGAACTTGATTTATCCAATGCACTATTACCTCAGTCTTTTGAGTTCTCAACATACCGATTTTATTGTGCATCTCCTTGCATTTCTTAACAAATTTCTTATGGCTCGTCTTCCTCCGTACTTTAAACCTTCCATTCTTTGTCATTGAACAGATGTGTGTGAATCCGAGAAAATCAAATGTCTCCGGTTTACCATCACCCCTTCGCTTGCGATTTAACTCCGCGAAGCGACCGAACTCTAGTAACCTGCATTTCTCTTCCGCAAGACTGAGTCCAAAGTACGCCATCCTATGTTTCATTCGCTCGTAAAACAACTCGGCTTCCCATTTGTATTGAAAACATACCACAAAATCATCAGCATAGTTAACTATACCCGCATAGCCTTTCAAGGTGGGCTTTATAACTTCACGGAACCACCAGAGCAGTACATAGTGCATATACACATTTGCAAGAACCGGTGAACATACCGATCCTTGACCACTGCCCTGTTCTGTGGGTTCAAAGCCACCCATGTCCTTGACCACGCCAGCCTTTAGCATTACTCTGACTAATCTCAATATTCGTGGGTCCTTGATTCTCGCTCCTACGAACTTCAGCATCCATTCATGGTTGATGTTGTCAAAGAAGGACTTAATGTCTGCATCCAATACCCATCCCGTTTTCTGACCGCCAATCTGGTTGTCTAACATTTTTAATGCATCATGGCAGCCTCTATGCGGACGGAATCCCATCATTTCATCATAAAAGCAGGGTTCGAAAACCGCCTCTATTATCCGTCTGAGTGCTTCCTGCACTATTTTGTCCTCGTAGCAGTATATGCTCAGTGGTCTGGTCTTTCCGTTATCTTTGGGTATCTCTACTCGTCTTGCCGGCTTCGGGTGATATGCTTTACGCTTCATCCTGTCCAACAGATTTGTGAGATTCTCTTCCAACTCTCGACTGTAGTCATCTTTGGTAACCCCATCAATTCCTACAGCCTTGTCCTTGTCCATCTTTACATGGCAATCTTTCAGCAGTTCCATGTTGATTAAATGCCCAATGGATGTGAACACCATGTTTGGGTTTTCTTTAGATAGCTGTGTTATTCTCTCCAGTTTCGTTTCCATCAGTAATCTACCATCTGTGTGTAGCTAATGTTTCCCTTTTAAGTTTGTTCCGCATGGCTGTGGAAAGAGGAATTCCACGTTCTCGACTTCCCTCCATCGGTTATACCTGTATGGACTTCCCGACTTCATCGGTACTATTCGGCCATCCGACTGCCTGCATACCATTTGCCTCACTCGCTTTCTGCTCGCTTTGGCATACCACTTATACATTATTGCCCTCACACACTATTATTGGGCTGATATGGAATATACAGGCTCTCTCCATTCGACGCTAAATAATCGTGTAACATGAATGGGTCTCACCGACGCCGCCGCAGTATCCGTATACTCACCAAAACGCATACGCATATGTTGGCTTCTGCTCTGTCAACAGCATCGCCCTGCGAATTGAGTATTTCGGCGCTCAATAGCCATCCCTATTACCTAACTGTCTACGCTTAAACCTAACGTTACCGCTTCGGTTCCAAGACTCGTTAATGATGGAGTGGTTAACTCCTTATCATGTGGGGTTTCCACCCACTATCTAAAGCGTCCTACATGGACGCACTGACAGGTACCAATGTCCAACCTGTCAATGCTCCACGAAGCATTGGCCGGGCTTGTTGAGGGCAGGCAAAAAGCTTTGATTCCAAGAGTCTTTTCTAAATATTTCTTATAATACTTTTCTGCAGTCTTACCATTCACAAACACTCTTTCAATATGTGCTGCATCAAGTATGATACTAAGATCATTTGGCGTAACATTCTTTATACTTGAATCCGATGAGCCTACAATCTCACAGGAATGAATAACATCCCACAGAGCAACATGATTCCTCAAAAGAAAATCACGTTTTTCAGAAACTGTATCAGGTACTCTTTCATGAAAAACAGCGGCCATGACCTTCCAAAATCTGTTCTGTGGATGCCCGTAAAAAAACTGTGCCTCCCGTGATTTAACTGAGGGAAAGCTACCGAGAATTAGCACTTTCGAGTTTTCATCGTACAAAGGAGGAATCGGATGTATAATCATTTGCTATCCTCTATAAACGTAAATATATGGCTACGTGATATTAAGGTTCTGTAAAGCACAGAAACCACCTATTTATTTGTCCATGCTTCCGAATATCCTAAGCGTCCTGTAAGGGGAACTGATTATGTTATGGGTCCACCCAAAGTAATCATATGTACACTCCCCTCTTCAAACATCTCAATACCTCTAACCCACTTCTTTTCAAAACAATATTTTTTTCCGAGACTATTTTTGATTACTATTTTTATAGGTTTAGCTTTTTTAATATCATTTTCACCTGATATAATGCACACTGCTCCGATTGAATCTCCAGGGAATAGACATCTGTCAATACCATGCACAAAATCCGCTTTATGAGATTTTAAGCTACCTTTACTCTTCACATCTCAACTAAAATCTATGCCTTTTATAACCCTAATGATTTCCTTCTCGTTTCTTTCCTGATTATAATACTCTGGCAATCTAGTTTTGTTATACTTTTGAAAACCGGAATCCTTAGTAATGCCAACTAATAATTCAGTAAAAAATTGTTCCCAGCTCATGAATTCCATGCTATCTGCATACAGTTCCGGATTATCAAGCTTCTTTACTTCGCCAACGTTGACAACACCTGATTTCAATATTACCCATTCAAATGACTCAGGAAGAAAGATAGCAACTTTCCTTGGGCGAATGCTCTGCTGTTTAGCTATATCACTGATTTCTGCACCAAAAGCAGCTCCATCAGCTATTATTACAACATCATTATCAGAATATTGATTCATAATACTAAACACCCTGGATTTACCATTGGCAGATACACACTGTATTCCTAATCGATCTGCAATTCTTTTATAAAACTGATATCCTGATCCACTGTCCTCAGTAATGATAACCTCTGGTTTAAAAGGCAGATATTCCTTAGCCGGATCAACATACATCCTATCAATTTCAGTATATATCTTTTTCAGGCTTTTATTCTTTGCACCTGCCACTTCATATATCTCATCAACACTTATTGGCAGCTGCTCCAGATAATTTCTCGTAATTAGCAGATAATAATTATCACTTCCTTTAACGGTATCTGCAAAATCCTTTGACCTTATAAATCTGCTATCCTCATCTATAACTATGATTTTTCCGGGATTACTTTGAATATTTTCTTCCCACCGATCACCTTCAATAGCCAAAAGCTCTCTATCGCACGAAATACTTACACCGCTTTCCTTCCCGTACCTGTTATATTCTCGTATCATATCGAAAAGTGTTGTCTTGCCTCTGCCGCTCTCTCCTCTAAGGACGGTAAGATTACGTTTTAATGAAAAAGAGTAGCTGTTTCGACTATTCTTGACCCTGATCTTATACTCTCCGTGCATTTATTTCCTCCGATCTTGATCTTCGTAAATAATCTGCTCCGGCAAGCAGGAACTCCTGCATATTATGAACTATCAAATCCCTGTGATTCAAAATCCTGATATCAAATTCACCGGGTCCGAAATCCATAACATGAAAGAGATTTATCGTAAAGTCCTGCTCTTCTCCAAGCTTGAGTATCCATTTAGAACAATTATCTCCACAATTTGATGCGTTGAATATCTTACCCGGAAAATGTTTCATAAGTATCAGTGCTTTGACTCCTCCCGATAACTGAAGTGGCGAAATATTACCGAGCACAGGACTTTTAATGCTATTTGCATCAATCACTTCTGAATGATCTACGTCCAATATGACCTTTTTTGCAAAGTCATCGGTTATCCAATCATCCATATATCTGTTTTTAAAAAAAATTGATGTGTTGTATATAGTGTTTTCCCTATCTCCAAACCATACTCTTAACATGTAATCACCTCAACTCCAAAATCTCTATATATCTTCCGCCTTTTAACTTTCCTTGAAACTTTTTTTGCAAAAGGGGCACTACACGGTTTTGGTCACGGGTTTCTGAAAATCCGGGGATTTTGGCATATTATATCGACTCCTACTCTGTACGTCTCATTTTAATTCATCATTTATCAATACGTGGTTATAGTATATCACTTTACTATATGGTATGGAAATTCATGATTACAACCTACAGACATCTATCCTTTCCTCAACAACGGCCTCTTAACCTCCATCTTTCCTGCAGCTTCCTCCAGCACTTCTATAACTCCAAACCGATACAACATCGGGTAAATATAAGACACGCCCCTGATATCCCCCAGAGCCTTGGGTCGCAAAACAATCTCCCCCCCGTAATTCAACCGCCTTTTCAAATGCCCTCATCACAGAACTCCAAACATTTGTCTTACTCTCGCTTCTTCTGTCTATAATAAGTTCTCTGTTGTAATCACCATTCCGGCCTTTCTTTAATTCATAGGTAAAAGGCAGTCCTGTTACGGTATGGAAAGGATACTTTTGGAATGCCACAACCGCATCCCAAAGAGCATGTTCGTTCATGCGCCCCTTAAGATTCTTTACCGCTTGCTGTCTTCTACGATATATAGTAATCCGCTCTGCATTCATCGACAATTCTTCCGCCTTATATATCGACTTCGTATACGGCAGATATCCGTTTATAGATGATTTCTTAAGACCCGTAAGCTCCTGAATCTCCGTTATGCTCTTCCCGGCGGCACGCAGATCATTTACTACTTTTGATATTTCATTGCTATATGCTCCGGATGTGATAAGCAGCTTTCGAATCTTCAAAGGTGACATATCAAATTCTGCTGCCGTCTGTTTCAGCTCTCCGGTTTCCTCAAATGATTCAGATACTGCATCCAACAGATTATTCAAGATCTTATCCGGATCATAATGTGGTCGTTTCTTAGGTCTGGTCATTTTGCGGTTTCCGGAGCCTGGCGGTCGCCATTCCGTTTTCGAACGGTCGGTTTCCGAAGCATAACGGCCATTCTTAACCGCTAAAATATGAATGCCAGT
>Ga0256404_1009616_pt1 | contig 13768 bp, 9 predicted proteins | sample RumenRJG_01DNA_FD_185990 | JGI IMG/M metagenome (GOLD analysis project Ga0256404, IMG submission 185990) | Bovine rumen microbial communities from Lethbridge, Alberta, Canada - RJG_01 | ecosystem: Host-associated > Mammals > Digestive system > Stomach > Rumen | place: Canada: Alberta | collected...
TGCTGAATGTCCTGAAGCAAGTAGTCTATAGGCATTCCACCCGAAAAAAGCTGCCGGAAGCAATGCTGCTGTACCAAGAAGCTTTGTTATCAGAGCTGCCGTAACACTGCGCCGGTAATTTCTCCGACTGATAAGGACTTCTCCTATCGGCGCAGTTTCACTGTCGGTACACAGCCCCATAAGTCTTGCAGCCGCCCCATAGGTCAGCGGAGGCACCAGTGTAAGTCTCAGAAGAAACGAGAGCAAAGCTACCGCCAGCTGGAGAGGCTCCTCACCGCTGAAAAGTGCTATAGGAGGCAGTTCTCCGAAATAGAGCAGCAGGCTGTAGACTGCTGCCTCGGCAAACCGGAAAAACAGCTCTCCTATCAGCGGCAGCATACAAATGCCCATTACTGCCATATTTCTGCCCTTCAGCATTTTCCTTACAAAGGGTATGAGCTCACATATCTTCAATCTCTGCACCTCTCTCTGTTTTTACAGATATTGTGTGCAGAGAGCGGATAATTATTCCTCTGGGTCAGGTATTTTGTCGTATGGACAGTATCCCAGTATCTCAAAAGCCTGAGAATTCAGCCACATCTGGGCAGTTACGATGATGTCGAAGCCCTCTCCGAAATCAGCGTTGAGCTGTTTGGGATCGTACTTCGGCATTCCGAAGCAGCTGAGCATATTTGAAATGACTCCCCCGTGAGTGATAATCGCACAGTGAGTGTTGCCCTCATACATCATGTCAGTGATTATCTCGTGCAGAGCCTTATATGTTCTTGCAGTCATTTCCTCAAGGCTCTCTCCCTGCGGGGGTCTTGTATCCTTGCCGCCTCTGAGCCAGGCCTTGTAATCGTCGTTTTCAAGGAGCTCATCCACTTTCTTGTTTTCAAAGATACCAAGGTCAAGCTCTCTCAGGTCATCGACAACACAAAGATCGGTATAGGGGAAGAGTATCTCTGCGGTCTCGGTGCATCTTCTCAGAGGTGAGGAGTATACCTTATGTACCGCCGGATAGTCGAACTCATCCATTTTTGCAGCAAGCTCTGCGGCTCCCTTATCGGAAAGAGGCAGGTCAGTTTTGCCTATATATATACCTTTTTCATTTGCTTCGGTGAGTCCGTGACGGATAACACTGATGCGGTAGCCCTTCATTGAATCATTCCTTTCACTGAGCGTATATTTAATCATCTATTATACATTATGCACAAAATTACTGCTCGTTTTTTTAATTCTTAGCAAATATACCAAAATTTTATACTAAAATTTCGTCATTCTTTCATGCTCTGGCATATTTACAAATTATACATTTTGTATTATAATAGATATAGTTTATTTTTTATTTCACTTCAGGAGGAGCTTATTATGAATTCCGATTTCGCAAGGATCATCACACTTCAGAGAAAAGAAAGACACATCAGCCAGAAACAGGCTGCCACAGACCTTGGTATTTCACAGGCACTTCTCTCTCACTACGAAAAAGGCATCCGTGAATGCGGTCTGAATTTTCTTGTCAAAATAGCAGATTACTATAATGTTTCCTGCGATTATCTCCTCGGAAGAACACCTGAGCCTGAGGGAAAAACTATCACTATCGAGGACATCCCCGATGATGACGGCAACAACAGCATGAAAATGCCGTCACCTGAGATAATCAATTTCAACAGGCGTATCATAAACAACTCCATAAGCCTTCTGTTCAATCTTGCTCAGAAGGCAAACAGCATCACTCTTATCAAAGAGGTATCCTCATACCTTATGCTGTCGGTATACAAGCTCTTCCGCATAGTCTATAATGCAAATCCGCATAACGACCAGAAGCTCTTCCGTATACCAAAGGTCATCGCCAACGACAGTGCCAATGCCATTGTATCCATGAGCGAGGCAAATATCAAAGCCGCATCAAGCGGTATCGCCCTGGACGGAAATGACTGCGTCGATAATTTCGATACCCTATATGTCACCACTGCTACCCTGCAGAAGGATTATGCCCAGTATTCATCATCACTGCTCAACCTTATCAAGAGAAGTGAGGAGAGTATAGCCCGCACCCGTGCAAAATACAGAAGCGACAGCAAGTAACGCTCCTACTATTATACCACTTTTCTGACGGTTTGAAAAGGGGTTGCGCTGATTTAACTATAGAAAAAATTTATCATAACTCATAGTCTGAGCCTCTATACCGGCCTCCGGAATCGTTATTTTTAACAAGTTTCGGAAAAACTCTTGACAGACCTGGGTTTTAATGATATTATTATCTTATAAACCGATGAAGAAGGGTAAGTAGCCTCTGCAGACACATTTCAGAGAGCCTGCGTGTGGTGTGAGCAGGTATGCAGTACAGCGGCGAATGGCCTTCAGAGGGCAAACTGAAGATGTTATCAAAGGTACGGGGTGCTGTCAGCGGAGTTTTCCGGTGACTTTTGCAGTGCTTGTCCATAGGCAATCGGACAATTTCTGCTTTTTACAGCTTTATGCTGTATTCCTTTGTTTGTACATTGTGTAGGCAAGACGCAGAGGTCTGCGTTAACAAAACCATTGTATGAAAGTACAAGCTGAGTGGACGATAGCTATATCGTCAAGCGGGGTGGCACCGCAGAACTGCTTATGCAGCTTCTGTCCCGGCATTTTTATGCCGGAACAGAAGCTTTTTTCATTTTCCGGCATGGGAAACTCAAATAATATTTATAAAGGAGAGACAGCTATGTCAACTGAAAAGATCCCATATAAAATTTACCTTGAAGAAAGTGAAATGCCGAAAGAGTGGTACAATGTCCGTGCAGATATGAAGAAGAAGCCCGCTCCACTGCTCAATCCTGCAACAGGAAAGCCCTGCACAAAAGAAGAACTCCGCCACGTTTTCTGCGATGAACTGGTAGACCAGGAGCTCAATGAAACAGATCCCTATATCCCGATCCCACAGGAGATCAGAGACTTCTATAAGATGTTCCGTCCCTCTCCTCTCGTAAGAGCATACTGCCTCGAAAAGAAGCTTGGCACCCCGGCTAAGATCTACTACAAGTTCGAGGGAAACAATACCAGCGGAAGCCATAAGCTCAATTCCGCTATCGCTCAGGCATACTATGCTAAAAAGCAGGGACTCAAGGGCGTTACTACAGAAACAGGTGCCGGCCAGTGGGGTACAGCCCTCTCAATGGCCTGCTCATACTTCGACCTGGACTGCAATGTATATATGGTCAAGGTATCATATGAACAGAAGCCCTTCCGCCGTGAGGTAATGCGTACATACGGCGCAAGCGTAACTCCTTCACCTTCAAATACAACAGAAGTAGGAAGAAAGATCCTTGCTGAATTCCCTGATACAAACGGAAGCCTTGGATGCGCTATCTCAGAGGCTGTAGAGGCTGCAACTACCCGTGAGGGCTACCGCTATGTTCTCGGAAGCGTTCTCTCACAGGTTCTTCTCCACCAGACAGTTATCGGTCTTGAATCAAAGATCGCTATGGATAAATACGGCATCAAGCCGGATATCATCATCGGCTGTGCAGGCGGCGGTTCAAATCTGGGCGGACTTATCGCTCCCTTCATGGGCGAAAAGCTCAGAGGCGAGGCTGATTACCGGATCATCGCTGTTGAACCTGCTTCATGCCCCAGCCTTACAAGAGGTAAGTACGCTTACGACTTCTGCGACACAGGTAAGGTTTGCCCACTCCAGAAGATGTACACCCTCGGCAGCGGATTCATGCCCTCACCCAACCATGCAGGCGGCCTGAGATACCACGGCATGAGCGCTATACTCTCTGAGCTCTACGATCAGGGCCTTATTGAAGCCCGCTCTGTTGAGCAGACTGCTGTATTTGAGGCTGCTGAGCAGTTCGCAAGAGTTGAGGGAATACTCCCCGCTCCTGAGAGCAGCCACGCTATCCGTGCTGCTATCGACGAGGCTCTCAAGTGCAAGGAGACAGGCGAGGAGAAGACTATCCTCTTCGGCCTTACAGGTACCGGCTACTTTGATATGTATGCTTACGGCGCTTATAATGACGGTAAAATGTCAGATTACATCCCCACTGATGAGGAGATCGCTGAATCTCTGGCAAATCTCCCGAACATCGGCTGATATCATCAATAATCACAAAGCAGCGGCATAGTGCCGCTGTTTTTTTAGCTATATATTGAAAAATATTTTGATTTGTTAATTTTATAGAAATATATGCGTAAAATCCAACAGTTATTTTTTATACATTCTTGCTAAAAGCCGTCCACAAACTTCTACATCGAACTTTATTGCAATGTGCACAAATTCTATTGACAAGTTTCGTTTAACGTGATAAAATATGAGTGAAATTCAAAGGCGGTTTACTGCACTGGACTGCCTTCGGATCAAAATATTAACACATACATGAAAACAAATGAAACAAAACTAAAGCAAATGGGAGGGTTTTATAATGTTTGAAAAATCCAAAAATGTAAAACGTATCGTAAGTCTCTCTGCCGCAGCTGTTTGTATGCTTGCTTCATTCAAGCTCTCACCTTTCAAGGTGATAGAAACAGACGCAGAGGGAAGCACTGTTCTCACAGCATTCGAGATCACTGAGGAAATGAAGATAGGCTGGAACCTCGGTAATACTATGGATGCCAAGGCTTCCGCTGAGGACGAGGAGGGCAATGTCTATACACCTGAGCACGCAGGTCTTGAGACTGAGACTGCATGGGGACAGCCCAAGGCTTCTCAGGAGATCTTCGATGCCATCAAGGCTAAGGGCTTCAACACAGTCCGTATCCCTACAACATGGTTCCAGCACCTTGACGAGAACGACAATATCGATCCTGAGTGGCTCGCCCGTGTTCACGAGGTAGTTGACTACGGCTACAAGAACGGTATGTACATCATCCTCAACGTACACCACGAGGACTGGATCAACCGTAAGGATCTCCTCACCGCTTATGATGAGATCCAGCCAAGACTCATGAAGATCTGGGAGCAGGTCAACGAAGAATTCAAGGACTACGATCAGCACCTCATATTCGAGTGCATGAACGAGCCAAGAGCTGCCGGCACTGACTGGGAGTGGTGGTCACCTACACCTCCTGCTGAGAGCGAAGTAATCAACAAGCTCGAGGCTGATTTCGTTAAGCTCATAAGAGAAAGCGACAGCCCTTACGCTAAGACTCGTCTCCTTATGCTCCCCGGCTATGTTGCAAGCGCAGATACAAACATCATCGCTGATCTCGTTCTTCCGGATGACGATTATGTAGCTGTATCTATCCACGCTTACACTCCTTACAACTTCACTATGAACAACGGTAAGGACGGATATCACGATACATTCACTCAGGCTTTCAGCAATGATCTTGCTACTACCCTTGACAATATCCGTGAGGCATTCCTCGATAAGGATATCCCTGTAGTTATCGGTGAGTTCGGTGCATCCAACTTCGGCAACACAGAGGCTCGCTGCGACTGGGCTACACAGTACCTCACAACTGCAAAGAAGTACGGTATCCCCTGCTGTCTCTGGGATAACGACGGTAGAGAAAACAAGGATAAGTCAGAGCGCCACGACTATATGAACAGACGTACTCTTGAGTGGTACGAGGATTCAGTTCAGGTAGTTGATACCATGATGAACATCATCAACGATGATTCTATCAAGTGGGGCAGTGAGCGCCATATCCCTGAGGTAAAGGTTACTCATCAGGCTTATGAAGAGGGAACAATGTTCTACGAAGGACCTCTCGAAATAGATGCTTCCAAGGAGAAGACCTACGGAAATACAACTCCCGGCGGCGAAGGTGAAGTTACATGGGATCAGCTTGAGGGCAAGGAAGTTGCTATCAAGTTCACAGGCTCTACACCTCTCCTCTGCTTCTCAGATGCAAACTACGGCGGCTGGACAGAGAACAAGCCCTATGCTGTTGATGAAGAGAACGGCATAGCTTACTACCTCATGGAAACTGCCGGCAAGAACTGGGGAGATGATCCTACAGAGATCGCTCATATGCAGGCAAAGACAAACAAGCTCACAACTATCGAATCAATAGTTATCCTCAACGCTCCCGAAGGAGATATCGATCTTCCTGCTGAGACCGCTGAGATACACAAGCTCAAGCTCGGTGATGTTGACAGAGAGGGTTCTCTCGAGTTCACTATCGAGGGTCCTGCCGGCACTAAGACAAAGGGTGCTCTCGGCTACATGGGTGCTGAAGAATGGCAGCAGATCCCGTGGAGCGGAACAGTTGGCGAGGACGGAAAGCTCGTTGTTACAATTCCTATGAAGGATGTTCCTGCTTCAGTAGCAGGCGGCGAATTCCAGATCTGGGATAACTTCGACATCGTTGAGATGACAAGCTACAAGGCTGTTGAGGCTTCTCAGCCCGATGACACTGTTTGGGGCGACGCTGACGGCGACGGCAATGTTAAGATGAACGACGCTGTTCTTATCATGCAGAGCATTTCAAATGCTGACAGATTCGGCGTTGACGGAACAGAGGCTACTCATATCACAGCTGAAGGTCAGCTCAGAGCTGACGTATTCGAGAACACCGGCAAGGGTACTCTTACTCCCAAGGATGCTCTCACTATCCAGGAGTTCCTTCTCCATCAGATCACTTCACTTAAACCCGCAAAGTAAGTGAGTAAAGTTCTTCAGATCTATACCATTAACTTTATATTATTTAGGGGATAATATATAGAAAGGGCTTCCGTGCAATAGTGCGGAAGCCCGATTTTTATTCTGTTTTCCTGAGGCTGACAACGGCCTCAAGCCCGTCTTTGTGATTATGGAGCGTAACTATTCCGCCCATTTTTTCCACAAGGTATTTGACTATGTAAAGTCCCAGACCTGAGCCCTGCTGCTCTCCGCAGTTGCTTCCACGGTAGAATTTACCGAATATAAACGGCATATCCTCATCCGGGATGCCCTCTCCCCAGTCACGGAAAATAATGTTGAAATAATCCCAATCCTCAGAAGCGGTTATGCTGATATCCGTGCCTGCGTACTTTCTGGCATTGTTTACGATATTCTCGATTATCTGCATAAGTCTTCCGCTGTCCGCATATACCATACACTCATCCCATGGCGAGGTATACTTTATATCGCTGTATGAAGCGGATATCTCCTCTATGGCTTCATCAAGGAAATCCCTTGCTGCTATTTTTTCAGGGACTACCCTCAGCCTCTCCATATCAGAAAGAGAGTGTATGAACAGGTCATTTGTGAGCTTAGCCACTTCGTCGCATTTTCTCACGATAACTGATATGAATCGTGAACGCTTCTCAGGAGTACTGTCCATACCTGCCTCAAGGCCTTCTGCATAGGCTTTTATGGAGGCCACAGGGGTCTTTATATCATGTGAGAGTGTGGCAATGACAGTCTTATTGTTTTCAACAGCTTCCTTTTCACTGTCACGGGCTCTTTTAAGCTCACGTCTCATACTGTCGAAAGCCCAGGTATAGCGTCCGAAAATATCTCCACGCTCCTGAGTGATAGGAGTATCCAGCTCGCCCCGGGCGATCTTTCCGGCATACTCCTCCATTCTGCGGAAAGGCCTTATAATGAACAGATACACTCCGGCAGTCATGGTCAGCAGAGCTGTCAGTGATATCCCTGCAAGGATAATGATGTGCTTCTGATCGTTCTCTGAAATATCCTCGTTCCTTATGCTTTCACGGAGCTCTTTTTCCTTCTGCAAAGCCAGCTCAGTCTCTCCCTGATCCCTGAGATGAGAGATCTCATTGAGTTCAATGATCTGTTCAGCCGCTCTGTCATCGTGATTCACAGATCGTTCCTTGTAGATGCATATACCGGCAGTCAGAAGTATCACCGCCGCAAAGAATGCTGAAAAAGCTATGATCCCCTTCTTCACTTTCAGACCTCCAGAATATATCCGACCTTGAAAACGGTCTTGATGAATTCAGGCTTTGAGGGATCTTTTTCAAGTTTTTCCCTGAGCCAGCGGATATGAACTGCAAGAGTAGAAGGCTCGACCATTGAAAACGCTCCCCAAACCTCTGAGAGCAGCTCCTCCTTCGGGATGGGCTTGTTCTTGTTACGGCACAGGAAAGAGAGCAGATCGAACTCCCTCAGCGAAAGCGTAAGCGGGATACCGTTTCGGGTAACGCTTCTTCCGGAAATATCCACACTGATATCTCCGAAGCTTACTGTTTCTTCCGAGCCGAATCCGTATACACGCCTCATAAGTGCATTTACACGGGAGAGCAGCTCCTTCATGGAGTATGGCTTTGGCAGATAATCATCTCCGCCGATATCGAATCCGGTAATACGGTCAGTCTCACTGGTCCTTGCGCTGGCAAAAATGACAGGCACCGTGGAAACTCTTCTGAGCTCCGAGCATATCTCAAAACCGGAAGAATCCGGCAGATTTATGTCGAGAAGTATAAGGTCAAAGGAACAGCCGGAAAGGATACTGAAGGCATCATCCGCACTTCCTGTACACTCCACATCGTAGCCGTGCTCCTCCAGCATTTCGGCAATTATGTATGTCAGATCGCTGTCATCATCAACGATCAGTATGTTTTTGGACATATTTCCCTCCTGAAAATAACGGCGGAGAAAGCTCCGCCGGAAAGATCACGCTCTGTTAAGGAGCTTTTTAGCTGTATCTATCATAGCCTTATAGTTGCTCCATACTACAAAGGCTATCATTATCAGTATCCAGAGGATATAAGCCGTGGGCTTTGCGATTATCACCCAGCTCATAAGCACCAGCACCATTGTATTCACAAATGACTTTATACCGTCAAATCTGAAAGGCACATAGTATCTTGCATCGATTATTCTTGCCCAGAAACAGAGATAGTAGCTGAGGAAGGTAGCGATGCAGGCTCCGTAGATACCCCATTCCGGTATGAGGAAGAAATTGAGTACGATATTTGCCATACTTGCGGCAAAGCTTGTCCAGAAGGAGTTCTTGGTGTGCTTTGTGGCAGTATAAATACTGCTGAGGAACTGGTCAAGGCACATGAACAGCACTGCTACAACAAGCACAGGTGTATACTTATAAACATCGCCGTACTCGCTGAAATTCTTAGTGCTGACGAAAAGCGGAGTCACTATCTGTACTCCTGCAATGAGGAAGGCCGAGGCAATGAAAAGAAGGGACTCATAGGCGCCGTACACCTTCTCGTAGAAATTGCTTCTGTCCTCAGAATCGTTCTCCATTATCGCAGACATATTCCATGCTGAGAAGAATATGGTAGATACCATAGATATAAGATTCGGGACCTTTGTGGCATAGCCGTATATACCGGCAGCACTGCTTCCGAGAGCAACTCTGTCGCTGTGCATATAGCGGATGAAAAGTCTGTCAGAGAAGCCTGTTATTACCCACATTATTACTGTAGGTATCAGCGGCACAGCAAATCTCATCATGCTTGTGGCAAGCTTTTTGCTGTAATACCTGAATCCAAGGAACTTATCCAGTTTCGCAACTATAAAAAGGAATATTGCCGAACAGAGGTCAGCCATTATGCTTGCCAGCATAAAGCCCTTTACTCCCCAGTGGAAATTGGAAATAAATACGATATTGAATATAAACAGCGAAAGTGTTGCGAGTATGCCGTCAAGAGAGTAAAGCTTGACCATTCCCCTTGCCCTGACAAACTGTGAGCACAGAGACCTGAGGGATGAGCTCAGAACAAATGACAGCAGCAGTATGGTGTAGCCGTCTATAAAGTCAAGGAAACTGATAAATTTCAGCAGCGGCCCGACTATCAGCATAAGTATCATGCCCACCCCATTGAGGCAGAAGGCCGTACTGAAGACCTCTTCCTTTTTGTATTTATTGTCCAGACCGAATCTTATGACCGCCTCTGCCATTGAAAAGGTGAATATAGGCAGCAGGAAATTTGCGGTTATTTCAAGGAGCTCCTTTGTACTGGAATCACTTGAGCCGATATTGTTTGTATATAATCTTGTCAGCAGCAGGGCAAGTATCTTCGAGCCGAAGCCGCCGATAGCAAAGATCATTGTATTAAAAGCAAGCTTTTTATATTTATTCATTATTTCACACTCCGGGAAAAATTGGTACAAATTTTATTATACCACATATCGCCGTATTTGTCACGGATTTTGAGAAATTTTTTCTCGTTGCAAATTATAAAATGGTGTGGTATAATTTATAATGATAAGAATAGTTTCCATTATTCCCAACGATCATGAATATTAAATGTGCCGGTCAAGCAATGCAGTAACAGCCCTCCGGGTATGCTTTTGCTGTCCGTCACCGGCGCTTTGATCTTCTTTTTATCAACATCCCAAAGGAGGTAATAACTATGCCAACACCCCATAATAACGCAGAAAAAGGCAGTATCGCCAAAACCGTCCTCATGCCGGGCGACCCTCTCAGAGCTAAATTCATCGCTGAGAATTATCTTGACTCGCCGGTATGCTACAATGAAGTCAGAGGTATGCTGGGCTATACCGGCACCTACAAGGGTATCCCCGTATCAGTCCAGGGAAGCGGCATGGGTATGCCTTCCATCGGCATATATTCATGGGAGCTTTTCAACGAATACGGTGTTGAAAACATCATCCGTGTAGGCACAGCCGGAGCTATAGCTGATAATGTTGAGCTCCGTGACGTGGTGATAGGCATGAGCGCCAGCACAAATTCTGCCTACGCTTCACAGTACCGTCTACCCGGCACATACGCTCCCACAGCTTCATGGAGCCTGCTTTCAGCCGCAGTACGCTCAGCAGAAGAAAAAAATGCAGCCTTCCATGTGGGCAATATTTTTTCCAGCGATACCTTCTATGACGATGCCGACAGTCTTGCTCAGTGGCAGAAAATGGGAGTTCTCGCCATTGAAATGGAGGCTGCTGCACTCTACATGAATGCCGCAAGAGCAGGAAAAAATGCTCTCTGCATACTTACTGTATCAGACTGTCCGCTGAGAGGTCTCTCCACATCAGCAGAAGAACGCCAGACCACATTCCGTGATATGATGGAGATCGCTCTTGAAACTGCCATAAAAGTCAACTGAGACAGGTATCGGCTGAATACAGGCATATCTTGGCATTTAAGCGGCAGTATCATATCTTAAAGAACCGAATCCTTAAAAAAATATACCGATTCTTTAAGTTTAATTTAAGACTATTTTAAGGTAAGGCGGATATACTATAAGAGGATTAAGTAATCCCCCAATTCCCCTTCTATATTTATTTCTTAATTTATTTTGGCTATGCTTTAATGCATAGCTTTTTTGCTTTTTACGGGATATTGCTTTATTTCCCCGAATCTGATATAATAATATCAGCATTTTTTAAGGAGGAAATCCTATGGACATGAAAAAAATATCTGCTGCTCTGCTTGCACTCTGTCTGACAGGCACCGGTCTTACCCTCTCTTATCCGCCGGAGCTGCCGGAGGTCTATGCTGCCTCTGAACTCGTTTTAGGCACCTGCGGCGAGAAACTCACATGGACAGTTGACCAGAGCACCGGTGTCCTTACCATAAGCGGCAAGGGAAATATGGACAACTACGCATATGTCACAAAATACGGCACTCTGGCTGACCCGACGATAACCTTCCGCAACGGTTATAAACCGCCATGGTATGACTACAAGGACTCTATCACCTCTATCGTCGTTGAAGAAGGTGTCACCTGCATAGGCGAGACCGCTTTTATGGGACTCGTAAACGTTAAGTCAATGTCACTGCCCTCAACTCTGAAAGAGCTCCGCCGTGAATGCTTTGAGAACCTCAGCAGCATAGAGTACATCGACCTTCCGGACAGCATCGTATCTATCGGTGCCTTTGCCTTTGAATGCTGCCTCTCACTGAAAAAAATAGACATCCCTGACAGCATCGTTGAAATGGGCGGTGCCGTTTTCCTTGACTGTCGTGCCCTTGAAGAGGTGAGACTTTCTGAAAATATCTCTGAGCTTTCCGCTACATTCTCCGGCTGCCAGTCCCTGAAGTCTGTCTCCGTGCCTGAATCTGTAAAAACTATCCGGTTATCTACATTCACAGGCTGTACCGCCCTTAACTCTGTTGTACTGCCATCAGGACTTTCCATATTGCCGGAAGCCAATATTTTCGGCGGCTGTACCTCTCTCCCGGAAATAACCCTCCGCGACGGCTGCAAGAACTTCAAAGTTGTTGACGGTGTACTTTTCAGTAAGGATATGACCACGCTTTACACCTATCCCAGCGGCAAAAAGGACAGCACCTATACCGTTCCCGATACCGTTGAGACTATTGTTACAAGCGCCTTCAGCAGTACTGTTTACCTTACCGAGCTCACCGTTCCTGAGGGTGTCACAAGCTGCGGTTCCGGTGCTTTTTCATCAGGAAAAGTCCTCCGGAAGCTGACTCTCCCTGACAGTCTTAAAGAAATAGGCGCCAACACCTGCTATGAGTGTGCCAAACTTACCGACGTGAGGCTTCCGGCAGAGCTTACAGCTATCCCGGACAATTTCATCGGCTTCGACGCCAAGATCACGCAGCTCGACCTTCCTGAGAGCATCACATCTATCGGACAAAAGGCTTTCCAGGGCTGTTCAGGTCTCACAAACCTCCGTGTGCCGGCCAATACCACGGCTATCGGACAAGAAGCCTATGCACTCTCAGGTATACGTCAGGCGATCATCCCTGAAACCGTTTCTGAGATCCCCCAGGATGCCTTTGACCGATGCCGTGAGCTCTCTTCAATAACTATCCTTGACCCGGACTGCGTCATATATGACTCCGACCGGACTATCTGCAATTCCTACTCCTACAGCGATAACAAAGCCTCTTACAGCGGTATCATATACGGCTGCAAAAACTCCACAGCACAGGCCTATGCCGAAAAATACGGCTATAGGTTCGCCGCTTTGGACGACACTTTTATAAAAGGCGACGTGAATAATGACGGAGTAATAGACGGCACTGATGCAACTATGGTACTAAGGGATTTCGGCTTACGAAGCGCATATCTGCCCTCTTATCTGAACAGCATCCAGCAGAGATCAGCCGATGTCAATGAAGACGGAATGATCGACGGCACCGATGCTACACTCATCCTAAGATACTATTCAGCAGAACTTAACGGCATGAAACCTCATTGGTAAAAAATACCGCAGCTTTAAAGCTGCGGTATTTTTATAAATATAATTTTTAAAACTCATCCGCCGTACACACGGGCAGCAATATCGACAGTCTGCTTTGCGTCCTTTGCATAGAAATCAGCGTGTATCTGCTTAGCATAGGATTCAGTAAGCACAGCTCCGCCCACAACAGTCTTGCATTCCGGGTACTTTTCATTGAGAAGAGCTATAGTATCTGCCATGGCACCGAGAGTAGTTGTCATAAGAGCTGAAAGTCCCACAAGACTAACCTTCTCACGAACTGCCGCCTCTAAAACGACAGACGGGTCCACATCCCTTCCAAGGTCTATAACTGTGAATCCGTAGCTTTCCAGCAGAACCTTGACGATGTTCTTGCCGATATCATGGATATCTCCCTTTACAGTGGCCAGCACCACTTTTCCCTTTGAGACTGCTTCCCCGCCGCCTGTAGAGATACGGCTCTTTATTACCTCAAAGCAGGCCTGAGCCGCTCCGGCAGTAAGAATTAACTGCGGCAGGAATATCTTTCCCTTCTCAAAATCTGCTCCTGCGGCATCAAGAGCCGGTATGAGCACATTATTTATCATCTCCATAGGGTCAGTATCGGCTATCATAGCCTCAGCAGCTTTCACTGCATCGTTTTTCAGTCCGTTCTTTACGCAATAACCAAGGTCAGCAGTATTTCCCGCAGCCGAAGGTGCAGGTGCTGCCTTTGGAGCAGAGCTGTCCTGAGCATAAACACTTATAAA
>Ga0256404_1009617_pt1 | contig 13768 bp, 17 predicted proteins | sample RumenRJG_01DNA_FD_185990 | JGI IMG/M metagenome (GOLD analysis project Ga0256404, IMG submission 185990) | Bovine rumen microbial communities from Lethbridge, Alberta, Canada - RJG_01 | ecosystem: Host-associated > Mammals > Digestive system > Stomach > Rumen | place: Canada: Alberta | collected...
ATATTTAAATCTACCAGCATTGCCTAAATCATATCTCTTCTCATCGAAGAATTTTTGAATTAAGAATGTGTGAACACCTTCGTTCGTTAATGGTTCACCTGGTTTTAATTTCTTAAAGATTTCAGTTAATGCAGCGACTGATGAATTTAATTCATTGTCTTTTGTAAATGTATTCTTAATTGTTTCTCTATCACCAAAAAGTCCGATGATATCGTCATTTTTCTCTAAGCCAAGAGCCTTAAGAATAACTGAAGCTGGCATTTTTCTTTGTCTATCAATTCTGACCCATAAGAAACCTTTTGCATCGCTTTCAAATTCGAGCCAAGTTCCTCTAGAAGGAATAAGGTCAGCATGATATGTGAATTTACCGACTTTGTTGTCAAAACTTTTTGAAAGATAAGCACCTGGTGATCTAACAATTTGGCTAACGATGACTCTTTCAGCGCCATTGACAATAAATGTGCCGCTTTCAGTCATGAGTGGAACATCACCCATAAAAACATCGCTATCGACAAATTCGCCAGTTGTCTTATCGATTAATCTTAAATTTGCATAAAGAGCAGCGTTATAAGTTAAATCTTTCTCTTTGCATTCTAAGAATGAGTACTTTGGTGAATCTAATCTATGACCATTGTATTCAATTGATAAAGTTTTAGTGTTATTTTCAACTGGGAAAACATCCTTAAAAACTTCATCAATTCCTTTTTCTAAAAAGGTCTTGTAAGATTCGGTTTGGATTTCAACAAGATAAGGAAGAGGTTGGTGTCCGCCAATCTTGGAGAAGTTAATACGATCGTTGTTGATTTTTGGATAATCTTTATAAGACTTCATTGATTTTCTCCTTCTACAAACATTCGATTACGAGATATCCTTTCTCTTTTTGAATAACGTTAGTCGTAAATCCAATTGAGTTTAGATATTTCATGTGAGAGAGGGCGCCCTTGTCTTTTCGAATTACAAGATAGAGTTTCCCGCCCGGAACTAAGTGTGCTTTTGAGTCACTATAGATCCTATATATCTTTTCCTTTCCTACCGAGATTGGTGGGTTGAAGACGATATAATCAAAGCTCTCACTAATATTTAAGTAGCCATCACTTTGTAAGCAGTTACCATCCAAATCGTATCGCTTTAAGTTAAAACTAGTTAATTCTACGCATTTAGGATTGATATCAGAATAAGTTAGCTTAATTGCTTTATTGAAATAATTTAAGCAAATTCCAACTGTTCCGTATCCGCATCCAAGGTCTAGAACGTGACCTTTTAAATCTAGAGATAAGAGTGTTTTTACGAAGATGTAAGAACCCTTATCCACCTCTTTATTAGAGAAGACACCACTATCACTTCTTAAGAGAATTGAGGTTCCATCAATAGAGATATTTATATCTCTGTAATGTGTTTTTAAGGTCAAATCTTCTTCAAAATAGTGGCTCATTGTCTCCCCCTATAAATAGGCAAAAACCTGCCCCTATATAAATAGGAAGGAGCAGGTCAAAATTTTAGTTAAATTACTTAACTTCAACTTCTGCACCAGCTGCTTCAAGAGCTTTCTTGTGTTCTTCTGCTTCGACTGGTGAAATGTTTTCTTTGACAACGCTTGGAGCTGCGTCAACGAGTTTCTTAGCATCCATTAAGCCTAAGCCTGTGATTGCTTGAATTGCTTTGATTGTAGCAACTTTGTTTGCACCACATGCTTTGAGAGTTAAGGTAACTTCGGTTGGTCCTTTCTTCTCTTCTTCTTCGACTGGTGCAGCACCACCTGCGACTGGAGCAGCAGCTGTAACGCCAAATTCTGCTTCGATTGCTTTTACTAATTCATTTAATTCAACGACTGTCATCTCTTTAACAGCAGCGATGATTTCTTCATTTGTTAATTTTGCCATAATAATATTTCTCCTCAATTAATTATTTGCTTTCAGCAACTTGACTTAAGCTGTAAGCTAAGTTTCTCATAGGTGCTTGTAATACGCTTAAGAACATAGAGACAAGACCTAACTTGTTTGGTAAGCCAGCGACTTCTTTAACTGTTGCTTCATCGCAAACTTTACCTTCGATGATTCCAGCTTTAATCTTGAAATCTTCGTTTTTCTTTGCAAACTTTGATAAACCTTTTAATGAACCGTTTGAATAATCTTCGAAGAAGACAAACATATTTGGTCCAGAGAGGTATTCATCAAGTCCGCTTTCGTTTAATGCATCACATGCTCTTTCAACAAGACTGTTCTTGTAGACAAATGCACATGCGCCCTTTTCTCTTAAATCTTTTCTTAAAGATGAAACTTCTTTAACTGTTAATCCACGATATTCGCAAACTACAACAGCTTGACTTTTCTTCATTAAGTCAGTGATCTCGGAGACTTGAGCTTGTTTTTGCTTTAAAACTTCTTGATTCATTCTCTTCCTCCTGTATATATCGAGGCAAATATACTGTGAGGATATATCTAATATCACCTCGGTAACATTATTAAGGTTTCCCCGTTACTGTCTTTGGTATATGTGCCTTGTTAATAAATTAATCTTTAATTAGAATTGAACCTTAATTGATGGTCCCATTGTTGTTGAGACAAAGCAAGATAAGATGTATTGTCCTTTAACAACACTTGGTCTAACTTTGATGATTTGGTTGATAAGAGTTTGAATGTTTTCAGCAAGTTTATCACTTTCAAATGAAACTTTACCGACACCGACATTGACGTTTCCATCTTTATCAGCTCTATATTCAACTTTACCAGCTTTTAATTCTTTAACCATCTTAGCGATATCTGGACCGACTGTGCCTGTCTTTGGGTTTGGCATTAATCCCTTAGGACCTAAAACTCTACCATTTTTACCAATTTCACCCATCATTTCAGGTGTAGCGCACATTACATCGAAATCAAACCATTTTTCGTTGACGATTTTTTCGAGTAATTCTTTGCCACCAGCATAGTCAGCACCAGCTTCTTGAGCTTCTTTAACTTTGCCTGTGATAGCGACAACTCTAACTGATTTACCAGTTCCGTTAGGAAGGATAACTGTACCTCTAACTTGTTGTTCTGCTTTTCTTGTGTTGATGTTTAATTTCATGTTAACACCAACTGTTGAATCGAATTTTGTGCAGCTTGTTTTCTTTAATAATTCAACTGCTTCTTCAACTGTGTAAACTTTGTTGGAATCGATTAATGCAGCAGCTGCTTTATATTTCTTACCGTACTTATGCATGATCTATTCCTCCAATTAGTCAATGACTTCAATGCCCATATTACGAGCACTGCCTTCAATGATCTTCATTGCTGCTTCAATGTCATTTGCATTTAAATCTGGCATTTTGTATTCAGCAATCTTTTTGATTTGTTCTCTTGTAACTTTTCCAACTTTTGTTGTTTTGGCGTTTGAACTTCCTTTATCAATTCCTGCTGCTTTGAAGAGTAAGCCTGTTACAGGTGAAGTCTTAATTTCCATACTGAAGGATTTGTCTTCGTATGCAGTGATAATAACTGGAACAATTTCACCTTTTCTGTCTGCTGTCTTTGCGTTAAATTCAGTACAGAACTTTGGCATGACGACACCAGCGCCTGCAAGTTTTGGTCCTGGTTTAGCTTCGCCACCAGGTAATTCCATCTTGACTACTTTTGCGACTTTTTTACCCATTGTAGTTTCTCCTTTTCAATGTTAGTAGTACGGAGTAGTTCGCCTCTCCTCCTACCTTAGATATAAATATCTAAGCACCCTGCTATCTCGCAAAATGCTTTAATATATTATCGCAAATGCGCGCGTATGTAAAGGAGAAAAAAATCTTTTTCTCAAAAAAGTTGAGCAAGCATAAAACTGGGTTATAAATGTTCATTTAAAAATGCAATCTCAATCGTGAATTAATCTAAAAATATTAGGTTTTTGCAGGCTTTTTTTGAGACAATCCAACAAAAGTAAGAAATTCCTGGTAAATAAAAAGTCCCAAGATTTTTCTTGAGACTCGCTTGAAATTTTTGCAAAAAGTTAAATTCTAATAATTTCTGAGCAATCAACTTCGACAGGTGTAACTCTTCCAAAGAAGACGGTTTCAACAGTGACAGTTCCATTTTCTTTGTTGATAGCTGTGATCTTACCTTCAACTCCATCAAACATACCGTGGATGATTTTAACAAGATTGCCAACTTCATATCCTTCATACATTGATGAATCGACTTCACCCATTCTCTTAAGAACAAGTTCAATTTCTTGTGGTTTGACAGGTGTAGGTTTTTGACCACCACCAGCAGATCCAGCAATACCTGTAACTTCTGGTGTATTTCTAACCATATACCATGCTTCATCTGTCATAATCATTTCGACAAAGACATATCCTGGATATAAGTTAATAGTTTTGTATTTTGGTTCTTCAATTCCGGTTTCTTTATTTTTAACCATCAATTGTTTGCCGTCTTTATTTTTAGCAAGAACTTTTTCTTCAGCAACGATGACTCTAAAGACCTTGTCTTTGAGATTCATGCTCTCAATACGTCTTCTAATATTCTCAGCTGCTTTATTTTCGTGGCCGCCTTGTGTTGTAGCGATATACCACTTCTTCTCAATTTGTTTTTCTTCCATTGCTATCTACCTCCTATCTAAGTGACTCAAAGGCTTGTCTTAATTGCGAGACAAGAACACCACCTGCGTAGTCTTCAAGGACTAAGAAAATTGCAGCAAATGCAGTAATGATTAAAACTGTTATAATTGCTGGGAATAATTCTTTTCTCTTTGGCCATTTAATTTTTTTAGCTTCGTGGCCGACGCCTCTAAAATATCTTGTAACTTTGTTCATAGTCTCACCTACTTACTTTCTTTGTGGAGAGTGTATTTTCCACATTTAGAGCAAAATTTTCTAAGTTCCAATCTTTCGGTTGCAACTTCAGCCCTTTTGGTAGTTGTATAATTTCTTGATAGACATTCGGAGCAAATTAAAATAACTTTTTTTCTCATTATCAATATCCTTTCATACAACTTACAAAAAATTTTACCTTCAATAAGGTCACTAGTCAATTAAAATTCTTTCAAAAAAAAGTTAATAAAAATTCTCACTTCTACTTTAGTAGAAAATTCTTTGAAAAATATCAAAACACAGTCGGCAAATTCAATGAGAAAAAATAACCCACTAAATAGTTCTAATTCACAAAAAACCTTGCAAAAATACGATATTTTGATTAAAACTATAACCTATTATTGTTTAAATTGGTCAGTAAATGTTTTTTTATTGTTCCTTCTTGGCTCACGAGATTCTGATTTCTTATATTCTCGTTTTAATGTATTCGTGATACGATTTTTAATTGTATAAATTTGTTTTAAAGAAACTCCTGTAAGAATATAAATATCGCCATCTTCGTAGCCATCTAAAAGATACTGGATAACCAAGCTATTAAGAGGTCTACAATACGTATTTGACGTCTTTATCATTCTTTCAAGATCATTTTCTTGGAAAAATTCAACTACATCGTCGCTAGTAGAAACTAAATCAGAATCTTTTAAATCTCCACTTGTAAATAAGGTAATTCTAGTCTTCCTTTCGGTGCTTTTTTTAACCTCGCTCATAAGCGCGAATCTGAACTTCCCAAAGAAATATGATGGGAAATTTTGATAATATTCTTCAAATGCAGTAAGCACACTTAAAACGGCTTCATTTAGCAAAAAGTCTACTATTTCCACATCAATTCCTAATTTTTGATAAGTTTTTCTGAAAATGTAGATTAAAGGTTGAGCAATTTTTCTACACCTTTCATACAAAACTTTTTGACTCTTAATATCTCTGTTTCTAGCTTTTTCAATGCAAAGATTGTAATCAAAAGAATCATCAGCAAAATTCATCATTTGCTCCCTTCTATTAAAAATTGAAAGAAATATTTACCTGTTGGTTAAAGCGTATAAAGCTACACTACAAGCTACACTTGCGTTTAAGCAACTTACATGCCCTACCATAGGAATTTTTACAATTAAATCACAATTTTCTCTAACAAGACGAGATATTCCAAATCCTTCTGAACCAACAATAAGCACTAATGGAACATTTGAAGGCGCATCCTTTAAAGTTGAGTTGCTTCCTCCATCAAGTCCAATAACCCAATATCCTTCCTTTTTGAGCTTAAGGATTGTCTGAGTTAAGTTAGTGACTTCGCAGCATTTAACATAATTAATTGCACCGGTGGAAACTTTTGCAACTGTGTCATTTAAACTCACGCTGCCTTTTTTCTTGTAAATAATTCCACTTACGCCAAAGGCATCAGAGCTTCTTAAAATTGCTCCTAAATTGTGTGGATCATTCAATTCATCAAGCATCACAATAAGAGGGTTTTCTTTTTTCTTACCTTCAAGAATGATTTCTTCGAGGCTGACAGGATGAACTTCTTTTGCAACACCAACCACGCCTTGATGTACTGCTCCATTAGTCATCTCATCCAATTTCTTGCGTTCAACAAATTCAATAGGAATTTTGTCAACTTTCGCTCTATCGATGATTTCTTTATGATTAAAACCATTCATTATAAACAACTTAGAAATCTTTTTTGCCTCAAGATATGACTTAATTGTATTTACACCGAAGATTTTATTCATAAATGTTTACCTCATTCAATATTCTTAAAAAATTATTTTCTAGTCGATGTTACTTTTTCGACTTTAATGATGACATAGTCATCATTATTACAAAATGCCTTTTTCGATCAAAACTGCTCTTAATTCGTCACTTTTAGCAAAATCCTTATTGCTCTTAGCTTCAAGATAAGAATTATAGAGATTTCGTTCTTCTTCATTCATTGATTTAGGGACAAAATGTAAACCTAAAATCTTGCACATATCAGTGAGCGCGAAGAATTGTTGTTGAAGGAGATCAAAGTTTTTCTCTCTTTTTCTAATCTCAACATTAGCTTCTTTGATTAAATCAAGCATTTTCGTAATAGCGTTTGGAATGTTGATATCATTTGTAAGTTCATTAATAAATGGATTTATTAAATCACTTTTGCCTTCTAATTTATAACCTTCAATATCTAAAGCAAGGTTTAATTGTTTATAAGCAAAAGAAATCTTTTGTAAGATTGCTTTTGCATCGTTTAATGTTTCATCACTGAAGTTTAAAATGCTTCTATATGGGCAATTAATTAAAGTTAATCTAGTAACATCAGCGCCATACTCAGCGATTGCATCTTTAGCAAGAATGACATTTCCTAATGATTTTGACATCTTCTCACCTTTAATGTTCATCATAGCGTTATGAACCCAATAATTAGCTATTTTTGTTCCATGCATTGCTTCAGTTTGAGCAATTTCATTTTCATGATGAGGAAATTTAAGATCCATTCCGCCACCATGAATGTCAATCATTCCATTAAAGATTGAATCAATCATTACGCAACATTCAGTATGCCATCCAGGACGCCCTTCACACCATGGAGTGTGCCATTTAATGCCAGATTCGGTCTTTTTCCATAATAAAAAGTCTAATGGGCTCTTTTTCTTAGTGTTTTCTTCTACACGTGCTCCAGCAACTAAATCTTCTGGGGAAATTTTTGATAAGCATCCATAAGTTTTATCTTTAGTAACATCAAAGAAAACTTCTCCATCGTTAACATAAGCTGCTCCCACATCTACGAGTTTTTCAATATACGAAATTATTTGAGGCATATACTCGGTAACTTTTGGATTCTTATAGGCTTTCTCTACATTTAAAGCATCCAAACAATCTCTATATCTTTGAATATAAAATTCAGTGATTTCTTTTTCTGTTTTTCCTTCTTGAATTGCTTTATTAATAATCTTGTCATCAACATCAGTATAGTTTGAAACATACTTAACGTTATAACCTACATATTCAAGAAATCTTCTAAAAGTATCAAAAAGAACAACAGGCCTCATGTTACCAATATGTGGGTCATTATAGACAGTTGGTCCGCATACATAGAAAGAGACTTCGCCTTCTTTGATTGGTTTAAATACTTCTAATTTGTTAGACATTGAGTTATAAAGTTTAATTTCCATAGTAAAACCTCGCTTCAAAATCAAAATATTTTAGCATAACCTTATGGTTTCTTCATTTGAATTAATATTAAAAATATTAATGTGTTATAATACGTCCTCAAGGGAGAGGAATTATGAAAAGATCACTTAGCGGAATTAAGCCTACTGGCAATTTAACATTAGGAAATTACATTGGCGCATTAAGAGAATTTAAAAATTATCAAGAAGACTATGAAAACTTTATCTTCATAGCAGATTTGCATGCTCTTACTTTGCCTATCGACCCTTTATTTTTAAGAAATAACACAAAAGACATCGTTGGCTTTTATTTGGCTGCTGGTCTAGATCCAGAAAAAACTACTATCTTTCTCCAAAGCGATGTCAGCGCTCATAGCGAATTAAATACGATTTTAACTAACTATCTTTACATGGGTGAACTTTCAAGAATGACTCAATTTAAAGATAAATCTCAAAAAATGAATAATGAAGCTATCGGATTAGGACTTTTTGCATATCCTGTATTAATGGCAGCTGACATACTTTTATATAACGCAGATGTCGTTCCTGTTGGTGAGGATCAAACTCAACACGTCGAACTATGCCGTGATGTTGTTCATAGATTTAATCAACGTTACAACAAAGAAGTATTTGTAATGCCTAAAGCTGTCACTCCTAAAGTTGGAAGAAGAATTATGTCTTTGAGTGATCCAACTCGTAAAATGTCAAAAAGTGACCCAAAGGGTGATATTTTCTTAAAAGATGAGCCAAACATCATCAGAAAGAAAATCATGAGTGCCGTCACAGATACCCTTGGGCAAGTTAAATATGATGTAGAAAATCAACCTGGCATTTCTAATTTATTAACAATATATGCTGCTCTATCAAATATGACAATTGAGGAAGCCGAGAAACAATTTGAAGGCATGACAAGTTATGGTGAATTTAAGAAAATTGTCGCCGATAAAGTTCTTGAAGAAATTGTTCCTTTCCAAGAAAGATATAAAGAAATCATGGCTAGTGGAATTATTGATAAAGTGCTTGAAGAAGGCGCAAAAAGAGCTTCATACATCGCTAATAAAACTTTAAGAAAAGTTAAGAAAACAGTAGGTCTTTATGTCAGATAAAAAGTGGAAAAAATTAGTCGCTATTGACTTAGATGGAACGCTTCTTAAAGATGACAAAACAATCAATGAATTTTCTAAAACTTGGCTAAAAAACCTTGAATCTGCAGGGTTTTTGATTGTATTGTGCTCAGGAAGATCATACAAAAACGTTGTTCAATTCTATCACGATATAGGTTTAAAAGAGTCGCCTATTATTAGTTACAATGGTCACTATGTAGCTAATCCAAGCGACGCAAGTTTTGGTATTTATGAAGAAGTTTATACACCAGAAACTGTACGTCCTATTTCAGATTTAATGCTTAAATATACAAACAATCAATATGCAGAAAGTTTTGATAACGTCTATCTCCAATTTCCTGACAAATATCTTGAAGCGTTTTACCAATATAAATCGAAAGATATGCATTATGGCAAACTAAGCGAAACTGTTAACGAAAATATCATGTGCGTTGTCTTTGAACTTCCAGAAATTGATTACAAAAAACAAGAGATTCAACGTTTGACATCTGAAATTATCCCAGGATACAATATGCGCTTTTGGGACGATGACAAATATTGTGAGGTTTATAAAGAAGGAATATCTAAAGCAAGTTCAATTAGATATGTCGCTAAAAAATATAACTTAACAGATGATGATGTAATCACTTTTGGTGATGCAAATAATGACATTGAAATTGTGCACGAATTTAAAGGCGGTTATGGAATGAAAAATGCCACTCCTCATCTTAAGGAAATGGCACAAAATATTACTAAATACACTAACGAAGAAGATGGCGTTGTAAGAACGCTTCTTGAAATATTTAGTATTAACTAAAAATCTTTTGGCATTTTAATTTTTAGAGATAATTTAGTAATTATCTCTCTTTCTTTATTTGGCAATAAAGCCACAAATTCTTTATCACTAAGATAATTTAGTTTTCCAGGAATATTGTTAAATTTTAACTTAAAAGCGTGCAGAAATTGATTTTTATAATTAAAAATATTTGAAAATTCTTTATTTAATTGAAAATTACCATATTTATCATCGCCTAAAATTGGATGCTTTATATATTGAAAATGAACTCTTAATTGATGGGTTCTTCCAGTTAAAAGTTTCGCGTAAACTAAAGAATATTTGCCATTTGTATCGATCTTCTTATATAAAGTTTTAGCTGATTTTGCCCCATCCTTAATACTAGCAACTTTAACGAACCCACTTTCTTCATCTTTTAATAAAGGAGCATTAATTTCTCCTTCTTCTTCAGTCTTTCCATCTACAAGCAGCAAATAATATTTCTCAATCTCAACATGCGATTGTAAGAGATTCATCATTATTTGACTCGACTCAACATTTTTTGCATAAACAATTAGGCCACTTGTATTCCTATCAAGTCGATGGCATGGGCTAGGAATAAAACCTTTCCCATCGTTTTTAAATTCTCCTTTTTTATATAAATAAGCTTGAACTTGATTAGAAAGCGTAATTCTTTTTTCATTTATATCTCCATGAACTAAGATGCCTTTTGGTTTATTAATAATTAAAATGTTTTCATCTTCATAAATAATTGCTAGATCAGATTTAATATTTTCGATATTTTTAGGTTTATTAAATTCTTCTACTTGTTCATCAGTTACATAAATTCTTAAAATGTCACCTTCACACAAAATGTAACTCTCCTTGATCCATTTTCCGTTAACTTTAACATCTTTCTTTCTAAATACTTTGTAAATGAAGCTTAAAGGAGCTTCATTTAGAAACTTTCTAACAAATTTGTCAGCCCTTTGATGTGCATTTAAAGAATTTATTACGATCTCTTTCATACCTACAATTATACCACTTTATAACCATAAAAAACTTAATGACAATCAATTCAACACTTGGTAAAATAATGAACGCTGGAGAAATACCCAAGAGGCTGAAGGGGTGGGCTTGGAAAGCTCATAGTCTGTAACAGGAGCGGGGGTTCAAATCCCCCTTTCTCCGCCATCATCGATTGTCGAGACACGTACATAAAAGTGCGTGTTTTTTCTTATTTTTTGAAGATTTTTAACATATTGACTATTTCTAGGACACCTGGTTGAGAGTCATATAGGGTTACTCTTTAAACCCCTTATAAAAACTGGACAGACACGAGGGTTAAACCCTCTTAACCAGTTTAAACAAAAGAAAAGATGATGCATTATACATCACCCTTTTCATTGATTGACTGAAGTCTTTTTTATGCTTTCGGGATTAATTATTTCGTTAGCTGAATCTAACAAATCCCCGATATCCATAAACAACTGTTCCACTTTAAGAAGCTCTCGCTCAAATATAAATATTTGTTTCCTTAGTTCTTTATTCAATATAGGATACGAATCATCATCTAGATCATCATCTTCATTAATATATTCTGGGGTGGCTTGTTTTGATACAACGCAATATTTTAATAAATTACTGCATCGTTAGCGGTATATTCTTTTAAAGAATCAGCCTTAACTTGAATGCAAATATAAGAAATACCTTCTTTGTCACTGGCTTTAAACTGTCTTTTAGTGGTTGGTGCAACTTTAATAACATCACCTTTATTTAAAGTCACTACTTCTTCATCTAAAGTAGCGGTTCCTTTGCCTTCTAAGACAATATAGATTTCTTCATTGTTTTTATGAGAGTGGACAAAAGGGACACCTGCGCCAGCTGGAAGATTATTAAAAGATACTTCCGCTCCGGTAAGACCTAATAGGTCATGTAATTCTGTTCTTGGTTCATTACCAACATTAACTTTTGTGTAATTTTTCATTTTCTTTTTTCTCCTTGTGTCTATATTTAATCAATTTATTTTAAAAGAAAAAAGTACGCACCTTTTTGTAACTACGTATTCATTTTGTTATGCGTGATGTATAATAAAGTTACTTGAGGTCAATAAAATGAAAAAGAAAAGTGAATTACCAGCATGTCCAGTTGCCACTACCGTGTCACTCATTGGGAGTAAATGGAAATTATTAATCATTAGAAATTTAAGGACTAGACCATGGAGATTCAATGAACTCCAAAGATCTTTAGAAGGGGTTTCTCAAAAAGTGCTAACCACTTCCTTAAAAGAAATGATTAATGATGGCTTAGTTACTAGAAAAGACTATAAAACCAATCCACCTAAAGTAGAGTATTCATTAACTGAATTAGGATTAAAAATGATGCCAGTAGTTGATTCAATGGCAGAATTTGGAAATTATTACAAATCGTTATAAGTTTATAGCTAAGTAAAAAAATAAAAAGGACTGACACATTGTATCAATCCTATTTAACTAAGTTGACAACAACTTCTTTTTTTATAACAATCAATTCATTAATCGACAATTGGACTTTGAAATGTATTCATTCATCGACAATTGGAGACATTATTGATTGTATAGACACGTACGAAAAAGTGCGTGTTTTTATTTATATGGAATACCGAAGTAATCTAAATATGCTTTAACAGTGTCCTGCCCATCTAAACAAGTGTCAATTAACCAGCCGTGTTCTTGGTTCCAATTTTTTAGGCCTCGATAATAGAAAATCTTTTTGCTATCTAAGATAATAAATGGAACAATGTTGTTTTTTAAACATTCTTTGAATGCTATTAAGCGCCCAACTCTACCATTGCCATCTTGGAAAGGGTGGATTCGTTCAAATTTGACATGAAACTCCACTATTTCTTCGAAAGTATGGCTTTCTTTTTGATTATAACCATCAATAAGCTTTTGCATTTCGGAAGCCACTAATCTAGGGTTAGTTGTTTCCATATCCCCAACTTCATTTGGCAACTTCTTATAATCACCAACAGCGAAATGCGGGAGTCTAGAATCATTTGTATTCGATTTTAATATTTTGTGTAGTTCTTTGATGAAAGGTTCACTAAGTTGATAATTAGCAAAGTCAATCACTCGATCGATAGCCGCAAAGTGATTAATTGTTTCAATGATATCATCAACTTTTTTGCTGGTGTTTTTATCTACTCCAATAGTTCTTGTTTCAAAAATATATCTGGTTTCATCATGAGTTAATTCATTGCCTTCAATATGGTTTGAGTTATATGTGAGATCAATCATTAATTTATGATAAATACCACCTTTAATTTGATTGTTTTTCTCAAAACGAAGTTTTTCTAAAAGATATTTTTTGTTCTCTTTCTCATTGCTTCTAATTGGTTTAGTGGCATTTTCAGGAATTAACCAAGTTTTTCCCGACAAAACAGCGCCTTCAACTCTTCCTAAAGCACAATAATTGCGGACACTTCTTTCCGATAAATTCCATTTAATAGATACTTCTTTGACTGTTATGAATTTATTCATAACAATATTATATACGTATCGGCAAAAAATGCGATAGTTTGTTGTTTTATCTATTTTTTGCCGATAGTATGTGTACGGACAATTGGACTTCACCACCCGTATGTGGATCGACAATTGAAGACATCTTCAAAAATCAGTCCCAAGAAATTAGGATTTTTTCTTGAAAAAAAGAGGCTTATATTATAATATACTCGAAAGTTAGTAACTTTAAAGTATATTAAGGAGGCTTCTATTAATGTTTGTTGGTAGAGAAAAAGAATTAAAACAATTAAATAATGCTTTTAAATCCAAAAATAAAGAATTAGGTGTTATCTATGGCAGACGTAGAATTGGCAAAACAAAACTTATCGACCACTTTGTCGAGGGCAAACCGCATCTGTTTTTCCAAGCAAAAG
>Ga0256404_1009619_pt1 | contig 13767 bp, 13 predicted proteins | sample RumenRJG_01DNA_FD_185990 | JGI IMG/M metagenome (GOLD analysis project Ga0256404, IMG submission 185990) | Bovine rumen microbial communities from Lethbridge, Alberta, Canada - RJG_01 | ecosystem: Host-associated > Mammals > Digestive system > Stomach > Rumen | place: Canada: Alberta | collected...
TTCTGCAATGAAGATGAAAGCGCAAAAAGGTATTCAAAAAGACGGTCTTTTAATACTGGATAAAGGTACTTTTTATTCGGATAAATCTTCAATTTCACGAATAGCTTCAAGAATGGTTGGTCCGCGTTTTGAAGATATGATTGTGGAGCCTGAAGCTGAATCTTTGTTCTTTGGTAATCCTGAAGGTAATAATTTAAGGATTGATATTGGTTCTATATATATTGATGCTCGCAGAAATCATGACATGATTAAATTAAAAAACATACGGGCATATCATAAGGACAGAAAATTTCTAAAATGGCCGAGTATAACAGCGTATACGAATAAACAGCATACTTCATTTGAGGCAAATTATCCGGAATTTGGGACAAGACGTAAATTGGGTATGTTTGCAGGGCCGGGTTTTGCTTTTGGCGGTCCGTTCGGGTCTGTTGTAAAAATTGTTCCATTTGTTAATTATAAAAAGGATTTTGGTATCGGCGGTTTATTGAAGTACGTAAATACGTTCAACAGAACAGAATTTGGCTACGGAACATCAAATGATATATTTTTCTTAAAAGGACGTCAGCAATTTGATGATAATTTATATTTGCATTACGGCATAAATTCTTATTCAAATGAGTGGTTTTTAGGCGGTCGTATGGCAAAATATATGGCAGAGTTAGTATACGACAAATCACATAGAAATAAAAACTTTTTAGCAGAAGGGTTAGATTTGACTTTTCGCCACAGAATCGGTTTTGGGTTAATGCAGGATGATGATCGTAATTTTAACGGTGAAAAATTTAAAAAGCCGAACGATATGTCAACAACAAGAACCAGATATATGGCGGAAATTAATCAATCATTATATAAGTATGAAAATATTAAAAATCGTACATTGATTGACGCAAGTGTTGTATTACAAGGTTCTGCGGCTTTGTATGGAACCGGAGATACTCAATTTGTTGCGAGAATTGGTCCGAGACTCAAGATTCAATATAAAAACTGGATGCAGGATTTAAGTTATTATATTTCCGGCTATGATGATAAAACTCCAATGCCAAGATATGATGCATATCGATACGGTAAACAGAGTGTACGTTTAACTGAAGCTTTCAGATTGAACAAATATATTTCTGTCGGTTGGTCAGGATATGTTAATTTGTCTGATGATGCACCAAACGGAAAAATGTTCCAAGAAAATGCATTCTTGGTTTCATTAGGTCCCGATGATTTAAAAGTTATTTTTGGGTACGATTTCCAAAGACAAAGAACATATTTTGGTTTCAATATGGCATTTGATCCAAAAGGTACCGTAATAAACTACGACAAAATGACAATAAAGAATCCTGAACGTCTGGGCAAAACTCCTGATGAACAGGATGGTAATGATAGAAAGGTAGCTTTTGCAAAACCTGTATCAGCGCAATCAGAAACTACCAAAAAATCTTCTAAAAATACAAAACCTGCTGTATTACAGTATGCACAGGTAATAGATATAGAAGATCCTGACCGAGAAAGAATTGATTAATGTTTGAAGAAATAAAAAATGAGATTATAAAGTACGGAAAACTTTCCGGAGGAAAAAATTATACCCCCGGAATTTCCGGTAATATATCCGTCAGAACAGAGAATAATGTAGTAATTACATCAAGCGGTTCTGCTAACGGTATGCTTACGGGTGATGATTTTTCGGTAATTGATTTTGAAGGAAATATAATTGAAGGGGCAAAACCTTCGAGCGAAAAATTTTTACATCTTGAATATTATCGCCAAAGAGAGGATATAAATGCGATTTTACATTTTCATTCTCCATGTCTTACAGCGTTTGCTGCAAGTGCTTTGGCATTAGATGCCCCGATTTTACCTGAAATAGTTTTTTGCTTTGGCAATATTCCTTTGGCAAAGTATGCGCTGCCCGGGTCAAAAGATTTAGTTGCGGAAACCGCAAAATATTTTAAAACACACGATGTTATATTAATGCAAAACCATGGCGTTATTGCAGGCGGTAAAGATTTAAAAGATGCATATTTAAAATTGGAATTGTGTGAAGAATATGCGAGGACGATGATATTTTCAAAAATTCTTGGTGGTGCTAAAATATTATCGGATGAAGATGTAGAAAAGATAAATTCATTAAAATAAAGAGGAAATAATGACGATTACACTGGAAAATAAACAGGGATTAATAGCAGGGGACGGAATACTCCCTATAAGAATGGCTCAATATGCAAAAGAGAATGGCTTTGAAGTCATCTGTATTTCTTTAGCAAAAGATAATGTGGGAGAATTAAAAAAATACTGTTCAAAAATTTATTCTTGCCATCCCGGAGAGGTCAATCGTATTGAAGCAATATTGAAAGAAGAACAAATAAAACAATTAACATTTTTAGGCAAAGTACATAAAAAAGTTCTTTTACAGCTTCATAAGTTTGATAAACGTGCGGTTGATTTAGTTAAAGAGGCAACACGCTTAAATGATGATAAAGTAATGCTTATGATAGTTGAAGAATTAAATAAAATAGGCATTGAAGTTTTGGATCAAACAATATTCATAAAAAATTTGATGATACCTGCCGGAGTTTTAGGCAAACATAAACCGACCGAAGAACAAATGGCTGATGTAAATTACGGGTTTTGGCTTGCAAAAGAAATGGGTAAGCTTGATGTCGGGCAATCTGTTGTAATTAAAGATAAGATGATAATGGCGGTTGAAGCTATTGAGGGTACGGATTGCTGCATAAAACGCGGTGCAAAACTGGCCAAAAAAGGTGCTGTAGTAGTAAAGGTTGCAAAACCAAATCAGGATAAAAGATTTGATATCCCCGCAATCGGAATGAAAACATTAAGAACAATGAATCATAAAAAAGCCGGAGTTATTGCGGTAGAAGCAAATGAAACAATAATTGTTGATCAGGAAAAAGTCGTACAATATGCAGATAATCATAATATTGTAATAATGGCAGTATAGAGTATGAAAAAGATTTTTATAATTACAGGTGAATATTCGGGAGATATACATGCTTCAAATGTTGTAAAAGAGCTAAAAAAAATAAGCTCCGAGTATGAATTTGAAGGTATAGGCGGAGATAATCTTCGTGAAGAAGGAGTAAAAATATTTGAACATATAAAAAAGCTTTCTGCCGTTGGTATATCGCCGGAAATTGTTATAAAACATTATAAACTTGGGAAAAAACTTGTTGATTATTTAACAAATAAATATAAACCTGATTTGGTTTTAATGGTTGATTACGGCGGTTTTAATCTTGCGGTATCAAAATATTTAAAAAAAGCAGGCATAAAAATATTTTATTATATTCCGCCGCAAGTGTGGGCCAGTCGTAAATATCGTATAAAAAAGATAAAAAAATATATTGATAAAGTATTGTGTATATTTCCGTTTGAATTACCTATGTATAAATCGTATGGAATAAATGTTCATTATTGCGGTCATCCGCTTGTTTCTCAATTGCAGTTTCCTCCGTCAAAAAAAGAGTTTTTTAAGCAGCATGGATTGGATACGGAAAGAAAGCTGGTTTCTGTTTTCCCCGGATCAAGAGTATTTGAATTGAAAAATTTAATGAAGCCGTTTAAAGGTGCAATAAAAATTTTACAGGACAAATACCCCCAAATTCAATTTTGTTTGTCGCAGGCTCCGAATTTGTCTGATGATGTATACAATAAATATTTGGGTGATTGCGATATAAAAGTTATAAAAGGTGAAAATCAAGCTTTATTAAGTGTTTCAGATGCTTTAATTTTAGCATCGGGTACTGTTGCTTTGGAAGCTTGTTTATACAAAACCCCGATGATTATTGCTTATCGCGGCCCAAGATTGCTTTATTGGGTATATTTGCTTGTAAGATGCATTAAACGCGTGTCTTTGCCAAATATTATTGCAGATAAATCTATAGTCCCTGAATTGCTTATGGATGATGTCAATCCGTCTAATATTGCAAATCATATTGAAACTTTATTGTTTAATGGTGACAAGCGTGCTCAAATGATTGAAGATCTGGATAAAATTCGCTCAATGCTTTCTGAAAAGAAATCATCATTTGAAGCTGCAAAAGAAATTGATAAAGAATTATTTAGTTAAATTTGTTTTTTAAAATTCTTACAATTTTTTTAATATACAAAATGTGTATTAATGTAATGATATAAGCTCCGCAGCATAACCCGAGCAGTACGGTTGCTAAATACAATCCGTGGTCTTTTATTATTGTCAGGTGGTTATATATTTGATAAAGGAGGTAAACTGTCAAACCAAACAGCGCAATTACTTCTATTAAAACTGAACAAACCCTGCCAAAAGTTTTTATAATAATGTTTTTTAGCATATTTAAAGAGAAGAATTCTTTTGATAATTTTAGTTCTTTAGCATAATAAATAAAAATCACATTAATAAATACAATTAACCAGTATATTATTATAAAATAGATGTTTGAAGGGACTGTACCCAGATGCCATAATCCTAATCCTACAAAAATTGCAGCAAAAATATATATGTTCCAAAAAATTGTTATAGGAAGCATTTTTACAAATACCATAAAACAATTCAAAGACGCTTCCGGTATCTGTGCTTTGTCGTCTTTGAATAAATCATTTGCATATTTATAATAATATCCGCATAAAAATATAAGAATTAATACTCCGATAGAAAAGTCTAAAGCAGAAAGATTTTCGTGAGCAGATACAAACCATTTTGGGATTTCCATCCCCACAATAAAGGCTAAATAGTCGTTTATTATAATTGTCAAAATTCCTACGATAGAAAAAAGTGTTATATGTCTGAATATATTATCTGTAATTTTGTTCATTAGATTTCAACATCCTGCATCATTTCAATAAGTTGGTTAATAGTACCATCCATAGTTACGCTGTCGTCAGTTCTTTGTTGTAAAAAGGCATTGATTTTCGGCATCATTTCAATAGCCGTATCAAGTCTGGGGTTTGACCCCGGTTGATACATCCCGACATCAATAAGGTCTTTATTTTCTCTGTATAAAGACATTATTGTTCGGAGTTTTGCTGCGGCTTTTTTATGTTCCGGAGAGGCAATAGCACTCATCAAACGGGAGATGCTTCCCAAAACATCAATTGCCGGATAATGATTGGATTCTGCAACTTTTCTTGATAAGAAAATATGTCCGTCAACAATACCGCGAACAATATCTACAATAGGGTCATTGATATCGTCCCCTTCCATAAGAACTGTGTATAAAGCAGTAATGGACCCTTTCTCACTGTTTCCTGCGCGCTCCAATACTTTTTGAAGCCAAGAAAATATAGATGGCGGATACCCTTTCATTGTTGGAGGTTCGCCTAAAGACAAACCTACTTCACGTCCTGCCATTGCGCAACGAGTGACGGTATCTGTCATTAAGAATACTTTTTTGCCTTGATCTCTAAAATATTCGCAAACGGCAGTAGCAGTAAGCAGACATTTTTGACGTATCAAGGGCGGTTTGTCACCTGTGGAGCATACCAAAACGGAACGCGACATACCGTATTCGCCTAAAGCATCTTCAACAAATTCTTTAACTTCCCTGCCACGTTCTCCGATTAGTGCAACTACGTTAACATCCGCATCCGAGTTTCTTGCAATCATACCAAGAAGCGTACTTTTCCCGACACCTGAACCGGCGAACAAACCTAAACGCTGTCCTGCGCCCATTGTCATACATCCGTCTATTGCACGAACACCTGTAGAAAACATTTCGGTAATAATCGGTCTTTCAAAAGGCCCCGGAGGCGGACCTTCAATAGGACGCCATTGGGCATTGGTCGTATCTAAAGGCTTACCGTCAATAGGGTTTCCCATAGGGTCAATCAGTCTGCCAAGTAAAAAATCTCCGACAGGTATAATAATTGGTCTGCCTGTAGAAGTTACAAGGCTACCTTGTCCTATACCTTCTCCGTCGAGTAGTAACGATAATTGTGCAACTTCTCCTTTGAAAGCTTGAACTTCGGCCGGTTTTTGCTTTCCGTCATAGGTTTCTATAAAACATAAATCCCCGATTTTCAGCCCCGGTAATTTTACTTCAACAGTTAAGCCTAAAAGTTTTGAAACTGAACCTTTATAAGAATACAGTGATACAGAGTCAAGTTTTTCTTTGACCCTTTGTTTTAAATCTTCCATATCACTTTTGTCAAGATCTCTTGCCATAATTTAATTATAACAATATTTGTATTAATATCAATTTTTTAATATTTAATCAGTATCTTCTACCCATTTTTTTGAGTCAAATTTTATATCAGATATTTGCATATGCAGAGATTCAAGATACGGTTTAAGTTTTGATATTATTTGAGTTTTTCGAAGCATTAATTCTTGTGCAACTGTCGGGGTTTTGCACGCAACAACCATAACAGAACCTTTTAGCATTGAATAAGGTTTAGAATTTTGCGCAAATTTTTCTCCTGCGGCTTTAGACCAAAATTTGTACAAATTGTTACGTGTGATTGCACGTTTAATATCCTTTTGCTGTGCTAATTCAGCAATTATATCATCTATATTTTGGAAATTTGTGTATAATATTTTTTTCATAAATATAAGAATTTTTTTATGGTACAATTCAGGAATGACATTAGAACAATTAGATAATATCATAAAGAATTCTAAAAATATATTGCTTGTTTCTCATATAAACCCTGATGGTGATACCTTGGGTTCTGTGTGCGGAATGTATTCATTAATAAAGAATAATTATAAGAAAAAAAGTGATATGGTGATTGTTTCAAAATTGCCGTCAACGTATGAATTTTTGCCTGATATTTCAAAAGCAAAACAAATTGAGCAGATGGATTTATCAAGAGAATACGACTTGGTAATAAATCTTGATGTTGCCTCAATAGACAGATGCTCGGATGCCAAAATCCTTTTTGATAAAGCCAAGAGTACAATAAATATTGACCATCATGAAACAAATAATAATTATGCCGATATAAATATTGTAGAGCCTGAAGCTTCCGCAACAGGAGAAGTTTTATATAATATTGCGGCACAATTAAACTGGAAAATTTCAAAAGATTGTGCAACAAATTTATATACTGCAATTTTAACAGACACAGGCGGATTTAAATTCTCAAATACCACTCAAACAACAATGGAAATTGCAGGTAAATTATTATCGTTCGGAGCAAACGGAAACGAAATTTATCAAAAATGTTATGAATCGTATTCAAAAAATATGGTATTATTTCAATGTTATTGTGTCGGTAAGGCCGAATTTTTAAATGATGATAAGATAGCTTATACCGTCGTTTATAAAAAAGATTTAGAGAGATTTAACAATAACGGTGAAGATTTTACGGACGGATTAACAGAAAAGCTTCGCGCGATAAATACAACGGAAATAGCATTCGTTATAAAGGAATTAAGTCCTTCGGTTTCAAAAGTATCAATGCGCAGCAAACAAAAAGATATTTCAAAAGTTTGTTCATCATTCGGCGGCGGCGGACATAAATTGGCAGCAGGAGCTGTGATAAAAGATAATGTCAAAAACTCCGTAAAACTGATTCTGGAAGAATTGAGAAAGCAAAATTTATGTTAAAATCAATCATAAAAAAACTCATGAAGAATAAATATTCTCATTTGCTTATCAATTTGATACGCTCAATTATAAAGAACGATTTTTTCGGAATGGCTGCGGAAATGGGTTTTATGCTTGTTGTGGGGATTTTCCCCTTTATGTTGTTCTTGATGGCGGTTTTTGGCTGGATGGGAAACCAATCTTATATGGATCCTATTTTAAGAGTTTTATCAAATATTATGCCTGCGCAAGCGATGGAATTATTAAAGACAGTATTAAATCAAACTATGATTTTCAATCATGGTAAACTCCTTGCCATAATCGGCATCACAGTATCACTCGTTTTATCAACAAACGGCGTAGCTGTTATTTTAAAAGGTTTAAATCGTGCATATAAGGTCGAAGAAACAAGAAGTTTTGTGTATACAAGAATATTGTCATTTTTAATGGTTTGGGTAAATATTTTAATTTTGTTTTTAGCAATAAATATAATTATTTTCGGTAAAGTTATTATAGTATTTCTTGTAGAGCATTTTTCATTGCCTACATCAACTGCCATAACAATTTTAACTTTAAGATGGCCTGTTGCTTTTTTGGCATTATATTTGCTGGCGTTTTTGAGTTATTATATTTTACCGGATTTGAGAGGTAATGAGTCTTTTAAAAGGAAAAGTGCACTTCCGGGGACTGCTTTTTTTACCGTATTTTGGTTAGTCGGGTCGTGGGGATTTTCTTTGTATGTAAACAATTTGGGTACTTATAATATTGTTTTTGGTACTATTGGGGCATTTTTTATATTAATGGTTTGGTTGTATTATACTTCCATTGTTTTACTTATCGGCGGAGAGATAAATTCGCAGGTGTATAATAATCTGGAGCACAAATCAAGAGAAATTCATGAGGCCATTGCTACATTAAGAAAAAGCACATTTAATAAAGAAAATTAGTATATCTTTATCAAACATGCTTTTGTTAATAATTATTATTAAGCCCAGTTTGAATTTCCATAATCTGCTACTTCGTAGAACGATGTGATATATTCTTTTTTGTCAGCTGGCTTTACCAAAACTTTTGAATTATTCTTGTCATAAGGAACTTCTTGGAATTCAAACTCTACTTTACCTTTAAAATCTTTCTTTATTTTTTCGATTCCTTTAGCAAAGCCTCTACTAAATTCAATAGTCTTATTGATAGTTTTATCGATATAACGTTCAACTGCTTCAACAGTTGTGTTTGCATATTTATTATTAGCGTGTGGTGTCAGTAAAGCCATAGCATTCTTTTTAACCTGTTCTCTAATGGTTTTACTTTCGAGATAATCAGCTTTTTTAGTGTTTGACAATGTGCGCTCTATTATATTTTGCATATTGAAAAGCGGCTCATTGGATATATAGATATGATGTTCGCGTTGTGCAGTGTTAAGTAAATTACTCATTTCAGGTATGTTAAAAATACCGTCAATTTGTGCTTTGGATAATTCCATAATTCTGTTTAATTGTTTTAATGCTTCTTCTTGCCCTTTTCCTTCAAACAAAAAGTTTTCCATACTTTTATATGCAGGTACTTTGTTTTCTATAACTTCATTAAGAATTTCTTTTGCTCTTTCAGGCATGATTACGTCAATTTCATTAATCGATTTTACTTTTGTCATTGGCTCATATTTTGCAGCAAAGTCTTTTGCTTCTTGTAATTCTTTCTCTCTTTCGGTAAGTTTTCTATTTTTACTGTCTATAATACTTTGATAATACTTGCGTAATTCATCTTCAGCTGTACGTACGGCATTCTGTTTTTCGCGCGGGAATTCTCTAATTTTTTCTTCCGCTTCATTTAGGCGTTTTGAATAATCCGTTTTTTCTTTAAATAATGTTTTGATTTTTTCAATGAAAGATTCAAGAATGTCTGTGGCTTTATCTGTTTTTATGCCAAATGTACCTTTTATTTCTTTTATTACGCTGTCAGGTTTAACTTCGGCACCACGTATGATATCTCCTACGATTTTGTCTCCGCGTACACCTTTAAATTGAATATTGTTTTGTTTTGAATTTGTGCTAATTGCAGGGTTAAATGATACGTTCATTTTGTTTCCTTTCATTTTCTTGCATAATACTTGCATATTAACGTTAATAAATATATTTTTTGCCAACGCGTATTGTCTATATTTACATAAATTAACAAAAAAGACTGAAAAATCGTTCTTTTGGTTTATTACAAATTAAAATGAAATGATAAAATAGTTCTGTATGAAAAAGATTTTAATTATTTTATCGGTATTAGTATTAAATTTAATATTCATAAACCCATCACATGCAATCAAAATAGGGCTATTAACAGGGGCTGACGAGGCAGGTGTAGGAACGGATATCGCAGGGCGTATGATTAGTGTTCATACAAATCGTACTGTAGCAACAACGGAAGCTTTAAAAGGTTATGTATTAGTTCCTTATAACGGTGAAATTGCTGTCAGAAGTTCAGGGAAATATTTTCCTCTAAATACTGATTCACTTGTATTACGTCCTGATAATGATGGGTTTGTCAGCACAAAAGGCAGATGGTATCGCGGTAAATTGATGGTAAAAAATATTGGCGGAAAATTGACAGTTATTAATGACATCAATTTAGAAGAATATTTAAAAGGAGTAGTACCTTCAGAGATGCCTTCTTCTTGGGAATTAGAGGCTCTAAAAGCTCAAGCAATTGCTGCAAGGAGTTATGCGCTTGCAAATTTGGGCAAACAAGCAAAATTAGGGTTTGATTTAAAGGATAATACGGAAGATCAGGCTTATGGCGGTGCATCTTCAGAAACTCAAAAGACAAACAGAGCAGTTGAAGAAACTTTGGGTTTGGTTTTGACTTATGATATGAAAATAATATCAGCTTATTATTCCGCATCTGCAGGCGGTATGACAAATACCAATGCTTGGGGCGGTAATGTACCTTATCTGCATTCCGTATTTTCTTTTGATGAAGAATACGGTAAAAAAGGTCATGGAATCGGAATGAGTCAGTATGGTGCAAACAACCTTGCAAAACAGGGCTATAATGCTTATCAAATCCTTCAATATTTTTATCAGAATGTTAAATTTGCAAAACTTAATGATTAATTATTTTTAGGCAATTTTTCATAGCAAAAATCCTTTATATAAATATGGTAGATTTATAGTGAAGGAAATTATGTTATGGAAGCAAATTGGGTTACTGCATTAGATAATTTGGCAGCAGGCGGAGTAATTGATTTTGATGCTGCGGCATTCTTGTTAGATAAACCTGCAAGATTTGTAGGACATCCCGGTATGGAATCTTTACCTTTAGTGAAGATTGATTATCTGCCCAAAGGTACAAAGCTGAAAGATGTTCCTAAAATGGATGTCTATCAACATCCGGAAGATGGTGAGTTTGTCCACAATCCGACTTGGAAGAAAGCTTTGACCGGGACTGTTTTGGGGGCAGGAGCTTTATTAATCGGGTTAACTGTATTATCGAAGTTTGTAAAATTGCCGTTTAAAGTTCCAAAATTAACAGGTTGGAGCATGCCAAAATTAAGCTTACCAAAGTTAAAAATGCCTAAAATAAAGCTGCCAAAGGTAAAAATGCCAAAATTTTCCAATATAGTGTCCGGCTTAAAGAATTTTGGTAAAAAAGTTCTAAACTATATTAAGAAACCGGTTTCTTTTATAGCTTCAAAAATAAAGAGATTGCATATATAGCAATGAACAGTTGTAATAAGCCGTTTGAAATGTCTTAAAGATAAAATTTAAAAATAGTCAAATTTTTATTTGACTATTTACTTTTTTTAACAATTATAATATAATAAGTACGATGTTGGTTTACTAATAGTAGTAGAAAGAAAGAGGAAGTAAAAAATGAAAAAATTATTAGCAGGCTTATTAGTCGCAGGTATGCTTTCAATCACGACATCTCCTGTTTTCGCATATGCAGGAATTAATGATGTAAGCAAAGATTACTGGGCTCAAACAGAAATCGCAGCAGTAGTTAAAGATTCTGTTATGTTTTTAAACAACGGCAAATTCAATCCTGAAGCTAAAATTTCAAGAGTTGATTTTGTTACAGCTTTATTAAAAGTTTTAGGTGACGATCAAGCAAAAATTAACACAACTGTTAAATTTTCAGACGTTGCAAAATCAGGCGCAACTCATGATGCAGTTGCAAGATCTCAACAAATCGGTTTAGTATATGGTTATCCTGATGGTACTTTCAGACCTCAAGGTTCTATCTTGAGAGATGAAGCTCAATCAGTTATGAGCCATATCACTATTGACGGTACTGTAAACAACAATGTTTTATCAAGATATACAGATGCTGAAAAAGTTCCTAACTGGGCAAAAGCTATCTATGCTAAAACATTATCATACGGTATTTATGTAAATCATCCAAACGAATTGGAATTGAGACCTACCGATGAATTAACAAGAGCTGAAGCAGCTGTATTATTATACAGATTAAGCCAAAAATTACATTTAGTAAAAGCTCAATACAAAGGTGTTACTGAAACTGTTTTAGGTACAGAACACTTAAACGTAACTAAAAAAGCTCCTTGCAACGAAGTTACAGTTACTAATTTAAGAAATATCGTAAAAGAAGGTAACGTATTAGAAATTGAATATACAGACAAATTCAAATCTAAATTAGCTTCTGCAGGTGACACAGTAACATTTACAAATCCTGAAGATATCGTTACAGAAGAAGGTACAGTAGTATTCCCTGCTGGTTCTACTTTCTACGGAACAGTTTTGGATATTCAAGATCCACAATGGTTCAACAAAAACGCTAGAGTTTATACTCAAATCACTAAAGTAGTTCTTCCTTCAGGAAAAACTGTTGATATGAACGCAAAACCATTCTACAAAGATTATGCTTTGAAAGAAGGTCCTTGGATGACAGCAGGTAAAGTTGCATTGTACACAGTTGGTGGTACAGCTGTTGGTACCGGTGCAGGTGTTGGTTTCTCATTCATTCCGAAACCTGACAAAGTAGGTACCGGTGTTGCTATTGGTACTCCTGTTGGTGCTGGTGTTGGTTTAATCACAGGTTTAGTAACTCCTGGTTTGAACTATGTTGCTCACGAAGGCGAAGAAATCCAAGTTATCTTATTAGATGACGCTAGTGTTTCTAAATAGTCTTTAAACAACAATTATAAAAAAGAGGTTCTGATTGGTTATCAGAGCCTCTTTTTTATTTTGTAACAAATCAGTAACAAATATTACAAAAATGGCAATAAATTCAAAAAAATTTTTTTTAATAATAATGTAAAGTGTGTATTAGAAATTTATTTAACAAAAGGAGTGTGAAATGGTTGAATCAGTTTCATTTGGCGCAAGATTTCAAAAGTTGCCGGGAAAAATTACAGCAAAGAAAATGGAAGAAGCTTTTAAGGTAAAAAATCCTTGGGGTGAAGGTATGCTTGAAGGAAAACCCGGTGATTCTTTGGTTACAAATTTATTAAATGGTGAACAATATCCGATTGGTCCAAAGGCTTTGGCAGATAAATATGAACATGTATCAGGAGATGTTTTCCAAACAAGAATGGACAAGCCGGTTTATATTGAGGCAGATTTGCCAAAAGGTGATAAAATTGTATCCAGAGAAGGTGTCGAAAAAACCAACGTAAATGGTATACAAGCTATGGAAGCTATTGATGCGGAAGGTAAACCATATGCAATTCCGGGAGATTACTTCTTGAAAGCATATAAAGCTGTAGATGAAGAAGGCAGGAAAATTCTGGAAGCATTAAAAGCATTATTGCCAAAAGCTGAATAATTATATAAAACAGTTATTTTGAACCCTCGAGTTATATCGAGGGTTTATTTTTGTCAAAATGTCCTAGGTAATTTGGTTATGACTATTACCAATATATCTGATGAAACTCCTTTTTAAAATTTATAAAATAATAATGTCAGCCATTCAACCTATGAAAAGGAGGTTAATATGAAAAAGATATTATCAATAGCAGCATTATTTGCCTTTTTAGCAATTCCTCAAAGCGCATTTGCCTGGACTTATGACGGTTTAGGCAGTCTTAATCCGTTCACAAATTTTGGACGCGGTTTTGGCGGAAATGATTGTGGATGTAAGGTAGAACGATGTCAACGACCAAAACTTTCCAAATGTGAAAAACTGCACGGGGTTAAGATTATCCAAGGTCAACCTTGCGGCTGCGCTGCACCTGTCCAACCAATTTATATGGACGAGCCAGTTTACAGAGAGCCTTGTACCAACTGCCACAGAGCATTTT
>Ga0256404_1009622_pt1 | contig 13762 bp, 10 predicted proteins | sample RumenRJG_01DNA_FD_185990 | JGI IMG/M metagenome (GOLD analysis project Ga0256404, IMG submission 185990) | Bovine rumen microbial communities from Lethbridge, Alberta, Canada - RJG_01 | ecosystem: Host-associated > Mammals > Digestive system > Stomach > Rumen | place: Canada: Alberta | collected...
TATGACAATTCAGGATTATCTGCATCACTATTTTACGATGCCGGACATTGTGTTTTTCTTTCTGGTGTCCCTTGGGGTCGTTGTGCTGATTCACTTCATTCTGTATGCAGCGGCAAAACATACCGCGGGACTGTATGTCGAGGAAGACGCTCCGTATGTACTGCGCGATGAAATGCTGGGACTTATGGAGAAGTACTATGAGCTTGTGTTCTCCGCGACGTCGATGCTTTTCTTTGTCGGCATTTATTTTCTCATCGATTTCAACTATTTCGGGCTCGGATGGAATGAGTTCGAGTTCTGGAACAAGTACAGCGATTATATCCTGCTTGCCATGATTGTCATCAGTGTCGCGCTGATCTCCCTCATGGACAGGCTCATCATTCCGCTGCGGAGACTAAAAAAGGGCGAGAAAGCCTCCCTCCGGATGGCTGCCATGGTGTATATGACGGTCATTTTCTTCTATATCAAATTCATTTACCTCGACAATAACTACGACAGCATCATTGCCTATTTCATCACGCTCATCATTGGCCGGTTCGTCTATTTCGACGCAACACTCGAGGACTTCGGAAGCGCCATGAAGGACCTCGCGGGGACACTGCCGATTCTCGGGCTCGTGCTGCTGAGCACGGGACTTCTTGCACTGTACGGGTTCAGGACCGGTTATCTGCTGAGGGCAAACGGCGTTGTAGTGAGCCTTTTCATCGCGCATCTATTCATGATCATCGAAATCTTTGTCATTGCCAGGACCGGAGTTGTCCAGAGGAGTCTTGCGCGCAGGATACGGAAGATCGAGGCGCAGAGAGGGCAGCGGGAGGAGTGAAGGGTGCTGAACAGACGACTATTATCAGTTTCAGAGAAATGTCGGCTGCATTGACAAATAAAGAAGGGAAAGTGTAAACTTGCGTTATGAATTGGAGGACCGGAAGGCCTGATGATAAATACAGTGCCGCAGTTGTCTGCGGCAGAAAGGATCTGCGATATGAAGCACATTGATACTCTGAATACCCGTGATATGGTCAAGTCTCTTGAGAACGGCGGATGCGGCGAGTGCCAGACGTCCTGCCAGAGCGCATGCAAGACAAGCTGCGGTATTGCCAACCAGAAGTGCGAGAAGGTGTCCCGTAACTGAGCCATCCTCCCGTAACAGAAGCGGTGTAAGTACAGCCGGGACGAAGGAAAGAATCGTCCCGGTTTTTTCATAATGCGATGATTCATCAATATAAATTAAACGGATACAATATTGTCGTGGATGTTTTTTCCGGCAGCGTGCACGTCGTCGATGACTGTACCTATGATGCGATTGCCATGCTGGATGCAGGAAAGAAGAGGGAAGAAATCCTGCCGGCCCTACAGGCGGCTCTTCCGGAATACAATGCAAAGATTCCGGAGGGCGAGGAGCACTACAGTGAGAGCGATCCCGCCGAGATCCTGGATGAGATTGACGAACTCACGAAAGCGGGAAAACTCTTCTCGGAGGACATCTTCGAACCGAAGGCATTTGATTTCAAGAAGCGCAGCACGGTCGTGAAGGCGCTCTGCCTGCATGTTGCGCACACCTGCAACCTGAACTGTTCCTACTGCTTTGCAGCACAGGGAAAGTTCCACGGCAAGGCGGGACTCATGAGTTTTGACGTGGGAAAGCGGGCGCTTGATTTCCTCATCGAGAATTCGGGCACGAGGCACAACCTCGAGGTCGACTTCTTTGGCGGCGAGCCGCTCATGAACTTCGAGGTCTGCAAACAGCTCGTTGCATATGCGCGCAAGGTCGAGAAGGAACACAACAAGAATTTCCGATTCACGCTCACGACGAACGGCGTGGGGATCACGGACGAGGTCATCGAATGGGCGAACCGTGAGTGCTACAACGTGGTTCTCTCACTCGACGGGCGGAAGGAAGTCAACGACCGGTTCCGCAAGGATGTGAACGGAAAGGGAAGCTACGACACGATCGTTCCGAAGTTCCAGAAGTTCGTGAAGGCGCGCGGAAACAAGAATTACTATATGCGCGGCACATTCACGCATTACAACCCGGACTTCACAAAGGATCTCTTCCATATGGCAGATGATCTGGGATTCACGGAGCTATCGATGGAGCCGGTTGTCGCAAAGCCGGGCGATCCTTCTGCACTCACCGAAGAAGACCTGAAGACGGTGTTTGAGCAGTATGAAATCCTCGCGAAGGATATGATCCGCAGGAAGAAGGAAGGACATCCGATCACGTTTTATCACTACATGATTGACCTGTCCGGCGGACCGTGCGTGTACAAGAGAATTTCCGGCTGCGGCTCGGGAACGGAATATATGGCGGTCACGCCCTGGGGCGATCTCTATCCGTGCCATCAGTTTGTCGGCGATGAGTCTTATAAACTCGGCGATATCTGGCACGGCGTCACGAACACGGCGCTGCGCGATGAGTTCAAGCTCTGCAATGTATATGCGCGCCCGGACTGCAGGGACTGCTGGGCCAAGCTCTACTGCTCCGGCGGATGCGCGGCAAACGCATATCATGCGACAGGCGACATCCACGGGGTCTATAAGCAGGGCTGCGAAGTATTTAAGAAGAGAATCGAGTGCGCCCTGATGATCAAGGCGGCAGAGAAGGAAATGGGCATCGCGGACCCGGATTCCGTCATTCCGGACGAATGCGGGGACACATGCGAGGAAGACTGTAAATAGTCTGTATACCCGGCCTTACATCCGGGAGAGGAGAAAGAATGGACATTGCAAAAATCTGTGCAGCGTGTGATCACACCCTTTTGAAGACGGACTGCACAAAGGATCAGATAAAGCAGCTCTGCGATGAGGCAATCCAGTATCATGCAGCGAGCGTCTGCATTCCGCCGGCGTGGACCGTTTTTGCGAAGGATTATCTGAAGGGCCGGATGCGGATCACGAATGTAATCGGATTTCCGAACGGCTATATGACCACGGCATCGAAGGTCTTCGAGGCGAAGGACTGCATTGCAAACGGCGCCGATGAAATCGACATGGTCATCAACGTGAATTTCGTGAAGAGCGGCATGTGGGATGAAGTAACAGAGGACATCCGGCAGGTGCGCGAGGCGACAAAGGGACATATTCTCAAGGTCATCATCGAGTGCTGCCTCCTTACGGATGAGGAGAAGATTCATCTGTGCCATATTGTGACGGATCTTCAGTGCGATTTCATCAAGACGTCGACCGGATTCTCCACGCACGGCGCGACATTTGATGATGTGAAGCTGCTGCGTGCGAATGTCGGTCCGAATGTGCGCGTCAAGGCGGCCGGCGGCATTCATTCCCTTGACGATGCGCAGAAATTCCTTGAACTGGGGGCTTCCCGCCTCGGAACCAGCAATATCATCAAGGAAGTCATCCACATGCAGGATGTCTCTTCCTTCGTTCAGACGAATACGAACATTGACAGAGAATTCGACCGCAGCCGGGAATACACCGGAAAAACGAAGGACTGAAACCGGATGGACGCAAAGTACTGGAAAAAACTTTCAGTACCTCTGATCCTCGAGGCACTGTTTATAGTAAGCACGTTTCTTTTTCCCAAGCAGGCCCTCTACACGAAGCTCATCTTCGTGATTGCTGTGATTGTCTGGCTGCACGATGAATTTTCCTTCCGCAGGTTTCTTCGTCAGTTCCGGAATGTGAGGGGGTTCATTCTTCCGGTGGCAGCAGGATGCGCGGGTATGCTTGTCTGCTATTTCCTCCGGGAGTACCTCGACGGGACGGTCTGGATGGGGAAGGCGACGGGCATGATCCAGATCTGGTATCGCGGAGTGCCGCAGACGGCCCTTTTCTATTTCATGACAATCGCGCTTGTTCCGCTTGCGGAGGAACTGTTTTTCCGCGGCGCTGCGATCACGTTTAAGAGCGGCAGAGGCATTGCCGTACTGACCTCCGTCATCGGCGCATTTCTCTGCGCCCTTACAACGATGCTGGGGACTGTCGGTATTCTGCAGATACTCCTCATGGCCATTCCGCTTGTCGTCACCTATCTTGTGACGGAAAACCTGTACGTGCCGATTACGATTCACTATATTTATGCAATCTGCATCACTGTTCCGGAGATCATTTATGAGGCTCTCCGGCTCGCGTTGCGCTGACCATCATGATGAAAGACCGGATTTACGTCTGTCATACCTATTATCATGTATATGTGACATGCCTCAGGGAGCTGAACCTGCCTCCGGAAAAACGCGGGCAGGCGGTGCTTCTTCTTTCCAGCATGTCGAATGACTTCCGGGATCTTGGGCAGCGCGCGGAAGCGTCCGGGATCTTTGAGGAAGTGATCCGTTTTGACGAAAAGCCCGAAGAGTATTTCCCGGAGCTGAAGGACCTGAAGAAGGACCGCGGGAATATCGTAAGGAACATGTTCCAGCGCAGGAAATTTGACCGCACGCTCTCGAAGCTTGAAGAGCCCTTTGTCCCTGTCGATTTCCGGGAGTACAGGGACATCTATGTGTACTGCGATTCTGATCCGATCGGATACTATCTTGCGGGGCATAAAATCCGCTATCACGCTCTGGAGGACGGACTTGACTGTCTTGTCTACAGTGACCGTGCCCGCTATGACAACCGGGGCCATTTCCGGCTGAAGGCAGCGCTTGCGCTCTGCGGCTTTATTTTCATCCAGAACGGGTACAGCAAGTACTGCATCGACATGGAAGTGAACGATATCGACGCCATTCCCTTCCCCGGACCGAAGTCGAAGCGGAAGATGAGTGAATGCGGAAAGAAGGACTCCGGACATTACGGGACACCGGAGGAGCCGTACCGCGACGGAAAGTATATTGAAATCCGGCGCGAGGTGCTTGCGTCAAGACTCACAAAGGAAGACAGAGCGCTCCTCACCAGGATGTTCATCGCAAACATTGATGATCTGTGCGGAAAGCTCTCAGAGGCAAAGGCCTCCGGACGGGCGACGGTGCTTATCCTCTCGGAGCCGCTTCTTCCCGATCTCCGTGACCGGAAGAGACTGTTTTCTGATCTCATCCGCGAAAACGGAACGGTGGACGGGCGCGAGGGAGTCATTGTCATTAAGCCGCATCCGCGCGATAAGCTCGACTATGCAAAGGAATTTCCGGAGTACATTGTTCTCGATCCGTTCTTCCCGATGGAAATCCTGAATTTTATCGACGGACTGATGTTTGACCGCGTTGTGACGGTCTATACCGTTCCTGATTCCCTTCACTGCGTGAAGGAGAAGATTTTCCTCGGCAACGACTTCATGGACCGCTACGAGGCGCCGGAGATTCACCGCAAAAACGAGGCCGCCGCGGCGGCGAAATAGGGAACCCGGCCTTATCCGGCCCGGAAGAAGACGGAGATACTGGATGCTGAAGAAATTAAAGAAGATCAATATGCTGCTGGATCACACCCAGCGGGTCCGGATGGTTTTTCTGGTCATTCTCATGCTGATCAGTGCGTTCCTCGAGACGCTCGGCATCGCCCTGATCGTCCCGATCATGTCCGTGATCGTGGATCCGGTTTCCATCTCCCAGAACAAGTATCACATGGGAGATCTCTACAATGCGCTTCATTTCTCATCGACGACGGATTTTGCCGTCTTCATGATGATCGGGCTTGTTCTCGTCTTCGTTGTGAAGAACATTATTCTTTTCCTCTCCAACAAGGCCCAGCTCAAATTCATCTATACGAATCAGTTTGACACGAGCAACCGCATGATGATCAATTTCATGATGCGGCCGTACGAGTATTATCTCGGTGCGGACACGTCGGTCATCCAGCGGAATATCACGTCGGACATCAACAACGTGTATGCACTGATCCTCATACTTCTGCAGCTTCTCTCGGAAATCATTGTCTTCATCGGACTCGTCGCGGTCCTGCTTGTCGCGGATGCGAAGATGACGATGACCATCGCGGCGATCTTGATTCTTGTGCTCGTCATCATCCGCTATGTCATTAAGCCGATCATGCTGAAGGCGGGAAAGGACAATCAGAACTATTACAGCGGACTCTATAAGTGGATCAATCAGGCGGTGACCGGAATCAAGGAGATCAAGGTCGCGAACAAGGAGAGCTACTTCATCAATGAGTACGCAAAGTGCGGCGAGGGCTATGTCCGGGCGGTTCAGAAATACAATCTGTATAATTCTTCGCCCAGGCTCCTGATCGAGACCGTCTGCATCGCATCCCTTGTCTTCTACATGATGTTCGAGATGCTCGGCGGGGAGACACAGCTTTCGGAGATGATCTCGCAGGTCTCGGTCCTTGCGGCGGCGGCAGCGCGGCTTCTTCCGTCGGCAAACCGGATCAACAATTACACGACGAGCATCGCCTATCTCGAACCGTTCCTCGACAATGTCTCCGATAACCTGCAGCAGGAGATTCACGACAAAAATATCTCATACCGCGCGGAGGATTATAAAAAGAAGGTCACGGTCGAAAAGCTTCCGGTAAAGAAAGCCATCGAGATGAAGAACATCACCTACCGGTATCCGAACACGGATACGCTGATCTTCGATGATGCAAACGTCACTTTTCCGGTTGGCAGGTCCATCGGTATTGTCGGCACCTCGGGCGCCGGCAAGACAACCATTATTGATATCTGTCTGGGGCTTCTTCATCCGGAAAAGGGAGTGGTCCTTGCGGACGGTGTCGATATTCAGACGAACTACCGCGGATGGCTCCGAAACATCGGATACATCCCGCAGACGATCTTCATGCTGGACGGTTCGATCCGGAAAAACGTGGCGTTTGGCGTGCCCGACGAGGACATTGACGACGAAAAGGTCTGGAATGCGCTCCGCGAGGCCCAGCTCGACGAACATGTGCGCTCGCTTCCGGACGGCCTTGACACGGAGATCGGTGAGCGGGGCATACGGCTCTCCGGCGGCCAGCGGCAGAGAATCGGCATCGCGCGGGCGCTGTATGAGGATCCGGAGGTGCTTGTCCTCGATGAGGCCACAAGCGCCCTCGACGGCGAGACAGAGGCCGCCATCATGGATTCCATCAATCGTCTGCACGGGCGCAAGACATTGATCATCATCGCGCACCGGCTCACGACGATCGCCGGCTGCGACATGATTTTCCGCGTGAAGGACGGAAAAGTCGTGCGGGATGACGGAGCCGTGCAGGATGTGAAGGGCAGAGCGCAATGAAGAACGGGGAAAGGACAAAGAACGGGAAAGGAAAACGGCAGGCCAATTTTGAACTTCTGCGGATCATCTCGATGTTCATGGTCGTGAGTCTTCATTATCTTTCGCATGCCGATGCGCTCACGGTCCCGGGGACGGAGGCGGATGGAACGCAGATTTTCGGCGATTTTCTTGAGTCGCTCTCCATCTGTGCAGTCAACGTCTACGTTCTTATCACCGGTTATTTCCAGTCGCAGTCCGATTTCCATCCGCGAAAACTCATCCGTCTTCTCGCGGAGATTCTTTTCTATACGCTTCTTATTCCGCCTGTCCTTATGGCCTTTGGAATCCATCCGGAGGCGCAGAATGTCTGGGAGAGGTGGTTCTGGTTCTTCCCGGTCTCCATGGAGTCCTACTGGTTCATCACAGCCTACGTCTTTCTTTTCATTCTCTCGCCGCTGCTCAATGAAGGCCTCCGGGCGCTTCCGGAAAAGAGAATGCGGGAAGTCCTTCTGCTTCTTCTTTTCTTCTATACGGTTCTTCCGAGCCTCTCACCTGTTAAGCTCACAACCGACCGCGGGGGCTATGACTTCGGATGGTTTATCGTTCTCTATCTTCTTTCCGGATATATGCGCCGGTACGGCGCAGGACGGCTTGACAGCGCCCGCAGCGGAGCAGTTCTTTACTTCGCCTCGGCGGCCGGAGTTTTTGCGCTCACCGCGCTTCTCCACCGGATTTCAGAGGGCGGGCGGCTGCTCTATTATGCCAGCGTTCCGTTCCACTACAATTCGTTTCTCGTGCTGACGGCATCCGTCGGCCTCTTCCTGTGGGCAAAGAATACGAAGGTAAAGGAGGGGAGAGGCGCCGATTTCATCCGGGCACTCTCGCCGCTTACGCTGGGGGTCTATCTCATTCACGAAAATATCGACGTGCGGGACCGCTGGCTCCCGGCGCTTGAAAAGGTGTTCGGCGGTGTGCCGGACGGCGGGCTTCTTCTCCCGCACATGCTTCTTTGCTGCACCGCACTGTTCGCGTGCTGCCTTGCAGTCGATTTCGTGCGGGAAAAAATGTTCTCTCTGGCTGCCCGTATCTTCCGCAGAGGGAAGAAAAATGCCGTTATCTCCGGAAAATAAGAATTTTGAGGCTGCCTGCGCGGGGACCCTGGCATGTATGGGCAGAAGGCTTTGCCGAACCGGTGGAGCCGCCGCCGTTTTCACTGTATAATAAAGCCGTATCCTGAATCGGGAGGCATCTTAAGTGGGAGCATCTCTTTCCGGCAGCAAACTGAAGAAACTGCAGAAACCATTGGAGCGGTATATCCTGCCGCTCATTCTGTTATTGTGGCCGATGGTGTCGGCCGCATCAGGGATAAACCTTATGGATGCGGGCTATGCGCTCGGCAATTACCGCTACCTCGGGCGGGATGGGGCGGACATGTGGTTTCTTGCCACCTTTCTTGCCAATGAGCTTGGGAAACTGTTTGAAGCTCTCCCCGGCGGCGGAACGATGCTGGGGATGAATCTCTATACCTCCCTCCTCCTGTCCGGCTCTGCACTCGTCGTGTATTGCGTGTTCCGGCGCATTTTCCCCGGCTGGATGATTTTCATCGGCGAGATTCTTGCCGAGAGCCTGTGCTGGTGCCCGACGGTCATCCTCTATAACTGGCTTTCGACTTTTCTTCTCACGCTCGGCTGCGCCTTTCTCTTCATCGGCGTCAGCGGCATTCCCCAGAGAAAACGCTGGTATATTCTGGCCGGCGTGTGCCTCGGGATGAATGTGACCGTCAAAACTTCCAATCTCTTAGATGTGATTCTTATCCTCGCTCTGTGGTTCTGGTGCGCTGTTGTGAAAACCGGTGCCGCGGCTCTGGTGAAGCGGACGCTTCTGTGCGTTCTCGGCTATGGGATCGGCTTTATGGCCAGCTACCTTCTCAGCGCGGTTCAGTACGGGCCGGGAGCATATTTCTCCATGATTCCGGAGCTTCTCGGTCTCACCTCGTCCATGCAGGATTACACGCTCTCCGGCATGCTTTTTGACACCGCCCGGGCATATGGCAGCGCGCTCCGGTGGTTCCTGATTCTTGTACTCTGTGTGATCGTGGGAATGATTCTCTTCATGCTTCCCCAGGTGAAGAAAAAGCCCGTCATCGGGGTTCTTGTGTATCTTTTCGGCTGCGCCGTCATTGTGAAATTCTTTTATTCCGAGGGAGTTTTCACGGTGAATTATCAGGACTACTGGTGCATGTTCGAATGGGCGATGCTTTTCATTATTCTCTCGATTATCCTTGCGGTCCTCGCGATGACAGGCATTTCCGGCGGAGGGGCGGACGAGCGCTTCCTCGGGTGCCTCTCGCTGCTCGTGATTCTCATTGCGCCCTTCGGGAGCAACAATTACACGTTTCCGATTCTTGACTGCCTCTTCGTGCCGGCGCCGGTCACGATCTGGATGCTGCGCCGCTACTGGCAGCCTACGCGGGAGAAACTGCCGCACTGGTCCTGGCATTTGATGGCGCTGTTCATTCTGGTCTGCACGCTCTTCCAGGGCGCGCTGTTCCATTTGAATTTCGCATTCGGCGACGGAACAGACGGGACAAAGCGGACGGCGGTGACAGGCATTCCTTATCTTGCGGGCATGCACACGACACCGGAAAATGCGGAAACGCTCGATGGGCTCTATAACTATCTGGCCGAGGGCAGAACGGGAGACGGGGAGGAGATTCTTTCGCAGAAGTTATTGTCGTACGGCAATGCACCCGGCCTTTCCGTCTTCTTCGGGATGGAACCGGCCCTTGATTCGACGTGGCCGGATCTTGCAAGCTATTCTTCGGAAAGACTTTCAGACGGACTTTCGGAATGCATCAAAAGCGGGGAGCTTCCGGTGGTTGTTCTTCACCGCGAGAACGTCCCGGGACAGGTGAGCGAAGAGAAGGAGACAATGATTGCATCCTTCCTTGAAGAGGGCGGCTACACGCGCATGTATGAAAACGGGAGTTATGAGGTATATCTTCCGTCGGGAATGTAACGGAAGTGGTAAAATGAAAGTCTACAATTGCTTTTAGGATGAGGTAATGATCATGATCCCTTTTAATGTTCCGCCGTACGCGGGACCCGAAATGGAATGCCTTGAGAAGGCAGCAAAGACGAACCGCAAGATCAGCGGCGACGGTGAGTTCACAAAGAAAGTAAGCGAATGGCTGAAGGAGAAGACGGACGCATCGGCCGTACTGCTCACGACTTCCTGCACCAGTGCGCTTGAGATGGCATCGCATCTGACCGGCATCCAGCCGGGCGATGAAGTTATCATGCCGTCGTATACCTTCGTTTCGACGGCGGACTGCTTCGTCCTGCGCGGCGGCGTCCCTGTCTTCGTCGATATCCGTCCGGACACCATGAATATCGATGAGCAGAAGATCGAGGATGCCATCACCGCCAAAACGAAAGCAATCGCGGTGGTTCATTATGCAGGTGTCGCCTGCGAGATGGATACCATTATGGACATCGCAAAGCGGCATCACCTGACGGTTGTCGAGGACAATGCGCAGGGCATTCTTTCCACCTACAAGGGCCATCCGCTCGGAACGATCGGTGACTTCGGCTGCCTTTCCTTCCATGAGACGAAGAATTACAGCATGGGCGAGGGCGGCGCGCTGCAGATGCGCGACCCGGACCATTTCGAGGATGCCGAGATTCTCCGCGAGAAGGGAACGAACCGGAGTAAGTTTTTCCGCGGGCAGATCGACAAGTACACGTGGGTAAACTATGGCTCCTCCTTCCTGCCCAGCGAGCTGAACGCCGCTTACCTTTATGCCCAGCTGACGGTGGCAGACGAAATCTTCAACTGGCGCATGGACCGCTGGAATGAGTATTACCGGCTGCTCACACCTCTGGCGGAGCAGGGCAGGATTGAACTTCCCTTCATTCCGAAGGAGTGCACACACAACGCGCACATGTTTTACATCAAGACGAAGAACCTTGAAGAGCGGCAGGCTCTTATCGCCTTCCTGAAGTCGAAGGATATTCTCGCGGTGTTCCACTATATTCCGCTGCACAATTCTCCTGCCGGAAAGCACTTCGGCCGCTTCCACGGGAAGGACGAATACACGACGAAGGAGAGCGAGCGTCTGCTGCGTCTGCCGATGTATTACGGACTGTCGCAGGAGCAGGTCATCTACATCACGGACTGCGTGAAGGAGTTCTATCAGAATCACTGATCCGGGCAAAGGAGTCTATGAAGAAGGGAACCTACAAGCTTAACAGCGGCTCCGGAAAGACGGAGAGGCAGGGAGCCTCGCCGTCTTTTTCCCATGCCGGGGCAGAAAAGATGCGCTCTCTTGCCTGGGCCGCCGGTGTGACGGCCTTTCTCTTTGTGCTGCTGTCCCTCCGGTGGGATTTTTATTTTGATCTCAACGACGATGTGTGCATGAAGGACATCCTGTCCGGTATCTATACCGGGACGCCTTCCTCAAGAAACATTCAGATGCTCTACCCGATCAGCCTTGTCATATCTGTGCTGTATCGGGTGTTTACAGGTTTTGACGTATATGGAGCCGTCCTTTTGCTTCTGCAGGCGTTTAGTTTTGCACTGATTCTTTTCCGGACGCTTGAGGTCCTGCGGGAGAGGGGAATTGTTCTCTGGATGCGGGTTCTCACGGCGATGTCGGTTCTTATCCCGTTCGGTGTGCTCGTGCTCTGGCATTCGGTTTATGTCCAGTATTCGGTGACCTGTGCTTTCCTCTGCAGCGCAGCCGCTTTTCTCTTCATCACGATGAAGCTTCCGGAGGAGGACTCGTACGGTTACACAAGGCATTTCATCGGCGCGTGTATGCCGTCGCTCATCCTTCTTGCGGTGAGCTTTGCTCTTCGCTCGGAGATGACGCTTCTAATGCTGCCGCTTGTGCTTTCGGCCGCGCTCTTCCGCTATATTCAGGTCACAGCGGGGGCAAGGTCAGGGCTGAAGGAACGGGCGGGCCGGATTTTCTGCAGGGAGGGCCTTCTTTCCATTCTCGCCGTTCTTCTCCTTCTTGCGGCAGTTTTTGCCTGCGAGGCAGCCGCGGATGCTGCCGCCTGCAGCAGCCCGGAGTGGCGCGAATTCCGCGCGATGTTTGATGCGCGCACGGAGCTCTATGATTATGACGGTGCGCCGCCGGTCGCGGATTTTGACGAAAACATAGAATATTACGAAGCGGGCGGAATCACAAAGTCTGTGACGGAACTCTTCAATACATATAATTATGGGCTCGACAGCACGATTGACAGCGGCACCGTGAAGGCTGCTGCAGCCGTCACCTCGAAGGTGAGCACGCAGAGGCTCTCTCTTCGGGACGCGGGCTGGAATTTCCGCAATTCGCTGGTGAGTCCGGACTATGCCCCGTACAATATTCTTGTGTGCGCGGCATATCTGCTGATTCTTCTCACGGCGCTCTCCGAGTGCATTCACCGCTCATATAAACAGAAAAATCTCCTGATTGTGTACGGGGCAAGAAGCGAGCTTGTACGGACGATTGTCTCTCTTGTCTTTCTTTTCTTCGTGCGGAGCGCGCTCTGGATGTATATTTTTGTCGGCGGGCGGTACCCCGAACGGATCACGCACAGTCTTTTTCTGGTGGAATTCACGGTGCTCTCCGGAATTCTCATCATACGCGGCGTCCGGTACACGTCCGCGGACGGGAAGAGCGTGGAGTGGTCGATCGATGTTTTCGCGGCGCAGCTCATTCTCATCAGCGCGGCGATTCTCCTCCTGCCCTCGCAGGTGAAGAAGGCGGATACGGAAAAGGCATCCCGCGAGTATGTGAATGCACCGTATGAGGAGCTCCTCTCGTACTGCGCGGAGCATCCGGATAACTTTTATTTTGTCGACACGTATTCCACGGTCCGCTTTTCGGAGAAGATGTTTGCGGATTATCCGCACGCCGGGGATGCTTCCCTCGGTATTCCGGACAATCATGATACATGCGGCGGCTGGGCGACGGACAGCCCACTCTATACGCAAAAACTCGCGGCCTATGGTTTTGACTCGATGGAATCGGCGCTGACGGATTCCGGAAAAGCGTACGTCATCATAGCGCAGGACCGGAGCATGGACTGGCTTACGGACTGGTACAGTGAGAACCGGGGAGAAGAGGTTACACTGACAAGGACGGATACCGTCGGCGAAAGTTTTTACGTTTACAAAGTGACAGCGGAGAGATAAATCGGATTTCTCAGCTGACGCGGTGCGGATTATATAGATGAAATGAAGGAAACAATAAACGCAGCAGAAACGAATGAGGCAAAGAGAGCTATGGACGGAATTCTTGCGCGGAGCGATAAGTCTGCCCTGCGGATGATGACAAAGGAGGACTGCGCGCTCATCGTGCGCTGGAGAAATAAGCCAAGTGTGCGTGAGTGGTATATCTACCGGGAGCCGTTCACGCTGGAGGGCGAGGAAGCGTATTACGAGCGCGAGGTGAAGACAGGGCATGTCATTCATCTCATGGTCCTCGACCTCACGGACGGGTACAAGCCGGTCGGCTGCTCCGTGTTCAACCGGATGGAACCGGACAAAAATCAGATGGAGGGCGGAATCTTCCTCGGGGAAGACTCGGTGAAGGGAAAGGGAATCGGCTCGGATGCATACAGACTGGCGACGAGATGGGTTTTCGCTCACTGGCCCATGCCGGAGGCGGA
>Ga0256404_1009623_pt1 | contig 13761 bp, 13 predicted proteins | sample RumenRJG_01DNA_FD_185990 | JGI IMG/M metagenome (GOLD analysis project Ga0256404, IMG submission 185990) | Bovine rumen microbial communities from Lethbridge, Alberta, Canada - RJG_01 | ecosystem: Host-associated > Mammals > Digestive system > Stomach > Rumen | place: Canada: Alberta | collected...
AGGTAGCTCATCACGGAGCGGAAACTTCCAGCAGCTATCCTTTTCTGAAAGCGGCCTCGCCTGCCTTCAGCGTGATCAGCTGCGGTAAAAGGAACCGTTACGGTCATCCATCCCCCAAAACCCTGGACAGGTTCAAAAAGCTGGGACTTCCCTATAAGGTAACTGCATACAGCGGTGCCGTCTGGGTCGATCAGAGGCAGGGACGTTTGATCTTCTATTATTTCGGATAGATCCGGATAAAAAATTTATAATTGGGATAAATTCAGGGCCTGAAGAGCCGGAAAGGAGAGGGCTATGCCGGAAAGTATCAAGGAGCAGGTCAAAAACGGTGCTATAGGGAATTTGTATCTGCTTTACGGTGAGGAGCCTTATCTGGTCGCGATGAACGTGGGCAGGCTGAAGAAAGCTCTTTTGGAGCCGGATGATGAGCTCATGAATTTTGACCTGATCGAAGAAGGATCGGATACGGATTCCATCCGGGCCAGTATTGAGACCCTGCCTATGATGGTCGAAAGACGGGTCGTCCTGATCCGCAACGCCCATATTTTTGAGGGCGGAGCCGCTTATACAGGCCTTGAGAAGGTTTTTGAGGATATTCCCGACACGGTCACCGTGATCGTTCAGGAGGAAAAGGTCGATAAGCGGTCCAAGGTTTATAAAGCTATCGCCAAAAACGGTCAGGTCTTTGAGCTGAACCGCCTGGAAGAGGGACCGCTGATCAGCTGGGTCGCATACCTTTTCCGTAAGGCAGGCGTAACGGTAGGCAGAAATGAGATCGCTTACCTTTTGAGCCTGACCGGAAATGATATGTCCCGTATCGAGTCGGAGACAGGAAAACTACTGAGCTATGTGAAAGAGAAGGGAGTCTGCCGGCGGGAGGACATAGACGCCATCGTATCGCCCACGATCGAAGCCCGTATTTTTAAGATGACGGACCAGCTGGGGGCAGGCCGCAGGGCAGATGCCTATCAGTCCTACCGGGATCTTTTGGCTGCCGGTGAACCGGTTCAGCGGATCTTTTTCATGATCATCCGCCAGTTCCGGCTGCTGTACAAGGCAAGCCTGTTCAGCAGTAAAGACCGGTATGAAGCTGCTAAAGTGCTGAAGGTGCCGGCTTTTGCTGCCGCAAACTACATCAGTCAGGCCGGCCGCTTCGGACGTCAGAAACTCCTGGCAACCTTGCAGCAATTACTGGAGATGGACACAAAAATCAAAAGCGGAGCCATGCAGCCGGAGGATGCGGTCCTTCTGATCATGCTTGGCCGGTAAGATGGTCCATTAAGTATAAAAAATCCCTGATTTCTCATTGACGCGGGAAGATAATACAGGTATAATGACATTCGTGTCTTAGTCTGTCCATTCTATTTTTACAAACACCGCCTCTCTCACTTGGGCGTGTGTTAGTTATTTAGAATCTCAGGAGGTTTCGTACTACAATGGCGAACATCAAGTCTGCAAAGAAGCGTATTCTTGTCAACCGGAAAAAGGCTCTGCGTAATAAAATGGTAAAATCCGGCGTTAAAACCGCGGTCCGCAAACTGAACGATCAGGTTGCTGCCGGTGATCAGGCTGCCGCTCAGGCCGCTCTGAAAAATGCCGTTGCTACCATCAGCAAAGCTGCCAGCAAAGGTGTTGTTCATAAGAAGACCGCTTCCCGCAAGGTATCTCGCATGACCAAGATGGTCAACAAGATGGCCTGATTTCTAATCGTAGAAATAGAAAAAAAGCACCCCCAGGCGTTGTTACCCCGGAGGTGTTTTTGCTATAAGGAGTAATTTGATGACCGATTTGGATCATATCCGAAACTTTTGTATCATTGCCCATATCGACCATGGCAAATCGACGCTAGCTGACCGTATCATTCAGCATACCGGGCTCCTGACCCAGCGTGAAATGCGGGACCAGGTCCTTGATAATATGGATCTGGAGCGGGAAAGAGGCATCACCATCAAAGCGCAGGCCGTGCGTCTGGTCTATAAGGCAAAGAACAATGAGGAGTATATCTTTAACCTGATCGATACCCCCGGTCATGTCGATTTTAACTATGAGGTCTCGCGCAGTCTGGCTGCCTGCGAAGGAGCCGTTCTGATCGTCGACGCCTCCCAGGGAGTGGAGGCTCAGACTTTGGGCAACGTCTACCTGGCCATGGAGCATGATCTGGAGATCCTTCCCGTTATCAATAAGATCGATCTGCCCGCGGCTCAGCCGGAAGCGGTCCGCAAGGAGATCGAAGACGTGATCGGCCTTGACGCTTCGGAAGCTCCGTTGATTTCCGCTAAAAACGATATCAACATCGACCAGGTGCTGGAACAGATCGTCCAAAAACTGCCGCCTCCGACCGGTGACTATAATGCTCCCTTAAAAGCGTTGATCTTTGACTCTCTTTACGATTCCTACCGGGGCGTCATCGTATTCTGCCGGGTCAAGGATGGTTACATCCGGACTGGTATGACCGTTCATATGATGGCATCCGGCCAGGATTTTAATGTGGTGGAAGTAGGCCACATGGGAGCGGGCAAGCTGATCCCCTCGGACGAGCTGTCGGTCGGCGAAGTAGGCTACTTTACTGCTTCCATCAAGGATATCCGCCATACCAGGGTCGGCGACACGGTCACCGATGACGCAAATCCCGCTACAGAAGCCCTTCCCGGCTATAAGCAGGTGCAGCCCATGGTCTACTGCGGCATGTATCCGGCCGACGGGTCCAAATATCCGGAGCTCAGGGATGCGCTGGAAAAGCTCAAACTCAATGATGCAGCTCTGTTTTTTGAACCGGAGACTTCCAAGGCGCTGGGTTTCGGCTTCCGCTGCGGTTTTCTGGGACTGCTGCACATGGAGATCATCGAGGAGCGGATCGACCGGGAGTTCAATCTGGACCTGATCACGACCGCGCCAGGCGTCGTTTATAAGGTCCACAAGACCAACGGCGAGGTCCTGGAGCTGTCCAATCCCCAGGATCTGCCCAGCCCCGCGTCCATCGACTACATGGAAGAGCCCATCGTCCGGGCTGAGATCATCATTCCTACGGAGTACATCGGCACGATCATGGACATGTGTCAGGACCGGCGCGGTGAATACGTAGGGATCGAGTATCTGGAAAAGACCCGGGCCATGGTCACCTATAAAATGCCTCTTAACGAGATCATTTACGATTTCTTTGATGCTTTGAAGTCCAAGACCCGCGGCTACGCTTCCTTTGACTATGAACTGATCGGCTACGAGCGGTCGGAACTGGTCCGCCTGGACATTTTGGTCAACAAAGAGCCGGTCGACGCGCTGAGTTTTATCGTGCACGAGAGCAAGGCCTATGAACGCGGCCGTCTGATCTGCGAAAAGCTTAAGGACGAGATCCCGCGCCACCTTTTCGAAGTGCCCATCCAGGCAGCCATAGGCGGAAAAGTGATCGCCCGCGAAACGGTCAAAGCTATGCGCAAAGATGTGCTGGCCAAGTGCTACGGCGGCGATATCTCCCGTAAGAAAAAACTGCTGGAAAAGCAAAAGGAAGGCAAAAAGAAAATGCGCCAGATCGGCAGCGTAGAGATCCCTCAGAAGGCCTTCATGAACGTCCTCAAGTACGACGAAACCAAAGGATAATAAAAAACCGGTATCCATCAAGGGTACCGGTTTTGCTATTTCAGAAAGTATTAGGAAGGGATCAGGACCACAGGTCCTCGTCGGTCAGTTCTTTTTTCTTTGGTTGATTTTTGTCCCCATCCTCATCCTTTTGGGGCTGGTTGCCGTTGGGATCAGCCTTTTCATCCTCGTCAGCCTGTTCTTTGTCGGCAGCAGCATCAGATGCGGTGGTATCTGTACTGTCTTTACTGTCGACATTCTCAGCCTCTTCGTCAGGAGTTTCTTCTTCGCCTGCTTTATCTTTGTCAGTACTTACTGCTGCGACGCTCTCATCATCGGAGAAACTTTCTTCTTCGCCCTCCAGATGAGGGGCATACTCATTGACCGTGATAGCGGCTCTCTGTTTTTTTACATGAGCACGAGTCCCCAGTACGATCATCATGATCAGACCGGCTAAGGCAAAAGCGGCGGAAGTAAAGACGGATACCGGGAAGTTGGTATTCCAGACTTTCAGCTGGTCGGTCCTCAGCATTTCGATGAACATACGGATGATGCCGTAGCCCATCATATAGATGCAGGCTACCTGTCCCTTGAATTTTCTGTGATCGAAAACGATCAGCATGATGACAAGGATGACCAGACAGAAGAAGGATTCATATAAGAAGCAGGGGTGTACCTGGATATAACGGACACCGCCCTTGGTAACGGTATGTTTGAGCAATTCGGGGGTAGTGTAGGCAGCGGTCTCGATGTTCAGCCTCATGGCAAAGGGGCCGTCCGTATATCCGCCGAAAGCCTCCTGGTTGAAAAAGTTGCCCCAGCGGCCGATGGCCTGACCGAGAATAAGACCGGGCATTGCCGTATCCATCATATCTAACATGTTCAATTTGCGGACTTTGCAGAAGATAGCCGCCGTTATAAGGGCTGCAATGACACCGCCGTAGATAGCCAGTCCGCCGTTCCGTAAGTTAAAGATGCTGGCAATATCTCCTTTATAATTATCCCATTCAAAGATAACATAATAGAAGCGGGCACCGATCAATCCGAAAATCAGAGCAAAAATCAGAAAATCGGTATAGTCATCCGGTTTCTGACCGGATTTTTTTGCCAGATGGCGGGCCAGAAGCAGGCCCAGCACAACACCCACGGCAATGATGATACCGTACCAGGCAACAGAAAAATCACCGATGGTAAAAGCTGTTTTACTTAAGTGTTGGATCTCGATCCCCAGATAAGGAAACCATATATCGGGCATAATTAATTCCACCTTTCAGGAAGAAATCTACTAAATCTTCCTTTTATATATCGGCATTCAGTATATCGCAATTCATTTGTGTTTGCAATGAAGAGAAAGAAGAGGGAAGCAGAGGCCGCTTTATGAAATTCGACCGTTTTCATTTATCGATAATTTTTACAACTGATAAAGAAAAATGAAATGTAGTTTTCAACAGCATCCCTGCATTTCAAAATAATTTTAAAAACAACATGTGTTTTACAGAAACAAGTCATATTTTTTACACTTAATTTTCGAAAAAAGTTGCAATATTTGAATTACTGTATTATACTCGATCTTATCATTATTGGGGTTAATAGCTGAAAAATTTGCGAGAAAGGAGCTGCTGACCGGCAGAATAGAAACAATTGGGAAAAACTGTCAGGAAAATCTGGAATATTGTTACGACATTGATCGTCATCGCAGCTGTTTTGCTGGCTATCGCGCTGGTCGGCGCCCGGCTGTTCGGTTTTAAAGTGTTCACCGTCCTGTCCGGTTCCATGGAGCCTAAATATCCGGTCGGCTCCTTGATCTACGTGAAAAAGGTCGATTACACCACTTTAAAAAGCGGAGATGTCATCACCTTTATGCTGGACGAAAATACCGTAGCGACTCACCGCATCGTGGAAGTCGTACCGGACCAAGAAGACCCTTCCGTAATTCGTTTCAGGACTAAAGGGGATGCAAACGACTCGGAAGACGGTCAGTTAGTTCATTATAAAAATGTTATCGGCACTCCGGTGCTGGTCATCCCTAAACTGGGGTATCTGGCAAGCTACATCCAGAGCCCGAAAGGCAAATATGTAGCGATCTCAGCCGGCGCTATCCTTCTGCTTATGGTTTTTCTGCCTGATCTGTTCGGCAAAGACGATAAGAAGAAGGATTCCGGGCAAGGCGAAGGGGAAGAAGAAAAGAAGTAACCTTCGCCGTTAACTTAGGGGTTATGCCGCAAGGCTCCCAATATATATTAAATTTTCTAGGAGGAAACGATCGTGAAGACCAAAACAAAAGCACTTTGTCTGACATTAGCGGCCGTGGTCCTTGTTGCTGCTACCTTTTTCGGTACTATGGCTTACTTGACTTCCACCACGGATACGGTAAATAACACCTTTACCGTAGGTAAAGTCAACATCACTCTGGATGAGGCAAAAGTAAATGACAGTGGAGTTACCGAAGACAGTAGTTCACGTGTAACAGAAAACACGTACAAGTTGATGCCCGGTCATACGTATGTCAAAGACCCCACCGTTCACTTTGCTGCCGGCAGTGAGGCTTCCTGGCTGTTCGTAGAGGTAAAGAATGGTATCGCGGACATTGAATCTAAGGATACCGATTATAAAAATATCGATGCCCAGATCAAGGAAAAAGGCTGGACAGCGCTTACGGGTGTAACCGGTGTTTACTATAAGGAAGTTCCTGCCAGCGGTGATGCTGACGTTGACTATCCTGTATTTGCCAACTTTAAGATCGATGGATCGGTAGACGGAACGACACTTGAGACTTACGCTAGCAAGACCGTCGAAGTTACTGCTTATGCGGTTCAGAAAGATGGATTCGATGATGCCAAAACTGCATGGACGACTGGTCTTGGCAAATAAGCATAAAATGTTTTCCAATCAAATGACGACGATTAACTGACCGAAAATCTAGTGGAAAGGAGGATGATAATATGAAGAAGAAAACAGTGGCGTTGCTTTTGGTTTTGGTACTGCTGCTCGGCAGTGTTATTAGCGGGACGGTTGCATGGTTGACAGCCAAGACAGATCCGGTTAAAAACACTTTTACGGACAGCAACATCGACATCACTTTGAACGAAACAACAGGTTCCGATTACAAGATGGTTCCCGGATATAAGATCAGCAAGGATCCTAAGGTAACAGTCGAGAAAGGCAGTGAAAAATGCTACCTGTTCGTTAAACTGGAAAAGTCAGCGAACTTTGATTCCTTCCTGACCTACACGATTGCAGACGGATGGACTCTCCTTGACGGTGATGTTTATTACCGTGTTGTCGATACCGATCAAATGGGTAAAGCATTCAGTGTCCTGAATGATGACCAGGTCACCGTGAAAGATACCGTTACCAAGGCAATGATGGACGAACTGAAAGCTGATCAAACGAAAAGACCGACCCTGACCGTGACCGCTTACGCTTCCCAGTTTAACAATAGCAACAATACGAACTTTACCCCTGCCGAAGCGTGGGAGAAGATTTCTAAATAATTTGACCAATAAGGAGAAAAGACATGAAGAAAAAGATTTTGGCCCTGTGTTTGGTCGTAGCTCTGGTCGCGGTTGCAGCGATCGGCGGATCTCTGGCATACTTCACCGACACGGATGCTAAGAACAACGTATTTACCACTGGTAACGTCGATATTCAATTGGATGAAAACTTTGGTGATAAAAATCCTTCTACCCCCGAAAAACTGATCCCTGCGACCGGTTCTGCTCAGGACGGTACACTGAAAAATGGTGTCACTAAGGAAGTTACCGTTGAAAACATCGGTACTGAGGATGCTTACGTTCGTGTCCACATCGCTATTCCTTCGATTCTGGACAACGGAAATCCTGATTTTGATGCCGGCAAGAATGCTCTGCATTTCAACTACCCGGAAGATTCCATCGGCGAAGGCAAATGGGACTGGAACAAGACCTACGACGGAACCAACTTTGACGGTGACTGGAACTATTATGAGACTACTATCGACGGCATCAAATACAACGTTTACGTTGTAACCTACCTGACCGCTCTGAAACCCGGAGAAGTTACCTCTGAAAAAGCTATGAGCCAGGTTTACCTGGATGCTCATACTTCTCAGGAAGCTATCGCAACTTATAAGGAGACCCTTGGTGATAACTGGCAGATCAAAGTCCTGGCTGAAGGTACTCAGGCAGCTGGTTTTGACGATGCTTACACCGCTCTGAATACTTCCTTTGGTGTACCCGGAACCTATCAGCTTGACTGGTCCGGTGCTGTTAATCAGTAACCAAAATGCTTTGTCTTAGTGCTCTGCGTCTTTTAGGCGCAGGGCATACAAGGGTACCCGGAAAGATGCCGGATATCCTTGTATGCCCTGCCAAATTCGAAGTTACTTGTTTAGGATAGATAGGATTAGGAGAAATATGATGAAACGAAAAATCTTTGTAGTCTCGTTGATTGCCATCTGCCTGTCCCTTCTGGGCTTTGGCACCATGGCCTATTTCACATCGGAAGATACCACTCATAACGTCATTACCTCGGGTGGAGTTAACATCGACATTCAAGAATGGGCCGACAAAGAGAAGACCGTGCGGTTCCCCGACGACGGGGTAACCGGCGTAATGCCTGGGACCGACATTACCAAGATCGTGGAAATCAAAAATACAGGTTCCTCCGATGCTTATGTCCGTGTCAAGGTGGAAAAAGATATCGTCCTGCCGGATGAGACAGCTGGTACGCCGGATCTGGGCCTGATGAAGATCGATTTCGACCAGACTTATTGGATACTTGGCGATGACGGCTACTATTACTATAAGACCGCTTTACAGCCCGGAACCGTGACCGAACCTTTATTCGCTTCGGTCAGCTTTGATATTTCCATGGGCAATATGTATGAAAACAGCACAGCTAAGGTCGATGTGACTGCTTATGCCGTTCAGACAGCTAACAACGGCACAAACGCTCAGGAAGCCAAGGGCTGGCCTGAAGAGTAAGGAGGCAGAATATGAAAAGAAGAAAGATCCTTGTTGTATTGCTGAGCCTTGCCCTAGTCGTAGGAGTTTTTGCACCAGGCACCTTGACTGCTTCCGCTGATCCCGTAGAAAGTTCTTCTGAGGTTTCTGTCAGTCAGAAAGACACAGCAGATACTTCGGCCAGCTGTACGGTTGATGTAGTGGATGTTAATGATGAAAATCATGAGGCTGTAACCGAAGACAGTCAGCAAAGTGACAATTCTGAAACAGAAAATATTCTTCAGGAGGAGAGCGCATTTTCTGACGTTACAGATTCCTCTGAAAACAGTGAAGAGGCTTCCCAGCTGTCTTCTGATCAGGAAGAAGGATCTTCCCAAACGGGTGACTTTGATGTCCAGACGGCTTATGAATATCTGAAAACTTTGAGTTCCCGGGAAAATTTTAATGCTTACCTTGATACGCTTTCGAATGAAGAAGTTTTCTCTTTATTAAACTATTTGGAGGAGCAGAATATCGGAGAAGATTCCCTTCCCTATATGATAGACTATCTGCAAAATCGTTTCCCTTCGGAAGACTTCTTGACCTGCCAGAATGATGTTAATGCAGCTCCTTTGTACGAGCCGCTTCTTCCTATCAGACGCTTAGACGCAGCACCTAAGCAAAGCAGCGGTATAGAAACCAGTAAAACGGTTATCAAGAATACTGACGGGACTTATAAGTTGCGCTTGGAGGCCTACGCTACCGGTTCCACCTATACTCAGATAACACAGAAACCGACGGATATTGTCCTTGTTTTGGATACATCCGGATCGATGGATGAATATATCACCGTAGCAGATAAGAATACGGTGGCTGATCTGGACCCACAGTACGCAAATTATTACCTGTGGGAGACTCTTTTTGGCCTCCACCAAATGAGATATTTAGATGGAAAATGGCAGTACAAATGGCAGTACAATAGATTTTTTGGATGGACTGATTGTGGTAACATTATTCCGGGTAATGCTGTTATCAAGAAAATCGATGCTCTTAGAATTTCTGTTAATGGCTTTTTAACATCCGTAGAATCTCAAGGTGGTGACAATAAAGTTGCTCTTGTGACTTTTGCAACTGGTGCTACAATGCAGAGTGGTCTTACCAGTGATTATAATTCCATAAGAACGGCTGTTAACGGACTCAGCGCAGATGGAGCTACGTATGCGGAAAAAGGTATGCAGCAAGCAGAAGATATCATCAATAATATTGACCCTACACGTGAGAGTAATAAGGTCGTTATCATGTTCACAGATGGTCAGCCGACCCATCAAAGTAAATTTGATTCCGAAGTTGCCAATGATACCATTACTGCTTCCAAAGATATGAAAGATAAGGGTGTAACGGTATACACTATCGGCGTCATGGAAGGCGCTGACAGCACAAAAACAGATGATTTTAACAAGTACATGAACTATGTATCAAGTAACTACCCAAACGCAAATTCTTTGACTGACGGTGGACAACGTTATCAGAGTCCCAGCGGAGGTGGATACTATCTGACAGCTGATAACTTGGCTACATTAAGCCAGATTTTCCAAAATATCAGTTCGGAAGTAGGAGGTGCTTCCAACAAGACGTTGGATTCGACGTCGGTCATCAAAGACATCGTAGCGGAATCGTTCCAGCTGCCGGAAGGCGCTGATGCCGGCAATATCAGGGTGTTTACTGCAGATTGTACTGCCATCACTAATGATGTGCCTACTTTTGGACCCGATCAGGATTCGGATTTGACAGCTCAAATAGGGGAGGACGGCCGGACGATTTCGGTGACTGGCTTCGATTATTCTGCCAACTATGTAGGTATGAATACAACGACCGGTGATCTTCACCAACCTGGTAAAAAGCTGATCGTTGAAATACCCATTACTATGAGGGAAGGTTTCTTGGGTGGTAACCAGATTCCTACTAACGGGACAGATTCCGGTGTGTACAACAATAAAGGAGAGTCTGTTCAGGCATTTGATGTACCAAATGTTGATATTGATGTTCAGAAAGTTACGGTTACCGCGGAAGAAAAAAATGTATATCTGTTAGGCGGCCTGACACTGGATCAGATCAAGCAGGGAGCCACTGTTAAAGTCGGAGATGTTGCTCTTGATCTGACAGCAGATAATTACGGCCTTGAAACTTGGCAGAATGCTTATGTGAATATCGACGTTATCTATGAGGATGCAAACGGTAATACTCTGACCGACTTGAGCAGCCTGAAAGAGGATACGACGTATAAGGTAACAGTGACGGTAAGCCCTAAGACCGGTGCAACTACAGAAAACACAAAGTCTGGAAACAGCAAGGGCAATATCAATGTCTTCAAACCGGAGCTGACGAATAAGGACAGCGAAGTATATTACGGTGATACAGTTCCCTCAAGTTTCGACAGGAATTTTGTTACGACCGAATGGAAACATGGAGGCACAACGGATACAAGTGTCACCATGATTGGCACGATTCCTGATTTGAAGATTACTTACACACTGGATGCTTCTTCCATTGCAGACGGCAGGATTAACAGCAAAAAGGATATTCCGGTTGCTGTTACAACAGCCATTGGTGAGATGGACGTTACTTCCTACACTTCGTTCCATCATCAGGCTTGCACCGACCGTACAGACAATCTTCCGAATGGTGCGGTTTTCCTGCTTCACGTAAATACCTGTCAGCTGACCCTGACCAAAACGGGTGGAGCCGCAGATGAACCTTATGTGTTTACCGTGTTGAAAGACGGTAAAGCATATACCCAGGTTTCCATCACTGGTAATGGCAGTAAGACCATCTATGAACTTTCGGTAGGTACCTACAGCATCGAGGAAGACAGTGGGTGGAGCTGGCGTTATCAGAGCACCGTCAGTGGTAATGCAGGCCTTTCAGCAGTTAGTCCCACCGGCAGCATCACCTGCTCCAACCGTAATACAGAAGTTAAATGGCTGAACGGATTCAGCACGATCGTAACGAATATCTTCGGAAAAAGCAGTAAGTAAGGAAGGAGGAGTTAACGATGGATCGTTCGAATAGCAAAAAACGCAGTAAGAATACAAAATCCAAGACCTTACTCCTTGTCCTTGCTATGACGGTTCTACTGGTAGTTGGAGGAACGGTCGCTTTTCTGCTGACCCATACCAAAGATGTTAAAAATACCTTTACACCCTCCACAGTAGATTGCGAAGTGACGGAATCCTTTGATGGAACGGTCAAAAGCAATGTAAATGTCACCAATACCGGTGATACTGAAGCCTACCTACGTGTCAAGCTTATAAGCTACCGGGTCAATGATCAAGGGCAGGCCATAGGTGGAGAGGCGTTCATACCGGACTTTACTCCCGGAGATGGCTGGGTTAAATATGAGAGCAGCGGACAGGTTTATTATTACTACACTAAACCGGTAGCTCCCGGCCAACAGCCGGAGACACCTCTGATCGGAACATCCGGGATCGTGTTGACGACCTACATGGATGCAGACGGAGGCAGCCAGACGGTCGAAGTCATGGCAGAAGCCATTCAAAGTGGACCCAAAGACGCAGTTGGAAGTGCCTGGGGCGTATCGATCAGAAAGGGCAGTGTGACTGCCTACACTGGTAACTAAGGAGGCGCAAACCAGATGAAAAGAATGATTAAATCAGGTTTCGCTCTTCTGATGGCTTTGGTTTTTGTGTTCTGTTTTTCCCTTTCGGCGCAGGCCCAGAATGCCAATGTGACCTTTGAAGACGGTAAGGTTATCGCTTTTGCTCCGGGCAGCGTTTACACGGACACAGACCTCTTCGACAATTTCAAAGGGGTCATGCCGGGAGACGTGCGGACTGAAAAAGTTACCATTGAAAATAAGGCAAAAGACTTCGACTATATCAAAGTGTATTTGCGTGCCGTCCTTCATGATGAAAAGGGCAATCCGATCAGTGATAAAGTCCTGGCCCAACTGCAGGCAGATCAAAGACGTCAGCCTCAAAGTGAGCTGGAATACATGTATGACTTTCTTTCTCAGCTTTCCATGAAGGTATGGAACGGTTCCGATCAGATCTATCAGGAGTCACCGGATAAGCCTGGCAACTTGACTTCCAATGTTTACCTGGGAACTCTTCGCCAGGGGCAGTCGACAGATCTTAACGTGGAATTAGACATTCCGCTAGATCTTGGCAGTGAATACAGCGATCGAATCGGAGAAGTGGATTGGGTCTTTGTGGTGGAAGGGTATAACGATGAAAAACCTGCGGGTCCCACAGGTCCGACTTTGATCCAGACGGGTCAGCTTTTATGGCCGATCCCGATTTTGGCAGGATGCGGTATCGTGTTGCTGATTTGTGGAATTGTGATCAGTAAGAAACGTAAGAAAGAAAATGCCTAAAAAAATAGGACTAATATTCACAATTGCCGGGACAGTGCTGATTCTTGCGGCGCTGTCCATTTTCCTTTATAACAAGAAAAAAGACGAAGACGCTGGGCAGAACTCACAGGTTCTTTTAAGTGATGTGCAGCAAGTGATCGAAGAAAGAAAAGCAGACGGTCCTTCAGCATCGGAACCTTTGACGGATGACGATGACTCCCAGCCTTCTAAAGTAAACGAGTCTCTTTCCGAATCAGATAAAGTAGCACTGGTCGACGGATATGAATGTATCGGTTATCTTTCGATCCCGGATCTGGATTTGAACCTTCCGATTTTGTCCGAATGGGATTATGATCGGCTGGATGTTGCTCCCTGCCGCCAATTTGGTTCTGTAGATACCAATGACCTTGTCATTGCAGGACACAACTATGAGAACCACTTTGGACGTCTCAAATTACTGGAGCCGGGAGCGGTCGTCATCTTTACAGACATGGATGGGGTCGAATATAAATACAGGGCGATGGTCATCGATATCCTGGCCCCTACGGAAGTGTCAAGAGTCCAAAACAGCGGTTATGATCTGGTTTTATATACCTGCACGTTGGGAGGTAAAACAAGAGTTACCGTGTTTTTGAACCGGATAGAAAACAGTGATACAAATCAATAAAATGATACTCTCAGACAGTCAGGCAGCTGTTTGAGAGTTTTTTTTATTAGAAGATTTCTAATACAGTTATAAAAGCCCTAATATCAGATTCTTGAATTGCAGTCAAGTCCAAAATTGTGTGTAAATTAGATTTCCTTTAGGTATGCCACTGTCATGCTGCAGCAAAGAGCTTCTGCTGTTCAAAGGCTATCTTCCGCAGTTCTGAATAACATTCCGGAAGTTTCCTA
>Ga0256404_1009624_pt1 | contig 13761 bp, 16 predicted proteins | sample RumenRJG_01DNA_FD_185990 | JGI IMG/M metagenome (GOLD analysis project Ga0256404, IMG submission 185990) | Bovine rumen microbial communities from Lethbridge, Alberta, Canada - RJG_01 | ecosystem: Host-associated > Mammals > Digestive system > Stomach > Rumen | place: Canada: Alberta | collected...
TTTTTTCTTTTTACGCTTCTTTATTTGATGGATTTTACTTCCCCATAGAAATCGAAGAGCCATCTTTTTTGTTTATAAATATTTATTAACCAAATAATTTCTTGAACCATTCGTATTTAAATAATATTCTTCAATAACTTCATTAACATCATTATTATATATAGATATTGTTATTTTAACTGAATAACCAACAACACCTTTACCAGAAGTATTAAGTATAGTACCAATACTACTGTTTATATAAATACTTTTAACATTAAGTTTAATTTTACTAAATTCTTTCTTAATTTTTTCAGTTTCACTTTTAATAAGCTCATTAACCGGAGCAAGTATTTCTTCATTTTGATATAAGTTTAAATCAAGAGCACAACCATTATCAGTAACATCAACAGCCATTATATGATTACTTACATCATATTCATTATTACCATAAGTACATTTAGTTGGTTTACTAGAACCCTTACCAATATTAAGAATAACACTTACAGGACTAGTCTTATTTCCTGACTCATCACTTGCAATTATTTGTATGGTATAAGAACCTTTACCAGTAAAACTACTATAATCTATTTTTTCTCCATTTTGATTAACACCAGAGTCATAAAACTCAATTATACATTCTTTATTACTATTATCTTTACAAGACTCCACAAAATCTTTAGGATTGTAAGCATCTCCAACAGAAATATCAACATCTTTAACTTTCAAAACTGGAGCCTCAGTATCAACAACTTGAAGTTTAGCAATATATTTCTTTTTGTAAATTGTAATTTTTACTTCATAAGTACCAACTTCTTTAAAATTAACTTTACTATAATCAACTTTAATATCTTTTTCTTTAACATTTTTAATTTCTTCAAAGAATAAAGTTTTATCAAAAGTATCATTATTTACTTCAACCGCAGCATCATCTCGTAAAGTTATAACTGCATCACTATGACTATTTTTGCCAAATGCATTTGCCATTACTGCAACAAAAATAAGTAAAAGGATACCAACAATTGAACATATAACAACAATAGATGTAAAATTACTTTTTTTCTTTTTAACTTTTTGATTAAAAAACTTAGCCATATTAAAATCCTTCCTATTCTTAATTAATATTACCATATTTTTGCAAAACTTCCAACAAAAATAACAAAAATATACAAATTTTCTTGTAAAATGTGTAAAAGTGTGGTATTATCGTAATTGCAAGTTTATATTTTTAATATAATTTGTTAAGTGGAGGGGATAACTTGCGGACTTGCCCTATAACCACTTACGCGAAAAAATTTTTATAGGAGGTGTTTTCGTGGCTAAAGAAGTCGTAAAGAAAATTAAATTACAAATCGAAGCTGGTAAAGCAACACCTGCACCACCAGTTGGTACAGTTTTAGGACCTGCTGGAATTAACTTAGGAGAATTTTGTACTAAGTTTAATGAAGCAAGTAGAGACAAAATGGGAGATATTATTCCATGTGAAATTACCATCTACGATGACCGTTCATTTGACTTTGTTTTAAAAACTGCTCCAGCAGCATTCTTACTAAAGAAAGTTGCAAAAGTTAAAAGTGGTAGTAAGAAAGGTGCTAATGAAATCGTAGCTACAATTACTGAAAAGGAATTAAGAGAAATAGCTGAAACAAAAATGCCAGATTTAAATGCATATGATGTTGAAGCAGCTATGAACATTATTGCTGGTACTGCTCGTAACATGGGTATTGCAGTTAAAGGCTTCAATGATGCTGAACTTGAAGAACAAGCAGCTGAAGCAAAAGCAGAAGAAAAAGAACAAGCTAAACGTGAAGCAGAACTAGAAAGACTTGAAGAAGAAGCTAAAGAAATGGCTGAAGCAAGTGCTGAAGTTCCAACTCATGATGATTTAGAAAAATCTGAAGAAGAAACTGAAGAAAAATAATTAAAATAATAAAAATTGTCCGCTTAATGAACCACAGTTAGGAGGTAAACTATGAAAAAATATGGAAAAAAATATGTGGAAGCATCTAAAAACGTTGATAAAAACAAAGCATATGCTTTAGAAGATGCAATCAAATTAGTTAAAGAAACAAGCATTACTAAATTTGATAGTACAGTTGATGTTGCAATTAAATTAAACATTGACCCTAAAAAATCTGACCAACAATTAAAAGGAGCTTTATCACTTCCAAACGGAACTGGTAAATCTAAAAAAGTTTTAGTTATAGCTAAAGGAGCATTTGCTGAAGAAGCTAAAAAAGCTGGAGCTGATTTTGTTGGGGAAAAAGATATGCTTGATAAAATCAAAAATGAAAACTGGTTTGACTTTGATGTTGTAGTTGCTACACCAGATATGATGCCAGAAGTTGGTAAAATTGGTAATATTCTTGGACCACGTAACTTAATGCCTAACCCTAAGACTGGAACAGTAACAACTAAAGTAGGCGCTATTGTTGAAGATCTTAAAAAAGGTATGGTTACATACAAGAATGATAAATTTGGTAATATCCATACTGTAATTGGTAAAGTTTCATTTGATGAAAAGAAATTAGCTGAAAATTTAACTTATGTTATCACAACAATTTCTAAAGCTAAACCACAAACAGTAAAAGGAACATTTATTGAAAACATTGCTATTTCATCAACTATGGGTCCTGGAATCAAGTTAGATAAAAATAGTTTTGACATTTAATTAAAAATGTAATATAATACGTATTAGAAAAAGCAAGAACCAAAGACAGTAGGCAAAAAATAAGTCCTACCGAGGGGATACTTAAAACTACACGATAATTTTAAGCTTCCCTTGGGAAGCTTTTCTAATATAATAAGGAGGAGAATATGGCAAGCACAAAAATTCTTGAACAAAAGAAACTTGTTGTTGACGAAATTGTTAACAAATTAAAAACAAGTGAAAGTGTTATAATATTCCAATACCAAGGATTAACAGTTGAAGAACTTTCTGATTTAAGAAAAGAACTTAAAAATGTTGATTCAGAAGTAAAGGTTTATAAAAACACACTACTTAAAAGAGCTGCTGATGAATTAAATCTTAATTTAGATGAATTCTTAGAAGGACCAAATGCAATTTTATTTGGTAAAGAATTACTTGAACCAATTAAAATTGTATCAGAATTTGCTAAGAAACATGATAAATTAGATATCCGTGTAGGTGTTATCAGTGGAAATGTTGCAGATTTAGCTGTAATAAAAGAATATGCTACCATTCCATCAAGAGAAGGATTACTTACAATGCTTGCTGGTGGTATGATGCAATATGTTAAAGATTTAGCAATAGGATTAAATCTTTATGCCGAACAATTAGAAGGGAAGGAATAGAATATGGCAAAATTAAACAAAGAAGATTTTATAAGTGCATTAAAAGAAATGACAATTCTTGAAGTTAAAGAATTAGTTGACGCAATGAAAGAAGAATTTGGTGTTGATCCAATGGCTGTAGCTGTAGCTGCTGCTCCAGCTGCTGCTGTAGAAGAAGGACCAAAAACTAGAACAGTTGTATTAAAATCAGCTGGTGGAAACAAAATTGCAGTTATTAAAATCATTAAAGAAATTACTGGTTTAGGATTAGTTGAAGCTAAAGCTGTAGCTGACAACGGTGGAAATATTAAAGAAAATATTCCTGCTGAAGAAGCTGAAGCTATTAAGACTCAATTAACTGAAGCTGGTGCTGAAGTAGAATTAGTTTAATTCTAAAATTAAAACCACATTTGTGTGGTTTTTTTGTTGCTTTTGAGTAAAATATTTAGTATAATGAATACATGAAGAACATTCTTCATAAAATAAAAAAGGAACATTCGTAACTCGAATGTCTACCTAAATATTACTTTTGGTTTGACATTTGCCTACAGGCAGATGTCTAATTTTATTATTAATAGCATTAAAGCTATTATTAACATTATAATACATAATCTGTTAAGAAATTTAATTACATAAACTCTTTTCTTCATATGCATTCCTCCTCTCAATAAGCCCAAAGCCCCTGAAAGAAGGTAGACACCCGAGAACAAATATTCCTTAAAAAATACTATAACAAATAAACACGAATGTTTCAAGGGTAAAACATAAATTTTGTAAAATGAAAACCTAATTTTGAAAGCCACAATTAATTTCTGCACTTTTTAAACTTGACTACTTATTATTTAAAACATCATATAGTGCTTGATGTACATCATTTTATTCTTTACTATACTATTTTAATTCTTGCAATAAAATAAATAACTTTAATTATAAGTCAAATATAAAGTTTAACTTAATAAATTGACAATTATAATCATTTTTAATATAATAAATTTACAGGTGGTAAATATGCTTAAAAATATAAATAGTAAACTAAAAGACAATAGAGGTTGGGGTTTAACAGAAATGCTTGTTTTAAGTGGAATCTTATTACTAGCGTTATTATTTGCAGCTTATCTAATATATAAACTATATAGCAGTTTTTAAATCTGCTTTTGATTTAAATGTGGGGGCTAATTATGGCAAAAATATCAAATTGTTTATTAATGCTTGAATATTTAGAAAATGGTAGAAAATACAATATAAAGGAACTAGCAGAAAAACTTGAAGTATCCGAAAGAATGGTTAGAAGTTACAAGGAAGAACTTGAAAAAGCAGGAATATTTATAGATAGCATCATGGGACCTTATGGAGGTTATGTTTTAAATCAAAGTATTAAAATTCCTTTACGCAAATTTTCTAAAGAAGATTATGAATTTTTAAAAAACTTAAAAGTAAATAAAGACGATAAAGAAAAATTACAAATAATAGCTGATAAAGTTCATGGAATCTATTTTGAATCTCAAAACGAAAATATTGAATTAAAAGATGATATTAAAAATTATTATAATATATTAAATAAGGCTATAAAAGAAAAAAGAAAAGTAAAAATAAATTATTATTCATTTACCGATGGAAATTTAAATAGAATTATAAGGCCATATGATTTATTTTTATATAATTCTGGATGGGGATGTGCAGCCTTTTGCGAACTTCGTCAAGATTTAAGACATTTTGAACTTAAAAGAATAAATAAAATGGAACTTTTAGATGAAACTTTTTAAGTAGACCAAATACTTCCTCTTTAAGTGATATAAATTACTTAAGGAGGATTTTTTATGGAAAAGAATATGAACGAAAATTTCAAAAAATTGAATAATAGGGTTGTTGATAGTTTAAATGATACTGACTTAGAAAAATTAAATTATTTACTAAGTAAAATTAAAGACCCAACATTAGTATCGGGGGTAGGTGGTTCAAGTATTGTTGCTTCGTTTGCATCAAGAATATTACTTATGAAGAATTTGATTATAACAAAATGTGTAGAACCAAGGGATTTAAAATATTTTAAAGAGTTTATGAACGGCTATAAAAATATTTTGGCATGTAGTTACTCTGGAGCAAACTTTGGCGTTGAATTAGCTTTCGATAACAATCTAAGACATTATTTGTTATCTAGTAAGGAAAATAATGAAAACGGTGTAATTAGTTTAAATTATATTTGTAAAGATTCAGAAAAAAGTTTTATATCTTTAGCAGCAACATTAATACCATGTGCAATATTATTAAATTATTATTTGGATAATGATTATCAAAGAATAATTAATAGTACGAAAGAATATGATTATAATTTTGATGTAAATTGTGATGCTTTTGAAATCTTTACAGGTTTTGAAACATTATCGGCAAGCAAATATTTAGAATCTACGATGGTTGAAGCTGGTATTGGCATTCCTGTAATTCATGATAAGTATTCATATTGTCATGGTAGAAGTACATTATCAAAAACTTACAATAATATAGCAATATATTTTAATTTAGGTACAGACTTAGATAAACTATTATTAAGTGAATTAACTAAATACTATAAAGAAGTAATTGTATTAGATAGCAAGCCAACGCTTTTATCGGAGTATAACTTATTAGTAAAGTGCATGTATCTAACAAAATACGTTGCCTCCCAAAAAGAAAAGGATTTATCAGGTGTAGATTATAATCCAATTGTTAAAAAGCTTTATAGGTTTAAAAGCAGTGTGTGATAAAAAGCACAACAAATTAACCCAAAATTCATTATTTTTTCTTGACAAACATATCATATTAATGTTATAGTATATTTGCATTTTGAAAAGACGGGTTCTGCTTAGGTAGAACCTAGTTTAAAACAATGTTCGATACACCAGGATGTGTGTTAATGGAAAGGAGCGAAAATAAATGCCTACGATCAATCAATTAGTAAAGAAAAATCGAAGCAAAAAAACAAGAAAGAGTAAAAGTCCAGTATTAAATGTTGGATTTAACACTCTAGAAAAGAAACAAACTGATGCAAAGAGTCCACAAAAAAGAGGAGTTTGTACTAAAGTTGGTACAAGAACACCTAAAAAACCGAACTCAGCATTAAGAAAATATGCTCGTGTTAGACTTTCTAATGGTAAAGAAATCGATGCTTATATTCCAGGAGAAGGACATAACTTACAAGAACACAGTGTTGTTTTAGTAAGAGGTGGCCGTGTTAAGGATTTAATCGGTGTTCGTTATCATATCGTAAGAGGTACACTTGATACTCACGGAGTTCAAGACCGTAAACAAGGACGTAGTAAATACGGAACTAAAAAAGACAAAAAATAATAGAATAGGAGGAAAATTAAATGCGTAAAAGACGTGCAGTTAAAAGAGATGTACTACCAGATCCTATATATAATTCAAAAGTAGTTACTAAATTAGTAAACCAAATTATGTTAGATGGTAAAAAAGGTACAGCTCAAAAGATATTATATGAAGCATTTGATATAGTTGCTGAAAAAACTGGAAAACCAGCTTTAGAAGTTTATAGTGCTGCATTAGAAAATATCAAACCAGCTCTTGAAGTTAAATCTCGTAGAGTTGGAGGCTCAAATTATCAAGTTCCAATGGAAGTTAATGATGAAAGAGCTCAAACACTAGCTTTAAGATGGTTAGTTAATTATGCAAAATTAAGAAATGGAAAGGGAATGGCCATTAATCTTGCAAACGAAATCATAGATGCCTCAAACGGTACTGGTGGAGCTTGCAAAAAACGTGAAGATACTCATAGAATGGCAGAAGCAAATAAAGCATTTGCTCACTATAGATGGTAAGCACTATGGCTAGAGACGTTTCAATTGACAAATTAAGAAATATCGGTATCATGGCTCACATCGATGCTGGTAAAACAACTACAACAGAAAGAATTTTATTCTTAACTGGTATTACACACAAAATTGGAGAAACTCACGAAGGTGAATCTCAAATGGACTGGATGGAACAAGAAAAGGAAAGAGGTATTACAATTACTTCTGCCGCTACTACTTGTCACTGGAAAGGATATAGATTAAACATTATCGATACCCCAGGTCACGTAGACTTTACTATCGAAGTTCAAAGAAGTTTAAGAGTTTTAGACGGTGCTATAGCTCTAATCGATGCTCAAGCAGGTGTAGAACCTCAAACTGAAACTGTTTGGAGACAAGCAAATGAATATAAAGTACCAAGAATGATTTGTGCTAACAAAATGGAAAAAATGGGTGCTGATTTCTACTATTCACTTGATACAATTAAAAGTAGATTAGGTGCTAACGCTGCTCCAATTATGTTACCAATTGGTGCTGAACAATTCTTTGAAGGTTACATTGATTTAGTTACTAAAAAAGCATACAAATATGATGGAACTGAAAAACAAGAAGTATCTGAAATGGAAATTCCAGCAGATATGGTAGAAAAAACTGAAGAATATAGAACTAAATTAATTGAAGCAGTAGCTGATTTTGATGAAGATCTAATGATGAAATACCTAGATGGTGGAGAAATTACTGAAGAAGAGCTTAAAGCTGCTATCAGAAAAGCTACATTATCTGTAGGATTCTTCCCAGTTTTATGTGCTGATGCTCTAGGAGACAAAGGAACACGTGCTTTACTTGATGCTGTTATTGATTACCTACCAGCACCAACTGATATTGAAGCTATTGAATGTACTGATGCAAAAGGAAACGATGTATTAAGACATCCAAGTGATTCTGAACCATTCACAGCACTAGCATTTAAGATTATGACTGATCCATATGTTGGTAGACTTTCATTTTTCCGTGTTTATTCAGGAGTTTTAAAAAGTGGTTCATACGTTTTAAACTCAACTAAAGACGAAAAAGAAAGAATTGGTCGTATCTTACAAATGCATGCTAACCAAAGAAAAGAAATTACTGAAGTATATGCAGGAGAAATCGCTGCGGCAGTTGGTCTAAAAAATACTACAACTGCAGATACATTATGTGATGAAAAGAACCCATGTATCATGAAGGGAATGGAATTCCCAGCTCCAGTTATTGATATAGCTATTGAACCAAAGAGTAAAAATGACCAAGATAAAATGGCTATTGCTATTCAAAAACTAGTTGAAGAAGATCCAACTCTAAGAGTTAAAACAGATACAGAAACTGGTCAAACAGTTTTATCTGGAATGGGTGAATTACACTTAGACATTATCGTTGACCGTATGCGTCGTGAATTTAATGTTGAATGTAATAAAGGTAAACCACAAGTTGCTTACCGTGAAACACTTACTCAAGCTGCTGAATGTGAAGGTAAATATATCAAACAATCAGGTGGACGTGGACAATACGGACATGTTTGGGTTAAGTTTGAACCAAATCCTGAAAAAGGATATGAATTCGTTGATGCTATCGTTGGTGGTGTAGTTCCTCGTGAATATATACCTATAACAGATAAAGGATTACAAGAAGCTATGGCTGGTGGTATCCTTGCTGGTTATCCAATGGTAGACGTTAAGGCAACATTATTTGATGGATCATACCATGATGTAGACTCATCAGAAATGGCCTTCAAAATTGCTGCATCTATGGCTTTAAAAGAAGCTAAGAATAAGTGTAAACCTGTACTTCTAGAACCAATTATGAAAGTTGAAGTAGTTGTTCCAGAAGAATATATGGGTAATGTTATGGGAGATTTAACTAGTAGACGTGGTAAACCACTTGGAAATGAATCTCGTGGAAATGCTTTATCAATTAATGCAATGGTTCCACTAGCAGAAATGTTTGGTTATGCTACAAGTTTGCGTTCAAACTCTCAAGGACGTGGTAACTTCACAATGACTTTAGACCATTATGAAGAAGTTCCAAAAAATATTGCTGAAGAAATTATAAAGAAAAACAGCATAAATTAAGAATAATACTTGAAAAATCTTCAAGCATTAGATAAAATATAATAGTAATATAAGAAAAGGAGGAAATTATTATATGGCAAGAGAAAAATTCGATCGTTCAAAAGAACACGTTAATATTGGTACCATTGGACACGTTGACCATGGTAAAACAACATTAACTGCTGCGATCACAAAATACTTTGGAAAATTTGTTGATTATGCTGATATCGACAAAGCTCCAGAAGAAAGAGAAAGAGGTATAACTATCAACACTGCGCATGTTGAATACGAAACTGAAAAACGTCACTATGCACACGTTGACTGCCCAGGCCATGCTGACTATGTTAAAAACATGATCACTGGTGCTGCACAAATGGATGGTGCTATCCTAGTTGTATCTGCTGCAGATGGTCCTATGCCACAAACTAGAGAACACATTTTGTTATCTCGTCAAGTTGGTGTGCCTAAGATCGTGGTTTACATGAATAAATGTGACCAAGTTGATGATCCAGAACTACTTGATTTAGTAGAAATGGAAATCAGAGAATTATTAGGAGAATATGGATATGATTCTGAATGTCCTATTATCCGTGGTAGTGCTTTAAAAGCCCTTGAAGGGGATGAAGCTGCTGCTCAAAGTATCCGTGACTTAATGGCTGCTGTTGATTCTTATATCGATGCACCAGTTCGTGATACTGAAAAACCATTCCTAATGAGTATTGAAGACGTATTCACTATCTCAGGACGTGGAACAGTTGTTACTGGACGTGTTGAACGTGGACAACTAAAACTTAACGACGAAGTTGAAATCGTTGGTCTAAGACCTACAACTAAAACAGTTGTTACTGGTATTGAAATGTTTAGAAAATCTCTAGACTATGCTCAAGCTGGTGACAATGCTGGATGCTTACTTCGTGGTATTGCTCGTGATGGCGTTGAACGTGGACAAGTTTTGGCTAAACCAGGAAGTGTTACACCTCATACAAAATTCAAAGCAAGCGTATACGTTCTATCTAAAGAAGAAGGAGGACGTCATACACCATTCTTCTCAAATTATCGTCCACAATTCTATTTCAGAACTACTGACGTAACAGGTGTTATTGAATTACCTGAAGGAGTAGAAATGGTTATGCCTGGTGATAATGTTGACATGACTGTTGAACTTATCGCTCCAGTTGCTCTAGAAAACGGAACTAAATTCTCTATCCGTGAAGGTGGAAGAACTGTTGGTGCCGGTGTTATATCTGAAATTCTTAAATAATTGATGATATAAAATTAAAAATCTTAGGACTTATTGTCTTAAGATTTTTGTTTGTAAAAAACAATTAATTAATGACAGATACTAAAAAAAATGATAAAAATACTTAAAGAAGAAGTGATTTCCGTGAATGAAATTAATTTTACAAATTGTAAAGAGATGATTTGTGAATATGGCGGCAGTGAAAAAAAGAAAAAAATAGAATATAATAACGATTTATATCTTTTAAAATTTCCAGACCCTATTTGTGAAAAAAATTTGCCACTATCATACATGAATAATGTTTTTTCAGAATATATCGGCTGTAAAATATTTTCAAGTATAGGCATTCCCACTCAAGAAGTAATTATTGGTACTTACGATGAAGAAAGTACAATAATGCCAATTAAGAAAAAAGTGGTAGTTGCATGTAAGGACTTTACTACCAATAACACAAGATTAGTAGAGTTTTCATCACTTGCTAATAGTATTACAGAAGTTGATAAAAAATTTACAACAGATATTGTGGATATTTATGAAGTTATGAACAGATTAAATTGTGATAAAAAAAATATGATAAACAAGTTCTGGGATATGTTTGTTGTTGATACCCTTACTGGTAATGTAGACAGACATTTATCAAATTTTGGTTTCATTATTACGTATAACAATGTTGACTTTGCACCAATATATGACTGTGGTTCAACACTTCATCCACTTTTAAGTGATGAAAAAATGAAAGAGATTATGAAATCATAAACGGATTATAAAAATACAGTATTTAGTATTTATCCGGTTTATAAATATGACTCAAAGAAACTTACCTATAATGAGTTTTATCTAAAAAATATCAATGACTTAAACGATGCATTACTTAGAATATATCCTAAAATTGATATGAGCAAAATAAACTCAATAATAGATGAAACTCCATACATGAGTGATATAAGGAAAGAATTCTTAAAAAAATCAATTTTATTTAGAAAAGAAAATATACTAGAAAAGGCATATAAGAAGTTAATAAAAACCAGCGATTAGTAAATCTAATTACTGGTTTTTAACATTTTATTTTGCCTTTGGATAAGGTTTTCTTTCATTTGTAAGTCCAAGTAAGTAATCAGTTGAAACATTATAGTAATTAGCAAGTATAATTAATTTTTCTATTGGCATTGACCTAAGTCCATTTTCATAAAGACTATATTGACATTGTGTAATATTTAAAATTTTAGCTATATCCACTTGAAGAAGGTCTTTATCTTCTCTAATGTCTTTAAATCTAAATAATTGCATTCAAAACACCTCAAGTAAATTTTCTCATATTTACAAATAGATATATTGACAATATATTCAAATGAATATATAATGATTATAAAATATATGCAATTGGATATACGGAGGTAACAATGTCAAAATCAAAATATATTAGTATAATTATAATTCAATTTATTATCATATTTACTTTAGTAATAAATACTAATAAGCCTAAAGAAATAATGAATGACAATAATACAAAAATAATAAAAAAAAATAAAGATACCATTTCCATGATGCTTGAAACAGAAGCCGGCTCTGGAAATTATGAACTTACAACTAGAGATAGTTGGCCAACGGAAGGATATATTTTTAATTCAACTTTATCAAAATGTGAAAATGGTGGGGAGCTTAGTTGGGATGATACAAATAAAAAAGTTCTCATGAGTGGCAATATGTCAGATAAATGTTATGTTTATTTTGATAAAGAAGCACCAAAAATATCCTTTACAATAGATGGAACGGTTTATAATGCGGAAGAGGGAATGTTATGGAATGAATGGGTTGACAGTATATATAATACTAGTGGTTTTAATATTGAATGGTATGAATTTTATGGTTACAACATAATAGTTAATACATCAGCTAATGCAATAGCTTTAAATGTTGGCGACTCTGAACCACTTGATGCATCAACAGCGATTATATCAGGACATAATTATCAACTCATTTGAAACAAAAAACTATACCAAAATGTCATGGCATAGTCTTTATTTTATTTATTAAATTCTTTAGCTAAAGCACCACTTTTAAGTAATTTATCATATAATTTTTCATCTATTACTAAATCAAATTCTCCAATATATTCATAAACATCTGGATTAAATCCCATTTTAAATCTATTTAATCCATAGTAATGATTATCTTTTGATAAATCAGCAGTAATACCATTTAAATCTAAATATTTATAATTCTTTTGATAATATTTAATAATAGCATAATACAAGTAATAGTTGGCACTAAATCTAGATAATGACTTATCAAAACCACTTATTTGAATAATAACTCTATTTTGATATTTTATAACTAGAGCACCGGCAACATAAGTTTCTAAACCAGTATTTAAATTTTTAGAAGCTTCAGCAATATCATTTTTATAAGCAAGAAGTGCTCTATCCGAATTCATCTTAGCATTTATAACATTAGCATTATTATTTGTTAATAATTTGTTATTAAGTTCAGCATTTCTTCTAAGTTCCAAATTATAAGAATTCTGAGCATTAATTAAAAACTTTTTATAGTCAACTTTCACAAGTAATAAATCAACATCTGCAGTTTTACTAAATACATTATAAAAATCATTATAATAATACTCATCCTTATTAATTTTATTTTTAATAAATTTATAAAAAATACTTATTTTATCAGGTTCAGCTTTTTCAAGAATAAGTCCTTTTCTAAGCCCTTTTTTAACTTTATTTCTAGTATTTTTAGATAGATTAGTATGGTTATAACCTTCCATATTAACAATGGCATTTACTCTAGGTAAAAGAGATTCAAAATTCATATTATTTTTAAGTTTTTTATATCCACATTTAGTTAAAATATCTATAATTCTATAATTTTCATTATATTCAAAATTCATAGTTTTTTTATTTAACTTAGCTACAGCTATTTCAGGATTAATTTTAATAAAAGCAAAACCTCTTTTTTTATAATATTCTTTAACTTTTCTAGTAAATTCTTCAAGTAAATATTCATTTGAATAATTAATTAAAAAACCACGAGGTGAGTAACCAAAATAAATATTACCGATTTTTTTATAAAGAATTAAAGCTGCTGCCACTACTTCATCAGCACCATAAGAAATAAATTCATATTCATAACCTTCCTCAGCTTTAATTAAAGCATAATTAATAGACTCATGAAAATTACCAATAAAATGAGTACTGGCAAATTCTTTAAATTCTGCAAGTGACATTTCTTTTAAGTTCATATAAAAACCTCCCTCATAAGTAAGACAACATTATACCATGTATACTTTAAGATGTAAATTAATGAAAGAAATTTTTATTAGTTTATGATAAAATATTTTTTATTCTTTCTTATAAGAAAGAATAAAAAATTTGCG
>Ga0256404_1009627_pt1 | contig 13760 bp, 12 predicted proteins | sample RumenRJG_01DNA_FD_185990 | JGI IMG/M metagenome (GOLD analysis project Ga0256404, IMG submission 185990) | Bovine rumen microbial communities from Lethbridge, Alberta, Canada - RJG_01 | ecosystem: Host-associated > Mammals > Digestive system > Stomach > Rumen | place: Canada: Alberta | collected...
GCCTTCAATCAGCAGGTGCTCACCACCGCCAGCTTCTGTCTCGACAACTTCTTCGGCACCGCTCCCGACCCTGCCGCCGTGCGCTCACTGGCAAGCCAGAAGGAGGTAGCAGCCGAGGCCCTCTACGGCGCCGACGGCAAGCAGGCCGACAGCTATCGTCGCGGAGTGACCGTGGTGAAGCAGACCTATACCGACGGAACAACCAGCACCCGCAAGGTCATCAAGTAAGCATCTGGTATTATCCAATAAAGAAGCAGGAGTTGCAAACGGCCGTTTTGCAACTCCTGCTTTCCTTTTCAGTCTATATCAGGCCCTTGGCCTCAGCTCCGCCAGCCTATCCGTTGTTCTCGCCGTTGCCGTCGTTGTTGGCCGTCTTGATATAGCCCTCGATGTCGGTCACCTTGCATCCGGCCACCAGATCCTTCACCCTCTTGCCGCTCTGCTCCAGCTTGTGGGCCTCCGGACGGAAGTTCACCTTCAGGTTCTTCACGTAAGTGGCGTCGAACTTCTCCTTCTCCTCAGCCGGCTTGGTTGCCATCAGAATCTTGAATACGCCCAGATAGGGGATGCGCACTGCCAGCGAGTTCTGCATCAGCTGCTTCATGGTGGGTCCCAGTTCCGAGAGCACTGCCAGGATGTCGGCGCGCTTCACGGTGCAGTTGTCCTGCATCTGAGCAGCCAGTTCCTCCACTTCCACGGTGCGCAGCGTCACGGCGCGTCCATACCACTTGCCAAACATCTTTGAGTCACGAACGTTGTTTTGATACTTCTTAAAATACTGTGCCATAATTTTTTTGTTTTTAAATGGGTTAATTACTAAAGTTAATTGTTACTGTTTTGTTTGTCTTTCGCGATTGACGATGCAAAGGTACAACATTTTTCCGCATCCGTCAATACCTTCGTATGATAGAACGATGTATACAAAAACAAAAGCCACTGAATATCAATGGCTTTTCATTTTATAAAAAAATTGGGTCAGACTGGCAATAATCTGAAAAACTTTTTGTACCTTTGCCGTCGTTAGACCAATAAAACCAAAATTCATGGAACAAGCAACAGGACTGAATGCAGCACAGATGGACTTTCTAAGACTCTTAGGACACATCAAGACTGAGGAGGAGCTTGACGAACTTCGTCAGGTGGTTTGCGACTTCTACGCTCGAAAGATAGACGAAGCCGTCGATAAACTATGGGACGAGGGCAAGTGGGATAACGAGAAAAACGAAGCCATATTGAAGGAGCATCTTCGTACACCATACAAATATGCCAAATAAAAAGATTGTACTCGACACTAATGGGCTGATTTCCTCATTGTCGAGGCGTGGTCAGTACTACTCAATCTGGCGAAGTTTCCAGCAGGGACGCTACACGCTTTGTATTTCAAACGAGATATTAGACGAGTACATCGAAATAATAGGCCGGAAAATGACGCCAGAGATTGCAGAAAGCGTTGCCGACTTACTGTTGAAAAGCAAGAACGTAGAATTGATAAATCCAGAATTCCGTTGGGGACTTATCACCGCTGATCCTGATGATAATAAATTTGTAGATTGCGCCTTTGCCGCTGGAGCCACCTATATTGTCTCTGACGATTCACACTTCAAAGTTCTTCGCGACATCACATTCCCTCGGCTGCTGATACTCAGACTAAAAGAATTTTTGGATACATTGCAGAAAGAGAGCATATAATAAATAATAAGGTATATACACATCAATCGATTCTCAAAGATGTCACGAGACATGACGACTGTAGTACTCTCGATTCGCATATAGGGCTTGTTGTCGTATGTATACGGTGCATCCTAATATGACGATGCATCCAGATGAAGTGCTATAATTGGCGCCAATAAATATAATACTCTCGTAGAGCAAAGTATACAAAAACAAAAGCCACTGAAAATCAATGGCTTTTTGTTTTCTTGCTGCTGTAGCCTTATATAAAATAAGGTATAGAGTGAAGTTTTCTAAAAAGAGTTTCCATACTTATCTGTACTATGGGCCACAGAGATAAAAAACTTATTGTAACAACCAAAATTATCGAAAAAAAGTTTATTGCTCTAACCGATTTCAGCTCTAAAACGCTCATTGGAACAAACGTGAGTTCAATGATGGCTGACCTTATTGTTGTCACCCATAACATCAAGCATTTCAATCGAATAGAGGGTATCGAGCACGAAGATTGGTCTATCTAATCTTTTCCGTAAGCATTATGCAGGTAATCCTTGACAGACTTACCACTCTGCTATAAGTCCAACAGCAAAACTTCGAATTCTTCTTTGGTCATAATACAATAACAGTTGTAGTTGTGTGCACTATTGCGGTTGCAAAGGTACAATGAAACTACAACTGTTACAACGTGTATTTCTACGAATGCTTACGGACGAAGTCCATTGCTACTGCCATATTTTGCGCAGAGATATAATGCGTAAAGAAGCAGAGAAATAGAAAAAATGATATTTTATTTTTCATCATTCACCATTATTTTTTTACCATTTGCGATGTAAATTCCTGGAGGTAACTGATGAAGTGCTTGCTTTAAATTATCTGCGCTTGTCCTTGTAACAAGTACACCTTTTACATCATAGACATTTATTACTTCTTGGCTATGAGATTCTTTCATAATATCAATGACGCCAGTCGATTCATCGTTGTCTGGCAAAGATATTGCTAATCTGGAAGCACTTGTAGATGTACTATATATAAATCCTTCGAAGGGTTTTGTGGAACGATAGTTTCTGATAAATACACTGCCAGGAGTTTCATTGTTGGTTTCTGTTGAGTTTGTTCCAGAATTGATGTTGTAAACATACCCATGTTGAACTATTCCTACAAATGTTGGATAGAAGCTTCGACTGTCATATGAAGAAGAAGAATACCCCAAGATTTCTGTCGATGACTTATATACAGTAGCGTATGTTGCAGAGAAAGTAATATCCCCTGCTAAGTTATAATCAGTATAGTAATACTCATTGTTAGGCATACAGATTAAGTAAGGTGTATTAGAGTATATCGAACTAGCTTTTACCCAGCCAGAGCTGCCCCATGAGTAGAGCCAGAAAGGTTTTTTCGTACTTGTCGACGAATAGTTAGCAAAAGGTATCAGTTCGCCTTTGGTACTATGGCGGATGGTCTCTACATAAAAGGGAAGTGCAATGGTTTCCCATCCTGCACTTTCACCATCAAGGCCACTTGTCATACTGAAATTCCGTGTATAGCTGATATTGTTAGCTGTAAATTGTTTAGGACAGTGAAAGTTATATTTATCTGTTAGTAGAACATTACTTGCAGTAGTCGACACAACTAGATTTGTGGTTTGTTGTAAATCGGTTGAATAAAGATTGTTAGTGCTGTTTACGTATATAAGCACATTGGGACTTTTCGCCTTCATTTGGTTTATGTAGGATGAGGTCAGCTTAACACTGCCATTCCAGATAACGGACAATGCATAGCTGTTGTAGAAGGCCTGAGGATTTAGAGTTGTTATACTTGAAGGAAGAGTTACTGCATAGCTAACGTAGTTAGAAAAGGCAGACGAACCAACTTCTGTCACCTTGAATGAATAATTATTGTAACTAACAGTGTTCGGTATTTCAACTTCCGTCCAGCTTTCTGTCAGTGCTTTCACAGTTGCAGTTCCATCAGTGTGTAGTGTATATTCTATTCCATTTGCAGTGTGTTCTGTATCAGCAAGGATGGGAACAGGCACTTCTTCTATCGAAAACTTAACACTTGGTCGATTGGTCGAAGTATCGTATGAATATGATGTGTTAGTTACATCACCATAACCCGTATAATCGTCGCTTTTTCGTGTGAGTGTATATCCGCTGCCAGTGAAATAATAGTATTTCAAGGAAGAGTTGTAGCTGGAGCATTTTTTAGTTACCACCACGACGAGATTGTCCGTTCCGTTATAGGTAAACTCGTTCTGGTTGAATGTCAGCGTCTCCCATCCAGTTGTCTTTCCCAAGGTTGGCGCTCCGGAATACACAAGAGTGAGGTTACTGCTCCGCACATAGTCAGTCGTGCCCGAGAAAGTGCTACTCTTGTGCCCCAAGTAAATCTTCACTTCCGATGTGTATAAAGTCGATGCTGTGGCCACCTTGAATGCGATGCTGTTAATCTTTCCGCTTTTACCAATCTCGGCAGGCGTATATAGCGTTTGAACTGTAGAGTATTGATAGTAATTATAATATGGCACGTAATAATCTTTGTTCGAGGCTGTGTTTCCTATTGTAATCGCCTCACCTGATGTTCCATTTTCCTCAATATCGAACTTTACACTTGGTCGATTGGTCGTAGTGTTGTATGAATATGATGTGTTTGTTACATCGCCATAGCCCGTAAACGCGTAGCTTCCTCGTATGAGTGTATAACCGGTGCCCGTGAAATAATAGTATTTCAAAGAAGAGTTATAGTTGGAGCATTTTTTAGTTACTACCACGACGAGATTGTCCGTTCCATTATAGTTAAACTCGTTCTGGTTGAATGTCAGCGTCTCCCATCCAGTTGTTTTTCCCAAGGTTGGCGCTCCGGAATACACAAGAGTGAGGTTGTTGCTCCGTACATAGTCAGATGTGCCCGAGAAAGTGCTACTCTTATGTCCCAAGTAAATCTTCACTTCCGATGTGTATAAAGTAGATGCTGTGGCCACCTTGAATGCGATGCTGTTAATCTTTCCGCTTTTCCCAATCTCGGCAGGTGTATATAGCGTTTGAACTGTAGAGTAATTACCGTAATTATCATAAGGCACAACACCGTCACTGTTCGAGGCAGTGTTTCCTATTGTAATCGTCTCACCTGATGTTCCAGTTTCCTCAATATCGAACTTAACACTTGGTCGAATGGTCGAAGTATTGTATGAATATGATGTGTTAGTTACATCACCATAACCCGTATAATCGTCGCTTTGCCGTCTGAGTGTGTATCCGCTGCCAGTGAAAGAATAGTATGTCAAGGAAGAGTTGTAGCTGAAGCATTTTTTAGTTACCACCACGACGAGATTGTCTATTCCGTTATAGGTAAACTCGTTCTGGTTGAATGTCAGCGTCTCCCATCCAGTTGTCTTTCCCAAGGTTGGCGCTCCGGAATACACAAGAGTGAGGTTACTGCTACGTACATAGTCAAATGTGCCCGAGAAAGTGCTACTCTTGTGCCCCAAGTAAATCTTCACTTCCGATGTGTATAAAGTCGATGCTGTGGCCACCTTGAAAGCGATGCTGTTAATCTTTCCGCTTTTACCAATCTCAGCAGGCGTATATAGCGTTTGAACTGTAGAGTAATAATAGTAATTATTATAAGGAACGCCATAATTGCTATTGGAAACATTATCACCCACAGCAACTGGTGTCCTTTTGCGTGGAGTTATATTCTCTGATGCATTCTGAGCATTTACCATTCCTATGAATAGCCAGGAAAAAGCTACTATTAATATATGATTCAGTTTCATTTTATTGTCTTTTAAAGTTTCTTGATGTATCTTGGAGTTGTATTGTCATTTTCATCTGGTGTTGGCATGCCTTTTTGACGTATAGATAGCTGCTTTTGAACCTCACCTGCTAAGATAGTAAAGGTGCAGTTGCGAGCAGTGCCAGAATTAGTACTAACTGTAAACGTTACAAGTTTATTACCCGTTCCTGAGTTGACATTTGGTTTCAACCAAGAATTCAAATTAGTAATTCTCCATTCAGAATTCGACGTTATATCAACAGTGAATGGTCCGCCAGACTTTTCAAGCGAAGTTTTGTTTTGTGTAACATCCAATGTCACTTTTTCTCTATTGATTTGTATTATCTGCGGAGAAACTGTACTTTTGCTGTTATTAGGTCTAATCGTTATTATTTCCTCATCTTCCCGCGCCTTTGTATTCGATTTCGAGATCAATGTGATGGTTGTTTTTCCTGGTGAACCTGTTTGGGGCGATGCAGATTGCAGAAAGGAAGAATAAGGTAATGATAGCTCCCATGCCACATTAGAATTGACAGTCAGCGTATGTTCCATGCTCATTGCAGTAAACGTCAGTGAGTTGGGAGCTGAGATATATCCACCAGCCTGTTCAACTGTGATACTTTCTTGGGAATTAAAACGCTGACTGTGTATGTTTATTGTCGCAGTTCGTTTTTGTTCACTAGGATTATCTTCGTTAACGGACACTATAAGAGTTGCAGATCCGTATCCATCATAATATGAATTATTATTGTTTAGGGTAATCCAATCATTTCCGTTAGTTGTTGCGTACCATCCCATGTTCTTGCTTGCATTCACATGAACATTGGCTCTGCGTTCTATATCAAATGATAGATGCCGTTCTGAACTATTTATGGAGATTTTGTTGCTTTCAGCAATAATCTCACCAAATGGTTTTGAATCACTTGAGCAGGCCACAAAAAGTTCGCTTAGCAATCCTAAAGCCATTATCTTGTATGTTAATACAAATTGCTTCATAAAAATATTGTTATAATCCGTATTCTATGATTTAAAACCGATAGCCGATACCAATCATCAGATTGCGGTTCTGATAACTGCTTGCCATACCTAACTGATAGTTTACTCCAATATGGAAATGATAGTTAATATCTGCTCCGATGCCACCCTGTAAGCCATAATCAAATCCGCTATAAGCTGATGAAAAAGACTCGTCGTAAAGAGAATTATAATAATCGTCTTTTACTGTACCACCAACACATAAAGCAATATAAGGACCTGCGTTTAATTGTAGTTTTGTCTGATGTCCTAACGGGAAACGTATAGACGCTTGTATTGGTATGTCAATATACTGGGCATCACCTTTTTCCCTAATATCATTTCTTCTGTTTTCATATTCATAGCCCTTTATACTAAATAGCAGTCCACTTGCCAGGTAGAAACTTTTTGATAGTCTGAAATCAATGGTTAAACCTGCATGAAAGCTACTAACAGATTCTGTTTCGCCGTCATAGTCGTTACTGAATGCAGCAGCTGCCATATTGTAACCGGCGGTAACTCCAAGTACAACACTTTTTTTATCTTTAATCTCAAGTTTCTTTATTCTTTCTTCTCGTTTTATTTTTGCTTGTTTAGCATGCTCTTCCTTACGCAGGGCTTCTTCTTTGGCTTTTTGCTTTTTCTGCTCTTCCTTTACTTTTGCTATTTCTTTTTCTTTTTTCTTAGCCAGCGCGTCTGCCTCTGTCTTGGCCTTATCTTTTTCTTCTTTTAGCTTTTGCTGTTCTATTCTTTTCTGTTCGCTTTTGGTAAGAAGTTGTCCAAAATTAGCATAAGCAATTTGGTTTGCTGTAATGGTAATTCTTTGCGATTTTGTAATATAATCCTTCTTCCGTGCTTCAATATGATATTCACCAGGTTCTATAGGGCCTATCCAATGGGTGTCAGATTTGTTTTTTAAAAGTAATTCGTTATTAAGATAGAAATCAACCCCTTGTGTATTACACTCCACAGATAGGGTTCCTGTTATGGCCTGAAGCCGGATATCTTCCCACTTGTTTTCATCATTGACAAAAACACTACCTTCCATGTCGTTATATCCATCGGCTTTGGCCAGGTAGTGATATCTTCCGTAAGGTAAATAAACGCGAAGCGTTCCGTCATCTTGCGGTCGGTGGCTTTGTCTTTGATAGTTATCACCCCAGATGGTAATGGTTGCATTACTTGGCGAAACTCGCATCTGCAAGTTACTTCCTTGGACTTGTACTGGGGCGGGGCCTGGCTGGTTAGGTGTGTTCACAACCAATTCGTAAACTCTGTTACTTTCAAGCCCGTTAATTTTATAATCACGGAAAGTAACTCTGATGGGCAAGTGGTTTTTAAAATGAATGCGCATGTTTCGTGAACCTTTACACATGTACACCCATTTTTCCACTCCATGGTTGATAATGTCGCCAATTTTATTGCCTTCAACTCTTTCTATGTCGTCAACTACCTGGACCTTTACTAATGCACATGGAGTGCCGTTAAGGTCGTTTCTTCTGTCACCAACAGGAATGTGGTCAGTCGTTTGAATAAAACTCTTGACTGTTGCTGTCTGTTGGGCAGACAAATTCTGGCAGTAGAGACACAATGCCAGTAAGAATAAAAGTGGCTTCAAATATGCAATCTGCTTGATCATATTGATAAAGTTATTCTAACGTTGGTATATTGAAATCCATAATATTGATAATCTCGTCTTTTGTCAGCGAGTGAGAACCGATGCGGTCTGGTTGCCATGTGCGATAGTGAATGATGGGGTCTTGGCCGTCGTGGAACTCCCATATCAGCAACAAGTAGCCGTCGTCTTCATAGTTGCTTGATTTCCAGTGCTGATGCAACGTTACTCCATAATAGTTAGGATTTGCAGGATGGCGCACGACCTCCACATCACTGAATGTCACCTTTATATATTTGTTGCGCTTGAAGTTTGCTGCTAAGCTATTAAGATACTGTGGCTTATTCTGCACCTTGTATTTTATTTGTTCGCGCCATGACCCCATATCGTTTGAAACATTACGTTGCATCGGTACGGTGCCGGTGATGATAATGGCGTCGTCACTGAACACGCGGTCAATCGAATTGAGGTCTTTTTCGTCGTAGAAGCTACGATAGTTTTCTACAAAACTCAGTATGGTCGTACGACGTTCTAAATCGGTAACACTTAATCCCTGTTCCATGATGCGGCCATAGACAGCATCGCTGGCTGCCATTGCTACACTTGCAATTTGGCCGTCACGGGTCAGGCGAATGGTCAGCGCTCGTTCTGGTTCATCGTTATAGCCTTCAATCATCGGGTTCACCTGCGTATATATGTTGCGAATGACGTAGCCTTCAGCAGAAGAAAGACACCTCTCAACAATTGTATTATCCTCGATGAGAAAATGTAGATTCTTCCATAAGGCCTGCAGAGAACGCTTACCACTGAGAGCCATGTCTATGCCATCCAGTCGCAGTGGTCTTTCCTGTGCGCAGGCCTGGTTAATTTCTGTGAGCAACTTTGATATGCCACGCTCCATTCTATTCTTGACCGTAGTGTTTTGGATGCCGTCTACAATAGTCATGTTGATGTCTTGGGCCATTGCCCAAATGGTAATGGCGAGCAGCGAGATTAGTGTGAATATTCTTTTCATCTTCTATCAATAGTTCTTATTATTTCTTAATATACCAAATAACGGCAGTCATGTTGGTTGGATAATTGTCGAGCGAATCTTCATAGCCACTAACTACGTTTGTGCGTTTTCCCGATGCTGTAACAGGTGAAAGCATTGTGATGATTTCCTGGCTATGTATGTCGAACAGAATTAGATCAAGTGAACTATAGTCTTCGACATCTCTCAGCTTGCCAAACTGAAGAATCTGTCCTTGTGCTTGGAGTGACTTCAGCAATTTATACACATCCATAAATTTTTTTGTTTCCATGACTCTCTGTACAAAAGCATCGGGAACAAACGACCGCTGAACGGGTGCTGTGACAGTTGGCGTGTTGACAGGAACACCTACAACGGGATTATTTGCTGCAGGTGTTGCTGCACTGCCAATAGCTACCGCATCGGTCTTCTTGATATACACAAAGTATTGCTTAAGGTTTCCACGGTCGATATTGATATACTTCGCATATGGCATAACTTCCTCAACGGATAGCTGCGCACCATCCCCTCGATTGCTATTAACATCGAGTAATAAGCGTTTCGTTGCATTTATCTTTGCCGAGTCGGCATCGGGATGGGTATATTGGTCCCAGAAATAAACTTCTGTTTGGTTTTTTATTTCATTGATGCGTTGCACAAGAGTGGCTTTGTTCTGCGCACTTAATGGCAGAACAATAACAATGATTGCAGTTACTATAAAGACAATTCTCCTCATGGCAGTTTAAAATTTGCATTCGATTTCTTTGTTGGGGCTATTCCAAAAAGTTTTTCTTTATCAATAGGCGGGATGTAGAGATAGACATCAGCCTGCACAGTTGGGGTAGCCGAGAAAAGTTGGTCCGTTGGCATACGCAAACTGAACAAGTGATTATATCCTTTTGCAAGATTGCTGGCAAACATCACGCCACGGATTTTTTCCTTTTGCACGCCATCGCAGGCAAAGTATAGATTGCATCCTTGTTGGCGGCAGTAGGTTTTTAGTTGGCTCAATGGCATGCTAATCTTTTGGCGATGGTAGTCGCTGAGGTGGAAATCTAATTCTACAGTAGCATCGGGCACAGCTTTGTCGTCGGACATCATCAGGTTTGCAAATGTCTCGGCAGGAAATTCCGGGTCAATGACAACTACAGGCAGCACGGCCTCCATCGACATCGTTACAGGCTTATTATTAATGACTGTGTCGGCAGTTTCATAGATCGTGGTCAGTTTGTAGTAGACATTCTGATTGAGTAGGTCTATGATATACGACTTGCCAGGAATGACAAACAGCCCTTCTGTGCCATAGATGCTTAGGTCATCCTCATTTACTGCAGACGAGTTTTGTCTTTTAATAGGAATGTTGGTGCCTTCCAATTCATTGACAAATGCCTTTTCCATGTTTCGGCGCGTGTCGTTGTTTAGTAGTTCGTATTCTATTGGAATACCTATTACAGCAACATCCTTGTCTTCACGTTTCCATGTGACAATATACAATTTATCTTCCCGGTTTTCTATAGCGCACGCACATTCACAGAGTTTCTCCCTTAATAACGTTTCCCAGCTGCCTATTTTGAAGACAACCTTTGAGAGGTATAACTGATTGGGATTGACTTTGTATTTCCGGTTCAGGACAGCATACTCCAGAAAATCGTAAACAGGTGATGGCTGCAGTAGGCGCATGACATCGCTAAATAGTGGTATGCCAACATGTTCTACGTCGCCCATAGGACTGGTGCGTAAGCAAATGTTACGTCCATCCTTAGCCGTTAAAAAGATAGTAGTATCTGGCAATAGCGAATCAGGACAAAGCTGTAAGTTCAAAACCTCTGCAGCTTTCCTCAGTCTGTCTGCTTTATAGTTTTGTGCAGACAGACTGAGGCTAACGATTGCTATTGCAATAGTGAACAAAAAGCGTTTTTTCGCTTTCATTATTGTGCTGATACTTTAAGTTTCATTCCTGGGGTAATGGTCATCGTCATCAATTCATTCCACTTCACGATGTCTTTAACCGTTACGCCATAACGACGGGCAATGCTTGTAATCGTTTCACCGTCCTGGACGGTATGATAGGTTCCTGTGGTAGTGACTGGTGGCTGGCCCGTTGGAGTGGTTATTGGCTTCGTTGTAACTGGAGGAGCAACGGGTTGTGATACAACATCTCCATAGCGGAATCGCCAAATTTGGTAATGTTTATTGCTTCCTCCACGATCGCTGGTAAAGAAAATATTACCGTCGTTTGCCCAATATGGTTCACCATCGTAAGATTTGTTGATGGTCAATTGAGTTAGCCCGTTGCCATTACGGTCTATCACATACAGGTCATAATCGTTTTTCTGAGGTTTTTTACACTGGAAAACAATTTTTGTTCCGTCAGGACTAAAGCATGGACGCCATACAGTTCCCATGCTTGCATCTGTCAGCTGGGTAAGATTGCTGCCGTCAGAATTGATAGTGCAAAGGCATGTCGCATCTCCGTCACTGGCATATTTTACAAAAACAATGCTATGTCCATCTGGCGAAAATGCAGGGGTACGTCCCAGACCTAACTGGATATTCTCGTTGGTTTGTAAGTTCTTCAACCAAAGTTCTGTTTTCTTTATATCATTATATCTGAGTACTTTTTCATATACAAGTCTCTTACCATCTCGGCTAATGCATGGATATTGTTCATGAGCGTCAGGGGTGTTGGTTATTTGCTGAAGTGCACCACCTTGAGTAGCATTCACCATATATATATCACTCACATAATTTCCCTCTGGCCGCCCATCAAATACGACCATATTCGTAGCGGCGCAATATGAGGGAGCAATATTTTTACTTTTTCCACCTGTCAATTGGACTATTGACATGCTGGTCGGATTATCTTTACGATAGATGTTTCTATTACCAGCATTGTCACGCACGGAGAAGAACAAATTACGTCCTCCGTCACCTCCAAATGGAAAGTCGCAGCTGTTGCCCGTTTCATGAACTTTCGTCAAAGCTGTTAGATTTTCACCAGGAGAAAAAACCACATAAGTTTCAACGATAGGTTCTGGTGAAGGTTTGGGGCCACACCCAACGCATAATGACACAATCGTCATTAAGCCAAATGAAAGAAATAAACTTTTTTTCATAATATTTTTATTAAAAATCAAAACCAAGTTGTGCATAGAAGCCATCGGCTTTCTCGTCCTTACCAAATTTCCATTTTGGAGCCCAAATGTGGTAACCAGCTGAAAGGACGAGCTTCTTATAAATTACCGTCGCTTTGATACCGACAAAACCATCAATGAAGAATTTGTCTTCTGCCTTTCCATCTTCATAAACGTAACGGCTTCCTAACGACGGACCAATTTCTGGAGTAATCATAAACATGACGTCCTCATTTTTATAGATGCCCATAGAGAAATTCAACAACCAATCAGCGTTACTTGTGTTTTGGTTGTCTTTGAATTTGTAGTTCGATCTTATATTATAAGTCATGCCTACACCATTGAACTTATATAAGCCACCCGAAAGGCCGTAGTTCTCAAAACCGTCGTAAGAGAAAAAACCTAACCCGTACGCAGTCCTTAGCTCATTTGTGTCATCTTGGCTATCAACCGTAACAGTTTTCGAAGTATTTACAACTACTTCGTCATCATCGGGATAAATATCATCTGCATTAATGCTGAAACTGCAGAACAGCCCAATAACTAGTAATAACCCTTTTTTTCCCATTTTTAAGTTGTTTTGCTTGTTAGTAATAATATTTTCTTGTGGCCTGTAAACACTATCTTCGCCTGGGCAAAAAGAAAGCGCAGACTTCTGCCATACGCTTCACAGGTCTGGTACAACCTCAAATATTCTATGGATAGGTCTGCGCATAGAGCGCATACTCCAATGAATATTTGCTATTGCTCGTTAAGCTCTTACGAGGTACCAGTTCGTGAAGCGATTGAGCAAATAAAAAGTCGTGCTCCTAAGAACACGCGGCAAATTTACTAATAAATTTTGAATTGACAACAATTTTTTACGAAAAAATGTAGGAAAGAGCTAATGGGGATAAAATTAGTCGTTGCGTTTTGTATCAAAACGGGGGACGTTTTGTATGGAAACGGAATGCGTTTTGTATCAAAATGGAAGGCGTTTCGATACAAAACGCAGGGGACTATAGGCATGTCGCTTGTTTTTTATCCATACTTCTATCCTGTGAAGAGTTGCATTTGCTTTCTGGATGTTGTACCTTTGCATGCGGAAACAACATTAATAATCTAATAAAAACAAGAAAGAAATGGCAGTTTACTACAATCTTCTACAGAACAAGAACCCGAAGTTTAAGAGTGCTTTCGGCAAGTGGTACGCCCGGGCGGTGCACATGGAGACGGTGGAGACAAACGAGCTGGCGATGATGATGCAGCAGAACTGTACGCTGAAGCGGAGCGACATCGTGGCGGTGATAAGCGAACTGGTGGACACGATGACGCGCGAGATGCAGAACGGGAAGCGCATCAGGCTCGACGGACTGGGCACGTTCAAGATAGGACTGACGAGCGAAGGGGTCAGCGACCCGAAGGACTTCAGGCCCGAACGCCACGTGAAGGGGACGCACGTGCTGTTCTATCCGGAGACGCACGTGATGCGCGACGGACAGCGACTGCGGGCCTTGCTCACGGGCACGAAAGCTCGGGAGCTGAGGGTGGAGAAGCGTTA
>Ga0256404_1009628_pt1 | contig 13757 bp, 14 predicted proteins | sample RumenRJG_01DNA_FD_185990 | JGI IMG/M metagenome (GOLD analysis project Ga0256404, IMG submission 185990) | Bovine rumen microbial communities from Lethbridge, Alberta, Canada - RJG_01 | ecosystem: Host-associated > Mammals > Digestive system > Stomach > Rumen | place: Canada: Alberta | collected...
GAAAGTCTCCGACGGGTATCGGGAGACTCTCGCACGTCGCGTTGTATTTGACTCCAAACTCCATAGATGGAATTACCTCATTAATCATGCCTGATCCTTTTACTTTATTTTTTAACCGTTACTAAAACAATAAACAAAATGAAAAATCTCAAATTAAACGAGTTCAGCAAACAGCAGATGAGACAAATTACGGGAGGTCGCGAAACAGAAACCACTACAATTGACGGCAAGCAAGTCAAAAGGTCTTATGACTGTACATGGATATATACTCCTTATGGACCTAAAGAAGGCAGAAAAATAGCAATTTACTGTGTCTGTGGATGTGTGTATGCCAATCAGGGCGGTTCCTCTACCGATGCAAACTTCACTGCCAACGATGCTCGTAATCTGAAATCTTTCTAATATAACTAGGGTATTGGTGGGGGTGTCCCCACCAATACCATTAAATAATCTAAAAATGAAAAATTTATGCATTATCGTTCTTTTTCTTATTCTTATGAGTTCCTGCCAGCAATCTCATATTCCAAAGATGGATGATACCACATTTTCGGATACAGTCGCAATATCTTTCGACACAAACTTCACAAGCAGAGACTATCTAACAATCTACTGCAACATGGAAATAAACGGAATTGTTTTCGATACAGTGTTGGTTGACAACGGATACTACTATTCCGGCATTTCGCCCGACATGGTGAGAAAACTCAATATGGCCTATACCGCGATCGAAAGCACTCCCACTGCAACCGCATTAGAGCCAGATGTATATGTGGACACCTGCATAATGGGTATCGCCGACAATTTGTATATTAAACCTGGACATACAGTATTACAGTTGGACACAATTTACATCACTAAATGGCACGAAATAGCAGGCAAGCCATCCTGCAAAGCAGTACTTGGACGCGATTTTTTTGAGAAATACATCGTAAATATTGACATTCAACACAAATATATGGCTTGGAGCAATCACCTACCATTAACAATAGATAGGTATCTTGCAATTCCAATGTACTATCTTGGAGACAGTATTTGCCCCAATTTTAGGATAATAAAAGCTGATGGTTTTAAGGGGAAAGACGGAAATCCATTAGTGGCAAGAGTGTTTTTGGATTTAGGAAATAGTATTCCACGTGCAAGTTTCGATGCTTCATTCCTAAAACAGGTCGACCAGAATTTCAGTCAGATAGACACCGCCACATTGGCTTGGCTTATATTGAGCACTATCGGTTCGGCTGTCGATAGTATAGATTTCCCTGTGGAGCACATGGACGATAGTCACTGCGTTGACGCAAAGATGCCGGGAAGCCTCCTTCCTGACTGGGATGGTCTCAATGGCGACATCCTTCTCGGCAACGACTTTTTCCGTCACTTCAATGTCATCTTCGATTACAAGAACAATATGCTGTATCTGAAACGTAACGAGCAATGACTTGATATCATTCCCCTAAATACCCGTCGCGGCGGATGTTTCCCCGTCGCAACGGATGTTTCTACGTAGCGGTGGTTGATAGGTATCAGTTGGGTCGGATTTGCAATCCGACCCAATTTATTATAAGGATTTGCAATCCGCAAAATAGTGAAAAAACTCAGACCAAACGAATTTGGTGACTAATTGCATATTTTCTCTGTCGCGAATGGATGAAAAAGAATTAAATAGGTTATCCTTGTAGCAACATTCCGCTGATATCGTTGAGGGTGTATTCGACGCCGGCGGTATGGAGGGCTTCGTAATGGTCGAGTATGTAGCGGGCGGCGCCACTGCGATCGAAAAGGTCGTAGGTCTCGCGGCCTTGTGTGCCGTGAATCCGTTTGTATTCTTCAATACAATAGATTAGGAATTCCAGTGGTTTGCTCATAAACAGATGCTTAAAATGATTGGTTGCGGAACAGTTCCCATTCCGCTGGCGCACACATTAGAATGTTGTGTGAGGAAAGATGGATTCACATTTTTCCGAGCAGGAGAGGTAGGCGGTCGGGGTTCTGTTTATCTCATAATCCATATCGTTCGCGGATGCTGGAGAGGACCTCGTCGTTGGAATAGAATGTGGCTTTGCCGCTCTCGATTTGGTCAATCCGTTTGTGGAGGGTGGATTTCATTTCGTTGTAGGTGTGCGCATTGGGCGACTTGACAGATGTCTCTGCATCGTCGATGTCCATCATGTCGTCGACCCAGGCCTGCAACCATTGGCCAAACCGTTCGCTGTCGATGCCGGGATAATTGCGAGACAACAGATTCTCATCCACCGTGATATTGTAGTTGCACATAAGCTCTACCTTTTTGTTTTTCTTTTGCAAAAGTACGTAAATAATCCGATATGACAATAATAAATTCGAAACACACAGGTTTTCAAGTCTGTTTGTTTTCTGATTTGTCTGTGTTGCAAAGGTAGATGATCAAAATTTCCAAGCCGTTTATAGATTTAATTTCGAGGTGCCACTTTTTGTCACTTTGCGAAAAGTTAGTACTTTTGCAGCGTGAAAAAATCGCAGGTTATAGGACATTTGGCGGCGGCGGTGACGTATGTTATTTTTGGACTTAACATCGTGTTCTGCCGCGATATAGCTACCGAGAGCGGGCTGGCTCCCATCACGCTTTTTGCTATGCGGGCGCTGGTGGCGGCGGCTCTGTTTTGGCTGGTTTCTCTGTTAGACTACGTACGAAAACGAAGACGAAAACGAAAAGGGCTTCTTGCTGAAACGGAACCTTTGTATGAAAAAGTGCCTTTCCCTGACCTGATGAAGATATTCGGCGCCGCTGTTATAGGCATTTTCCTGCCGCAGGTGACGTTCCTCAACGCCATAGCGCAAACCAAGCCGGTCGACCTTTCCATCATCACCACCATAACGCCCATATTGACAATGTTCTCGGCCGCTATATTCCTGCGCGAACCCATAACGTGGAAAAAGGCAGGCGGCGTGTTGCTCAGCTTTGTGGGCATCGTGTGGATAATACTGCAGAGCAACGCCCACAAGGGTGCTGCCAATCAAGAGACGACGGCGATGGGCATCACCTATACAATCCTCAACTGCGCCATATTTGCTCTCTATCTGGGCACTTGCCGCAAATTGGTGGCGCGCTACTCGGTGGTGACGATGATGAAGTGGATGTTCCTCGTCTCGCTGGTGCTGTCGCTGCCCTTCGCTCTGCCGAAGATGGCGACGAGTGATTTCGCAGCCATCAGCACCACGGTGTGGTTGGAGATTGGGTTCCTCATTCTTTTCGCTACCTTTGTGGCCTATTTCCTGCTGCCGATAGGGCAGGCGCGTATTCGGCCCACACTGGTGAGCATGTACGGCTACCTGCAGCCGCTGATAGCCATTGCCGTTGCTATTGCGTCGGGGAGCGACCGCCTGACGCTGACCAAGGTTGTGGCTGCTCTACTGGTCTTTGCTGGCGTTTGGATCGTCACCACCAGCAAGGCTGCAGATTTCGATGTGAGAACGAAGAAGTGAGAACGGAGAACTGAGAACGGAGAAGTGAAAACGGAAAACTGAAAACGGAGAAGTGAGAACGGAGAAGTGAGAACGGAGAACCGAGAAGTGAAAACGGAGAACTGAAAACGGAGAACTTTGGAGCGGCAGCCAGTTCTCACATCTCACATCTCACATCTCACATCCCACATCTCACATCCCACATCCCACATCCCACATCCCACATCTCACATCTCACATCTCACATCTCACATCTCACATCCCACATCTCACATCTCACATCTCACATCCCACATCTCACATTTCCGTTTTCCTTGCTCATTCGCTACAATTCATTAGTCATCCGGACTAAATCACTAATTGTGGTTATTGTCCGGACTCTTGATGTTGTGGATTTTTGCATTCGACATATTAGAAAGTAGAATGAGTAGAATTGTTTGTAAATTAACACTATGCACCGTTTTTGCGTGCTTGCTAACGATGTCTGTTTCCGCCCAAACCGACACAACGACTAAAAAATCACGACTCACAATCGGTGGCTATGGAGAGGCGGTCTATAGTTACCATTTCTATAGTGACAATGTGTTCCGTTATAGCCATGCCGATCGTTATAAGGATGATCCCGGATTTGGGCGTGTAGACATTCCTCATGCAGTGATAATGCTTGGCTACGACTTTGGTCACGGATGGTCTGTAGGAACTGAAATCGAATTTGAACATGGTGGAATAGAAGCTGCTACCGAGAAGGAAACCGAAGAGACCGGCGAATTTGAACAAGAAATTGAGCGTGGCGGCGAGGTGGCCTTGGAGCAGTTCTGGGTGCAGAAATCGTTTAACAAGCATTTCAACATCAGGGCCGGTCACATCGTTGTGCCTGTGGGTATGACCAACAACAACCACACTCCCAACATGTTCTTCAGTGTGTACCGTCCCGAGGGCGAGAACACCATCATGCCCTGCACATGGCACGAGACAGGCCTCAGCCTGTGGGGTCGCGCTGGCAGCTGGCGCTACGAAGTTCAGCTGCTACCGTCGCTGAACAGCAATTTCTTCAATGATGCCGGATGGATACACAATGGTTCGGCATCGCCCTACGAGTTCCGTCCGGCCAATGGCATTGCGACGGCGGCCCGTGTCGACTGGACTGGCATCGAGGGTCTTAGACTCAGTCTCAGCGGCTATGCCGGCAACAGCTTCAACAACGACATCACTACCACAGTTTACAGCGAATCGTCGCGGTACTATGGCGCAAAAGGTACTGTGCTTGTCGGCGCGTTCGACTTCGCTTACCGCAACCGTTGGCTTACACTCCGCGGCAATCTGGACTACGGTCACCTCGGCGACGCAGCGCTGATTTCGAGCCGCAACAAGAACCAGACCACGATGAGCGGCAACCCATACCCGCACACCACTGTCGGCGAGAGCGCATACGACGCCTCTATCGAAGCCGGCGTCAATCTGCTGGCTTGGTGCTACGAACGTGCCAAGAACAGACGGCTCTACCTTTTCGCACGCTACGACCACTACGACAGTTTTGTCCCTGCCAAGGGGCTGAACGATGTGGAATGGGCTGAACGTCAATACGTGTCGGCAGGTCTGAACTACTATCCTATTCCGGAGATAGCAATCAAGGCCGAGGGTGGAGTTCGTATGCAGGATAGCCAGTACAACAACGAGCCCTTCTTCGCTCTTGGCATTACATGGACGGGCTTCTTCAAACACTAATGGACGGTATATCGAAGACGAAAACGAAGACGAAAACGAAAACGAAAACGAAAACGAAAACGAAAACGAAAAACCCTCTAACCCTCCAACCTTCCAACCTTCCAACCTTCCAACCCTTCCACCCCTTCCAACAAAAGACAAATCAATAAAAAAAATCTATATGAAACGTAACTACTTTAAACTTGCGATGATTTTGTTCGTCGCTTCAGCTACATTCTTCTTTACATCGTGCAAAGAAGATGAAAAAACTACCAACAACGTCAGTGGTGACGAGAACGCTTCGGCTATCGCTGCGCAGTTCGTCGACCACACCGTGGCTCCGACCTATACGGCTCTTGCTGCTGCAACCGAAGATTTGGCTGACCAACTCGCTGCCCTTAAAGCCAATCCGTCGCAGAGCGCCTTGCAGTCGGCCTGCGACAAATTCCTCGAGGCACGTGCCTGGTGGGAGAAGAGCGAAGCTTTCCTCTTCGGTGCCGCTGGTGATTTCGGCATCGACCCCCATATCGACAGCTGGCCTCTCGACGAGAGTGCCTTTAATACCTTGATGAACAGCCCTTCGATGATTGCTGCACTCGATGGTGAAGACGGCGATGTTGTCGCTGGCGACCGTTTAGGTAACGCCCTTCTCGGCTTCCATGGAATAGAGTACATTCTCTTCCGTAACGGAGAGGCCCGCAATGTCAACGACATTACGTCTGACCAATGGATTTATGTCGTTGCCGTTGCCGGCGACCTGCGCAACCGTTGCTACCAACTCGAGGTGGGTTGGATGGGCGACGCAGCCCCTGCTGACCATATCGCAAAACTCGACGACCTTGAAATGCCGTACACAGTCGCCAGCAGCGACAACAGCTATAGCGAAAATATGAAGAATGCTGGCAAGGCAGGAAGCACCTATTCGAGCCGCATGGCAGCCCTTATCGCCATTGTGCAGGGCTGCGTCGACATTGCCGACGAGGTTGGAAGCTCGAAAATATATGCTGCATGGCACGGTGAGGACATCACCTACATCGAATCGCCCTACAGCTATATGTCGATCACCGACTTTGCCAACAATATCCACAGCATTGAGAACGTATGGATGGGCGGTGTCGAAGGCCAGCGCGACAACAGTAAGTCGCTCCACAACTACATCGGCAGCATCAATGCAGACCTCGATGCCAAGGTGATGTCGAAAATCGAGAATGCACTGTCGAAAATCAACGCAATGCCTGTACCTTTTGCACTCCATTACAGCGACGCCGCCAACGGTGAGGCTGTAGAGGCTTGTGCCGAACTGAGCGAAGCCCTCGATGAGGTAATCGATGCACTCAGCAAGAATTAAAATCATAATAATAACAGGATAAATAACAAACATATAAATAATGAAAAGATACACAATACTTTTGAGTTCACTCATAGCAGCAGCTATGATGACCTCGTGCAACGAAGACGAGCCCCAGCCCAATCCTGTCGACCCCAACCTGCCGGCTTGGGTACAGGAAGAAACCCTCGCAGGCGGCGAATTGGGTACCACCTTCAACCAGTCGGCTTCGGCCTACGAGGACCCCACGCCTGCAACCGAACGTGCCGGCATGGCTACTGCCTTCAAATATGGTGAGTTCTTCTTCGAACACACTATCACTCAAGATAATCCGCCTTTCAATGGCTTGGGTCCTGTGTATGTGCGTTCGAGCTGCGAGACCTGCCACCCCGGCTATGGCCACGGTCGCCGTATGGACCGCTACCGTGCCGACGACTGGGCCAACGGATACCTGCTCGTAGTCTACAATGCCCAGACTGGCGCCTACGAACCGTCGGTGGCCGGCATGCCGCAGACCAAAGCTGTCGAGCCTTTCAAGGCTCCTATCGATGAGAACCAAATCACAATCAACTGGCTTCCCTATACCGACGAATGGGGCAACAAGTTCGAGGACGGCGAGTCGTACGACCTTATCTACCCGGAGGTCAACATTCCGCAGTCGGCATTCTATGCTCCGCTCGTCAACGACTATGGCCAGCTTGCTTTCCGTCTCGAGACCACCATCGGAATCTATGGCACAGGCCTGATAGATGCCATCCCAGACGATTCGCTGAAGGCTCAGTATCAGCGTGAATATGAGGCTGGCGCCAACCTCAATCCCGCCATTTGGAATGGTGCCGACTGGACTCCCGTCAGTGGTTACTATGGCGGAACGTCCTCCAATCCTACAGGCTCCGGCCATCCACGCAGATTTACATACGCTCTCAGCCGCGGCCCGCTTCAGGATGCTCCCGGCAGCAATGCCATCTGGAACATCACCAACGTCAACCGCAGCAACAAGCGCAGCCACTATCTGAGCCTGACGCCCAGCATCTATGCCGAAGCCTCAGCAGCCGACCCCGATGTGCAGGCACGCTTCTACGACTATTTCCCACAGTGGAACAAGACCGGCGACCCTGCCACCGACATCCGCAACTATCTGCTCTGCGATACATTGCCTGTCGAGATGAGCGACCAAGACTACATTAATTTTATGATTTGGCACCGTGGATTGGCTGTGCCGGCAGCGCGCAATTTGGCCGATGCCGACGTGCAGCGCGGACGTCAGCTGTTTCGTGAGATGGGTTGTGCCACGTGCCACCGCCCCAGCTGGGAGACTGGCGACGACAACTTCACAGACCCCACCCACTTCTTCAGCGATGGCGACTCGCGCCTGCCGCGTTACCCGCATCAGAAGATATGGCCCTACAGTGACTTTGTGCAACACCGCCTCTATATGGTCAACGACATACGCACAGGCTGGTGCCGTACCACCCCGCTTTGGGGTCGTGGATTGGCTCCGCTTTGCAGCGGACACGGCGACCGCCTGCACGATGCTCGCGCTCGCAACGTCATCGAGGCCATCATGTGGCACGGTGCTCCGCAGAGCGATGCCCGCTGGACCGTGGAGAAATTCCGCAAGCTGAGCAAGGCCGACCGCGATGCAGTGGTTAAATTTATTAATGCAATCTAATTTTTTACGAAAACGAAGACGAAAACGAAAATGGACTGATGCAGGTCTTGTTTTCGTCTTCGTTTTCGTTAAATATTAACCAATCAGTAATGAAAAAACTCGAATTGTTGCTGATGGTACCGACGGTGGGAGTGCTCGCCGCCGGCACCATTGTTGAAAAGTTTCATGGTAATGAATTTGCCACCACACACATCTACGGTGCGTGGTGGTTTTTTGTCCTCTTGGCGTTGATAGGCATCTATGCCGTCTATTCAATCGTCAAAGAAAAAATGTGGACCAAACCGTACAAGCTGTTGCTCTACAGTTCGGTACTGTTCATGCTGGCAGGCGGTGCGCTTACGGCATGGACAGGCAAGCACGGGAGCGTAACGCTTCAACCTCGAGTGACTGTGTCGGAATATAAAGCCGACAACGGCACTGTCGTCAAGTTGCCTGTGGATTTGACACTCAACGGCTTTGAGGTCGTTACATATCCTGGCACACATACACCGATGGATTTTGTGAGCCACCTGTCGTACAAACCTGCCGAAGGCGAGTCGGCATCAGTCGATGTTTCCATGAACAATATTTTCAAATACAAGGGTTTCAGATTCTATCAAGAAGACTATGACGACGAGGGCAATTCGACACTCAGTGTAGCCCACGACCCATGGGGAATAGCAGTGACTTATACTGGCTATATACTTATGGCATTGGGAATTGTCTTTCTTTTTGTCTCGCGGAAATCGGGATTCCGCAGATTGTTGCAAAGCCGGGCTGCAGCCGCTGTGCTGCTGATAGCCTTTCTTACGATGTCTGGCGTTGCGTCGGCAGCACCGCGAACACTGCCAAAATCCACTGCCGACAAGATGGGACAGATGTATGTCCTCTACAAAGGACGTGTGTGTCCGTTGCAGACGTTGACCAAGGATTTCACCACAAAGCTCTGTGGCTCGGCTCGATATGAGGGTCTTACGTCGGAACAGGTTTTTGCCGGTTGGATGTTCTATTTCAGCGAATGGGCCGATGAACCGATGATCAAGGTGAAGGGTGACGACGTGCGAGGACTGCTGGGCATCGATGGTAAACGTGCCTCGTTCAACGACTTTGTGGCACATCAGGATGCCTTTGCATCGCAACGTTCTATGGGTGCCCAGATGCCTATGGGTATGGGCGGTGCCGTCAAGTCGAAGACTATGCGTGCCGCCAGCGAGAAATACAATCTCATACAGATGCTCGTCGGTGGAAAGCTGGCTAAAGAGTTTCCTGTGCGCGACAGTGCCGGTACGGTCGGCTGGTATGCACAGAACGATGACCTGCCTTTCGCAACACCCGACGATGATTACTTTTTTATCAAAAAGCAGCTAAGCTATTGTCAAGAACTGGTTCTGAAAGGTGATTTTGACGAGTTGGAGAAGGTATTCGAAAAGACCAAATCATTTCAAGAAAAACGTGCTGGAAGCGAAGTGCTGCCTTCATCAACCTCTTACAATGCCGAACGGCTTTATAATAGGCTTACTACTGGTAAGTGGCTGGCAATGTTGGTCGTTACTTTGGGACTTCTCTTCTTCGCGTTAAGTCTTTTCAGAGCAAAGGACAAAAAACGAGAGTCGAATGTCGACTGGGTGCCGTTCGGCGTCGTTGCAGCGGTCTCGGTGTTCCTGCTGACTATTTTTATCCTGCGATGGATTGCGGGGGGACACATCCCGATGGCGGGAGGGTTCGACAGCATGAACCTCATGTCCATAGCCATAGGAATCATCGGACTTGTGATGTCGCGCCGCTACCGGATGGCGCCGTCGATTGCACTGTTGACCATGGGCTTCTGCCAACTTGTGGCCATGATGAGCGGCAGCAACCCGCCTGTCACGCATCTCATGCCTGTGCTGAGTTCTCCGCTGCTCACGCTGCACGTGACGGTGATAATGATTTCGTACGCGCTGTTCTTCTTCGTTATGGTTACGGGAGTGGCTGGTCTGATAGTACCGAGTCGTTCCAATGAGTTCCGCCGTCTTAACCTGCTGATGCTCTATCCCGCTGTGGCACTGCTGTCTATAGGTATTGTGATAGGCGCTTTGTGGGCCAACATCTCGTGGGGCAACTATTGGTCGTGGGATCCAAAAGAGGTGTGGGCACTCATCACTCTTTTGGTTTATCTGTATCCGTTGGTGCGATGCCAGCAGGAGGGTGGATTCCGCTCAGACAGAGCACTGCATATCTACTGTGTTATAGCCTTCTTTAGTGTGATAATCACCTATTTTGGCGTCAACCTCATCCTCGGCGGAATACACTCGTATAATTAAAGTGAATGGTGATTGTGAATGGTTAAAAGTGAAGAGAGGATTGTCCCCTCTTCACTTTTTCTTTCCCTTTTTCCAGTCGAAATAGATCATTCCGGCCATCCAAAGGACGGCGCATATTATTGCCCACGTTACTCCATTCATGGCTACCAGATTGTTATGTCGCTATTTGATTTGACTGTCTCGCTGACGGACGCTGAAAGGTTGGGAAAGAAGGTGATGCCGGTGATGCGTTCCACCTCGCGGATGGTGTTGGTATAAAGGTCTTTTTTCTTTGTACCCTCGTTGTTGCGGCAGATGAAGCCTATGCCTTTGGGGTTGTTTTCGTCCAGACAGACAATAACTTTGAAGAATGCTTCGGGCACCGGAATGTTGTGTTGGCCTATGGTGTCATGCTCTTGGTTGAGGAACAGAGGTCCGCAGACGATGTAAATATCGCCGTATTTGCGAGCCCATTCGCGGCAGTCCATCTCAATCTGGTTCCAGATGCCGCTGTTCAGGGTCTTGTTTTGCGGGCATGCGTTGGTCATCAGGAAAGTCTCGTACATGGCTGTGCTGTCCCACTTGTTGTCACCGGCAGGACACATGTGTCCGCGATCCCAGCAGGTGCCACGATAGTCCTGATAGTAGGCACGCGGCTGCGGTACCTCTTTGTCGTCGTGCCATCCTGTCACGGGTCGTGGTACGGGACCGTCGGTATGGTCGGCAGTGAGACGCCATGCCACCCAATTGGGCTGACGGGTATCTTTGTTGTAGGAAACGACGTAAGATTTGCGCGTCAGTATCTGCTCCTCGCGGTCGGTGAGGGGAGAGGGTAGGGGCAGGTCGCATGTCCAGCACTGGGTGTCGGCCTGTTGCACAAATGTGGTTGTCTGCGTGTTGGCTTGTCGGCACGATGCGGTCGAAAAAAGCAGCAGCAGGAGGACTGGTATTATGTGTATGCGTCTCATATTCTATTATGGATGATTGATATTTACTCCTTCGCTGAAAGCGATGGGCTCTTTTTTGCGTCGGTTTTTTGTTGGAATTTGTCGGTGTCGATGACAAAGCGTTCGTGCGTGCCTTCGCCAATGAGCCCACATTCGTCGTAGGCGCGGACGCTGAACACTATGCGACGTCTGTCGACCTCAACGACTTCGCTGTCGCACCATACCTTCATGCCTACAGGGGTGGCCGAGATGTGCGTGACGTCGATGCGTGTACCCACGGTGCCTTGTCCGGGCTCGAGTTGTGGGAGAACGCTTTCATTACATGTGCGTTCGATGAGGGCTATCATCATCGGTGTGGCAAAAACCTTGACGAGTCCGCTGCCTATGCGGTCGGCGCAGAGGTCGTCGCTGACGGTCTGCTCGAGGTGTCCTTTTGTTCCTTTTTGTATCATGTTTTTCATAACGCGATGCGGTTATTTTTATTGCGTGCGGCAAGACTGGTTCGATGCAATAATATTGAAAATAACGCTTTTGTCAGTAACTAAACAGCAATTATCATCAAATGTCTTTTTTCTTTTAACAGCAATTATCAGCAATTGAACAGCAATTATCAGCAATTAGACGGCAATTAACCATAAATGTCAAATATAGTTGACTAATTGCTTATCATGATTTCGTTCATTGTCGTTGTGCTATCGTGGAATAAGAAAGCGGCGGTGCAGGTATTGCATCGCCGCTTATGGTTTATGTGTTAATAAAGTCGTTGTTTACAAGGCATAGCCGACACCGACGAAGAAGCCTGCTGCTTTGCGTGTGGTGTTGTCGGCGGTGCTGAGGTTGAGCAGGCCGAGGTTGTAGCCGCCATAGACGCGGAATTGGTTGAACGAGATGCAGGCTCCGAGGGTGGCACCGAGGTCGAAGCGGGAATTGTTGCTGTCGTCGTCATACCAGTCATCCTCGCCGTCGGTGCCAAGGTTGAGAGCCCCAAGTACATTTGCGTTGCCGCTCCAGGTGGTTTTGCCCATCAGAGCGAAGCTGATGGTGGAACCTGCGAAGAGGGTGAGGCGGGCACTGCCGAGGTTGAAGCCATAGTTGAGCAGCACAGGGACGTCGACCAGCAGATGCTTGTAGCTGGCTGTGGCTTTTGCCGAACCGAGCAGGCCGAGGTCAACGGTGGTCTCTGAACTTGCAAAGCCGTAGCGCCCTTGCAGTCCTACCGACAGGGCGAGGTCGCCGCTGAGCTGGATGTTCTGGTTTATTCCGACAGCTACACCATCGAGGCTGATGGTGTCGTGAAAGTTGCCGTTGGTTGTGGTGATGGTTTGAGGCGTGTAGCCGATGTTTAAGCCTGTCTGGGCATTAGCGGTGGCGAGCATTGCAACGGTCACTGCAAAGATTGTGAGTGCTTTTTTCATCTGTTTAGAGTTTTTATTATTTGACAAAATGTTTCTTGCTTGTTTCATTGACGTTATCATTGTGAATTGTGGCACGAATGCGCTCGTTTCACAAGCCATGAGTCACTGATTAAACTGGATATTAATATCTTCTGCATTTATGATTTTCCTTTTTCAGGATGCAAAAATAGCCCCTTTGTCGTTATTGGCAAGGGATCTATGGTGATTTGCGACGGATAAGGGTCAACGTATCATACCATCCGCGCTGTAGCCTCGCGGACGATGGCGGCCATCTTGGCTGGCGGTTGGTCGAAGTCTCGGATGATCCATTCGCGCAGCACGCCGTATAGCGAGAAGGCGAACATTGCCGCGTGGTAGGCTTGCACTGGGTTGTCGGTGCTGCGGTCGTGCATCGTTACGGTGAACGATGCGCAGAGGTCGTCCATCAACCCGCGGCGGTAGAGCAGGCGCGTAGTATCGCGGATCTCATAATTATATTGGAAGAAAGCTTCTGCTTGCTCGATGCGGAAATCGTTAGGAGCAGGTACGCCGTGCTGTTGGCAGTAATTTTGCCATAGACGTACCATATAGTAGGTCGCTGCCTCGTGTTTGGAACGGAAGGCGCGAAACCACGAGGCGCGGTGATAGCCACTGGTGTCGCAAATTTGCTTCACCTGTATCTTGTCGATTGGGTACTGCTCGAGCAGTCGCATCATGGCACCAGCCATACAGTCGCGCAAAAATTCGGAGGGTTGGGGCTGTTTTTTTGTGTGCATAGTATTATCTATCGTACGTAGTTGATAATATAACAGATTAACGTTATTTTCATTTGGTTTATTGTATGTGTGTCGGTAATTCTACGTATATATATAAAAAAAACGCTCCTACTTTGAAGTGACCCCAAAAAGTTGGACGTATTAAAAAATCAGTTAATTTGTCTACAGAAATGAGTTCGGTATTGCACCGGACTCATTTTTAGTTTCAGCTTGATGCGTTTGTTGTTGTAATAATCTATGT
>Ga0256404_1009629_pt1 | contig 13757 bp, 12 predicted proteins | sample RumenRJG_01DNA_FD_185990 | JGI IMG/M metagenome (GOLD analysis project Ga0256404, IMG submission 185990) | Bovine rumen microbial communities from Lethbridge, Alberta, Canada - RJG_01 | ecosystem: Host-associated > Mammals > Digestive system > Stomach > Rumen | place: Canada: Alberta | collected...
ATCTATTCCATTCACAGCGGAGATGTGGAAGTGGGGGATGACTACCATTTTGAAACATTCCGTCAGTACTTCGGTCTCTCGCCGGATACCAACATCTATTTTGACTGGAAGGAATCGTACTGAGCGATAAGTCTCCTGTGGTATAATAGGGCAGTATGAGAACAAGATATACCTTTTACAACTTTTTAGTCAGCATTATTTCGGGGATCGTCATCCCCGTTTTAGGCTTTGTAAAGGTACGTCTTTTTATTGCGGCCTACGGGGACGAACTCAACGGTCTCTATCTGGTCTTCAATAACGTCATTACGTATCTGAATATCTGTGAGCTTTCCTTCTCTTTGGCCTTCCGTCAGCTGTTATTCAAACCGCTGGCCGACGGAGATAAAGAGGAAGTGAACCGCATCTATTCGGGCGTGACCAGCATCTATCATAAAGTCGGTCTTCTGGTCATTGTACTGGCCTTTGTGCTGGCCTTTATCGTGCCGCTCTTTAACCGGGATACGATCGATATGTCCTTATGGGAAATGGCCTTTCTCTTTTTGATCATGGCCCTGCCGTTTGGCATTTCCTATTTCCTCTTACCGCCATCCCTGGTGATCATTGCGGATCAGAAGGAATACAAGATCTCCGTCTGGATCCAGACGATTGCAATCATCCGCATGTTCTTAATGATCATTGTCATTTTACTGAAGCTGCCGTATGTTCTGATCTTTATCATTGAAGGCTTAAACGTCTTTCTCAGCAACTTCTTTGCCAACCGGATTGCGAAAAAGCACTATCCGTGGCTCAATCATGATAAAAAAATCCGCACCAATCCGGAATTTGTGGAAAGTTCCCGCAGTACCATGGTGCAGCGCTTAAGCAATATCGCCATTACCAGTTCCGATAACATCATCATCAACACGACGATGGATCTGACCAGTGTCTCGATCTTCGGTTCCTATTCCTATCTGATCGAGGCGGCGCTGCGCATCATCAACAGCGCCATCACTTCTCCAATCAACAGTTTCGGAAACCTGTTCTCCTCTGATTCGGAAGATTCCTATCCGGTCTTTGAGGAGTTCTATGAATTCTCCTGTTATCTGGCTACCATTTTAGCGGTATGTATCTTTGTGGTACTGGATGAATTTGTCTACCTCTGGGTGCATAAGGCCAGTTATGTTCTGCCGATCTCGGCCAGCATCATCTTTGCGCTGAATGTCTTCTATTTAACGCAGCGGGAATCGATTATCCTGATTCGGGATGCCAACCGTCTCTTTGTGAAGGCCAAAAAGAATGCCTATCTCATGACGGCGGTCAAGATCGTCTTATCCTTTGTCTTGGTACGCTACTTCGGCGTGATCGGTGTCTTACTGGGAACGCTCATTGCCTACGGAACGGTGGATCTGCTCTTTAATCCGAAGCTTGTCTATGAGGAAGTCTTCCATAAGGATGCCAAGATCTATTACGGAAAGTTCGCGGTGCGTCTTGCCATTGCGGCTCTCATGGCTGTTGTCTGTTACTTTGTATATCAGAAGAGCGTTCCGTATATCGGGGAATCTCTGATCCACTTTGCGGTGACGGTGATGGGCCTCGGAATCAGTGTGGTGATTCTCACCACGGTGATTTACTACAGCCTGTTCCCGAGTTTCCGCAAGCTGGTCTTACGCGGGAAAATTCTTCTTTTGCGAAAGGCAAAATAGGTTGGTAGGAAAAGAAAATATAGATTATAATGATAGGGAAGGAAGGAATTCGAAATGTCAGAAAATAAAGTATTAGTAGAAGTCAGCGCCAGACATGTTCATTTATCCCAGGAACATCTGGAAGCTTTATTCGGTGAAGGTTATCAGTTAACAGTCAAGAAAATGCTGAGCCAGCCGGGTCAGTTCGCCTGTGAAGAAAAAGTCACAGTAGTCGGACCGCGTGGAGAAAGCAAAATGTCCATCTTAGGACCGGTCAGAAAAGAGTCCCAGGTGGAAGTCTCCTTAACGGATGCCCGTGGCTTAGGCATTAAGGCTCTGGTTCGTGAAAGCGGCGATCTGGAAGGAACAGAAGGCTGCAAGTTAGTCGGACCGAAGGGTGAAGTCGTTCTGGAAAAGGGCGTCATCGCTGCAAAACGTCATATCCACTTCACACCGGAAGATGCAGAAAAATTCGGCATCAAAGATAAAGATATCGTCAGTGTCAAAGTTGACACAGACGGCAGAAGCCTGGTCTTCGGCGATGTTGTCTGCCGTGTTTCCCCATCCTATGCACTCGCAATGCATGTTGATACGGATGAAGGAAATGCCATGGGCTATGCCGGACCGGTCTACGGCGAAGTCATTAAATAAGCCATTTAACAAGCAAGTAAAAAGGAACTGCCCGCAGGCAGTTCCTTTTCTACTGTTTTGCTTATTCGTTGGCAGGATTGATCTCGTTGAGATATGTCATGAAGGCGCCGATCAGATTGGCGTCATTGTGGAACTCGCAGGTGACAACTTCCACCTCGAGTTTCGGTAAGAAGCGTCCCATCGGGCTCTCCTGCATGATTGCCTGCAGATTGTCGCGGATCTTTTCCGTTAAGATCGGCTGACGGCTGATTCCGCCGCCGATGGCTACTTTTTCAATATCCAAAAGCCAATAGAAGTTGTAGATCTGCTTGGCAACGGCCCGGGTGAAATCATCCAGCACTTTCTGGGCCACTTCATCGTCCGGCAGACGCTTGAAGAATTCGCGTCCGTCGATCTTTTCCTTTAAGCCTTTGGCCGCCGCATAGGCACCCAACAGACCCGTCGTGGAGCAGTTCATGCCCATATAGGAAGAGAAGTCATTGAACTTTTCCGCATTGGTATTTAAGAAGCTGAATTCGCCGGCCGTGAAGTGACGTCCGCGGACGACCTGTTTATTGATGATAAGTCCGCCGCCGACTCCCGTGCCGATGACGCAGACCGCCGCATTGGTGCAGCCCTGCAGCGCACCTTTGTAGAATTCCGCCTGGACCGCAGCCTTGCCGTCATTCTCCAGAACAACGCGGCAGCCTAAGCGCTCCTCAAGCAATGGCCCAACATCCGTACCGTGATTGTAAATTAAGGCACCGCCGCCGTTGATGCGGCCTTTTTTGACATCCACAAAGCCCGGCAGGGACATGGCCACGCCTTCCACCTGATCCTTATACTGCAGGTAGACTTCCTGGATATTGTCCGCAAAGTGTTCGAAGGTATCCATTGGCGTCGGGAAGTAACCCCGTTCGCTGATGTTCAGATTCTCATCCATGACGGCATATTTGATCTCGGTGCCGCCGACGTCAAATGTCAGTAATTTCATGATTCTACTCCTTTGTTACGCTTCCGCTGTTTAATGTTTTTGAATTGGCTTCTAATGGCAGCCACTCCAGGACCCGCTTGATATTGCGGTCCCAGAAATCCCATTCATGTCCGCCGTCTTCCTCCAGATACGTGACGTTAAAGTTGAGCTGTTCCAGTTTGTCACGCAGATTCCGGTTGGCATTTAAGAGGGAATCCTGCAGGCCGCAGGCCACAAAGAATTCCGGTGCAGGCGTACCTTGTTTTACCTTGTTTGCCAGCTCTTTCATGGCTACATCCGGATTGTTGAGCGATGCTTTGGCTTTCTCATAATCGCCAAAGAGGGCATTGATCCCGAGCAGGGAATCCGGGGAGTCCAGAATGCTGCAGGCCGAAGAGAGTGCGGCAATCCTGCTGAAGGTTTCCGGATATTTCATGCCGTTGATCAGAGCACCGTAGCCGCCCATGGAAAGTCCGGCGATGAAGGTGTCTTCCCGTTTGTCGGAAAGCGGGAACATGCGACGCGTCACATCGACGAGCTCCTTCGCAATAAACTGCTCGTAGTTGAATGTCGGCATGTTGGTGTTGATGTAAAAGGCGTTGTCTCCGGACGGCATCACGACCGCCAGATTCTTTTCTTCCGCCCAGCGCTGAATGCGCGTACCGCTGACCCAGTCCGTGTAGTTGCCGAAGATGCCATGCAGGAGATACAGTGTTTTAAACTTCTGATCTTTCCGGTTGGCATAGTCCATGGTCTCAAAAGAGATCCTGTCCACCGGCAGAATGACATGCAGCGGGACCGTACGCATCAGGGAACGGGACAAATAGTTTACCTGAATGAGTGCCATAAATCCTCCTGATATGATAATAATGAATTCTTACACTTCTATTTTACCATCGCACAGAGAAGTAAAACACTGAAATCTGTAGTAGAATAGAGATAGAAATTAAGAGGTAACATTTATGCCGTTTTTACCGACGACAAGAGAAGAAATGCTGGAACGCGGCTGGGAACAGCCGGATTTTGTGCTGGTCTGGGGCGATGCCTATGTGGACCATCCTTCCTTCTGCGGAGCCATCATCTCCCGTCAGCTGGAAGCCTTTGGCTACAAGGTCTGCATCGTCAATCAGCCGGACTGGAAAACGGATGAGGACTGGACGCGCTTCGGAAAACCGCGGCTGGCATTTTTGGTGACGAGCGGAAACATCGATTCCATGGTGAATCACTATTCCGTTTCCAAGCATCACCGCCGCAAGGACAGCTATACGGATAACGGGGAGATGGGGAAACGGCCGGACCGGGCCATTATTGTCTACACCCAGAAGATCCGTCAGCTCTATCCCGATACGCCGATCGTCATCGGGGGTATTGAAGCTTCCTTACGCCGGCTGGCCCACTATGACTATTGGGATGACAAGGTACGCAATTCCATCATCATCGACTCCCAGGCCGATCTGATTTCCTACGGGATGGGGGAACGCTGCATTGTGGAGATTGCGGACGCCTTAAATGCCGGACTCGATATTCACGACATCACCTTTATCAAGGGTACGGTCTTTAAAACCAAAAATATCGACTACCTCAGCGACTATGTCATGTTGCCTTCCATTCAGGAAGTCAAAACGGATAAAAGGAAATACTGTGAATCCTTCCGGATCCAGAATCAGAACCGGGATGCCATCAATGCGGATCTTCTGATTGAGCCGTATGACGGCTGGTATGTGGTGCAGAACACCCCGCAGCCGCCGCTCTCCACCCAGGAGATGGATGACACCTACGATCTGCCGTATATGTATGCACCGCATCCGAAGTACCATCATATTCCGGCCTTCGATGAAGTGCAGTTCTCCATTGTCTCGAACCGGGGCTGCTTCGGCAGCTGCACCTTCTGTGCCATCACGGCGCATCAGGGCAGGACGATCTCGCACCGCTCAAAAGAGTCCATTGTAAAAGAGGGAAGACGTTTGGCGGAAGACAAGGATTTCAAGGGCTACATTCACGATGTGGGCGGCCCGACGGCCAACTTCTACAACCCGAGCTGCGAGGAGCAGTTAGAGCGCGGAACCTGCAAGATGAAGGAGTGTCTCTATCCGGGACCGTGCAGGAATCTGGAAGTTTCCCATACCAACTATCTGGAGATCTTACGGGAACTCCGTCAGATTCCCAAGGTCAAGAAGGTCTTTATCCGCAGCGGCATCCGCTACGACTATCTGATCTATGACAAGGATGAAGAGTTCTTTGACGAACTGATCAAATACCATATCAGCGGGCAGCTGAAAGTGGCGCCGGAACATATCAATCCGCAGGTCTTAAGCCACATGCACAAGCCGAAGATGGAAGTCTTCAATGAGTTCGCCCGCAGGTATGCCGAAAAGAACAAAGAGTTTCATATGGACCAGTACATGGTGCCGTATCTGATCTCCTCCCATCCGGGAAGCGATCTGAAGGCGGCCATCGACCTGGCACTCTACTTAAAAAAGAACCATATCAATCCGGAGCAGGTGCAGGACTTCTATCCGACACCGGCCACCGCCGCCACCTGCATGTACCATACGGGACTGGATCCGTTCACCTTAAAAGAGGTGTATGTGGCCAGAGATCCGCATGAAAAAGCCATGCAGCGGGCCTTATTACAGGTAAAGGATCCGTTCAATTACGATCTCGTCAAGGAGGCTCTGATCAAAGCGCACCGGGAAGATCTGATCGGAAACGGACCGGAATGTCTCATTCCGAAAGATAAATATCAGTTGAAGTTCCAGAGGGGGAAAAGAAAATGATTATTCAGTCGACAAGAGTATGGATCAATAAAATGTTTACCAAAGCCCAGATCGAAGTGGAAGGGGAAACAATTGTTTCCATTCTGCCTTACGGTCTCAAACCGGTGGATCGGGATTACGGAAATCTCCGCATTATTCCGGGAATGATCGATATCCACACGCACGGTGGCTACGGGTACGATACCAATGATGCGGGCAGCGAAGGTTTACAAATGTGGGCGAAGGAACTGGTGAAGGAAGGGGTCACAACATTCCTTCCGACAACCGTCACCCAGTCGCATGAGGTACTCTCCGAAGCCGCCGCCAATGTCGCAAAATATATGGAAGAGAAACATGAAGGGGCGCAGGTCTACGGTCTGCACTTTGAAGGCCCGTTCATTAACAGGAAGAATAAAGGCGCACAGCCGGAGCAGTTCTGCCGCATTCCGGATGTGAAGGAATTCAGGGAATTCCAGGATGCCGCCAAAGGCAATATCAAATTGATGACAATTGCCCCGGAACTCGATGAGGACTTCGCCCTGACGCACTACTGTGCTCAAAACGGCGTTGTGATCTCCATCGGTCACTCCGGAGCCACCTATGACGAGGTCATGCTGGCGGCAGCGAACGGCGCCAAGAGCGTCACGCATGTCTATAACGGCCAGACCGGTCTGCATCACAGAGAACCGGGCGTGGTCGGCGGCGTCATGCGCAATCACGATTTATACGGTGAGATCATCACGGACGGCAACCATGTGACGTTCCCGGCCATTTATGACTATGCCATTCAGAAGGGCTACAAGGCCATCATGATCTCCGACTCCCTCCGCTGCAAGGGCATGGCCCAGGGCGTTTACGACTTAGGCGGACAGTCCGTGGAGATCCGTGCCAACGGCAGCTGCTATCTGGTGGGAACCAACACCTTAGCAGGCTCCACATTAAAACTGAATGAAGGATTAAAGAATCTGATTGAGGAAGTCCAGCTTCCTCTGGATATGGCAGTTTCCATGTCTTCCTCCAATGCGGCGGAACTGTTGGGCATTGCCGATAAGAAAGGCTACATCGCGGCCAATCACGATGCGGACTTCGTGGTTCTGAATGACGACTATACGGTCAAAGAAACCTACGTACTGGGAAAAGCGCAGCTTTCGGAGAACTAGATCATGATCATTCAAAGCACGCGCGTCTATTATGAAGAAAGCTACCGCCCGCTGCAGATCGAAGTAGAGGGCTCCAAGATCATCCGCATTCTGCCCTACGGCACCAAGAAAGCGGATAAGGATTACGGGGATTTTAAGATCACTCCGGGCTTCATCGATATCCACTGTCACGGGTATGGCGGACAGACGGTCAATACCGCTACGCCGGAGTGGATCGACAAATGGTGCCGCTATCTGGTCTCGGAAGGCGTGACCGCCATCGTGCCGGCCTCTTCCTCCCATGAGCAGGAAGAAATGTTCCGCGGACTGGGTGTGGTTGCGGATTATATGGAAAAGGAAACGGAAGGGGCACAGGTGCTGGGCCTGTATTCCGAAGGGCCTTTTATGTGCGAGAAGTATCACGGAGCGCAGGATCTGCGCTATCTGACAGTTCCGGATATTGATACATTGGACGCCTATCAGAAGGCCTGCAAGGGGCATCTGATCTACGTCATGGTGGCGCCGGAGATGTTTGAAGGCGACATGAGCTTTATTGAAGAGTGCGTGAAGCGCGGCATCGTGGTAACGCTGGGCCATACAGGCGCAACGTTTGAAGATGTGACGAAAGCGCGCGCCGCCGGAGCAACGGCCTTCACCCATACCTTTAACGGGATGCGGGGCTTGCATCACAGAGAGCCGGGCGTGGTCGGAGCGGCCATGTACTATGACGACATGTTCTGCGAACTGATCGGGGACGGCGTGCATGTGAATTCCGTGGTCGCCAATGTTTTGGCCCGCATCAAGGGCAAGGACCGTCTGATCACGGTGACGGATTCCGAAGGATTAAAGGGATATCCGTTAGGCGAATATGAAGATGAGGAAGGCAACAAGGTTTACGTCTGCGAAGACGGAACGGTCCGCTTAAGCGACGGAACGCTGACCGGCAGTGCCTTAAAGTTAAATAAGTTAGTTTACCATCAGATTGCGGAAGCGGGAATCGATGAGGTGACGATCATCAACAGCGTCACCGTCAATCCGTGCCGCCTGCTGCACTTTGATACGCATAAGGGAAAGATTGCGGTCGGATACGATGCCGATTTGGCGGTCTTTACCGATACGTTTGATGCCGTGGAGACCTACGTGATGGGTGTCTCACGCTATCAGGCAGAATAGGAGGGCACTTATGAAACATGTCTTTATTCTGAATCCCTTTGCCGGCAGTAAGGATTCTCTGACACTCAAGCCGATGATCATCTCTTATTTTGAAGCGCATCCGGAAGAAGTCTACGAGATCGTGGAAACGGAATATGCCGGACACGCGACGGAGATCGCCAAACGTTATACGGAAGCGGACGATGTCTGCCTGTATGCGGTCGGCGGAGACGGAACGGCCTTTGAAGTCTTAAACGGCTTAAATGACGGCGTCAGAATGGCCGTGATCCCAAACGGCACCGGCAACGACTACTACCGCATGATCATGCCGCAGAAGGACGCGGTATCCAAGATTCTCATTGACACCATTGAAGGCAAAAACGTCAGGGCGGATTACGGCATTGCCAATGAGCGGAAGTATCTGAATGCGTCCAGTATGGGCATCGATGCCGACATCAATGAGCTGGCGAACCACCTCGGCAAGAAATATCCGATTCCGAAGTCATTGGTCTATATCGTGGCGGCCATCCGGAAAGTTTTAAAACCGCAGCCGCACTTCTACACGATGACCTTTGACGGGAAAGAACTCAAGCAGAAAGCACTGCTGGTCGCAGTCATGGTCGGCGGCTATTACGGCGGCGGTTTCTATCCGGCACCGATGGCGGATATTCAGGACGGCAAGTTTGATATCGTCATCGCCGATGACATGAAGATCGCCCGCATCTTCAATCTTTTGCCGAAATACATGAAGGGAACGCATGTCGGCATTCCGGAAGTGAAGTTCTATCAGACGGATCGGATCACGTTAGTTTCCGACACACCGGTCTTATACGGCTGTGACGGAGAACCGATTCTCGAAAGTAAGATTGAATACCGCTTAGTGAAAGGCGGGCTGAACCTGCGCGTTCCGAAAGCTTCTCCGCTGCACGAATAGGCGGGAAAGCATAAAATTGTTCCAAATACTTTGACAAGTGTCATCGTAAATGGCACAATAAAGTTGTAAATATAATCAATGCCTCCGAGATTTGGAGGCATTCTGTATTTTGCAGGAGAACTGAGGGGGATTACAGATGTTTACGATTATTATCTGCCGGGATTATGAGGAAGTGTCTAACAAGGCATTTGCGATTTTCCGAGATCAGATGAAAAAGAAACCGAACAGTGTTCTGGGACTGGCGACAGGAAGCAGTCCGCTGGGCACCTATCAGCGTCTGATTGAAGATCACCGGCTGAACGGTACTTCCTACCGCGATGTTGTGACATTCAATCTGGACGAATACATCGGGCTGCCGGAAGACCATCCGCAAAGCTACCATATGTTTATGGAAAACAACCTGTTTTCCAAAATTGACATCCGTAAGGAGAACACCCATATTCCGTCTTCCATCGGCGATGCAGAGGAGAACTGCAGAGCCTATGAGAAACTGTTGGAACCGTATGACATCGATATCCAGCTTTTGGGAATCGGGTCGGACGGACATATCGGATTCAACGAACCGGGAACACCGTTTGATGCCTTAACGCACATTCAGGTTCTGGATTCCCGTACGGTGTGCGATAATGCCCGTTTCTTTGACAACGATGTCAACAAGGTTCCGAAGAGCGCCATCACGATGGGCAGCGGAACCATTATGAACAAAGCCAAGAAGATTGTTCTGATTGCTACAGGCGCCAACAAGGCCGATGCCATCTGGGGCATGGTCAAAGGCGACAAGGACATCAACTGTCCGGCCAGTGTCCTGCAGGGACATCCGGATGTGGTCGCCATCATCGACAGAGCGGCAGCGGGAAGGCTGTAATGGCAATCCGGCTTTTGGTATGTGATGTTGACGGGACTCTGGTGGACTCCCGCAACCGAATTTCCAAGAGAAACAAAGAGGCGATCGATCGCCTTTTTGCGTCCGGCGTTTCCTTTGCGCTCTGCTCCGGGAGATCTTTAAGTGATCTGGAAGAACTGGAAAAAGAACTCAAGCTGAAGGAGCGCGGAGGCTATCTCATTGCGGCTAACGGCAATGCGCTCTATGACTGCAGGACCGGGAAGCTGGAAACGGAAAACGAGCTGGATTTTTCTCTGGTGAAAAAAGTCTATGAAGTCATCAAACACGAAGGGCTTCTGATACGCGTGGAAGGGCTCAGAGAGGCTTATGAATCAACACCTATCCTGTTGCGACCTATGCTTGCACTCTACCGCAAAATGAAAAAGAATCCGTTTCGGGCATTAGACTTTTCGAAATGTCTGAAATCCGCTACAATACCAATGAACATCAATAAGTTGATCGTGATCCGTCCGTTTGCGCCAAATCATCTGAAAAAGAAACTGGAAGACCTCTACGGGGAAAGCCTGCAGGTACTCCCGGTAGGAACGCACACTCTTGAGATTGTTTCGAAAAAGTCCGATAAGTTAAGCGGCGTGAAAAAACTCATTGAGAAGCGGAACATTTCTCTTTCGGAAGTGATGGCTATCGGGGATGCGGAAAACGATCTCGGGATTCTGAAGGAAACCGGTTTGGGAGTTGCCCTCAGCAATGCTCCGCTATCGGTACAGAGCGCTGCGAAAGCAGTCGCGGACAACCGGAAGGCGGAAGGGGTTGCCGAGGCGATCGAGACTTATGTGTTAGGAGGTTAAACATATGAAAATCATTACTACGGAAAAAGAATTTAATGAAACAATCGCTCAGGGATCTGTCCTGGTAGATATGTTCGCAACCTGGTGCGGACCTTGCAAAATGCTGGCACCGGTTCTGAACGATCTGGCCGATACGTATGCCGGCAAGGTCAACATCGTGAAAGTCGATGTCGATGAAAATCCGGAACTCGCGGCACGCTTCCAGGTCATGTCCATTCCGACACTCTTATTCTTCAAAGACGGCAATCTGGTAGAAACCAGCCTGGGCTTCCAGAGCAAGGCTGCTCTTTCCCAGAAGATCGAAGCATTACTGTAAGAGAAAAAATTGCGGATATTCCATCCGCTTTTTTTATGGCGGAAACGCCATAGATTCCGTATACTATAAATAGAAAAACACAGTTATCATTGGAGGTTATGTATGACAAAGTTTCCGAAATATTTCTTCTGGGGCGGTGCCACGGCAGCGAACCAGTACGAAGGCGGCTGGAATGAAGGCGGCAGAGGGCCGGCATTAACGGACGTTACGACCGGAGCTACGGCAACCACATCCCGTATGATCACCTATGTGATGCCGGACGGCACAACCGGTGCCTATCCGCAGTTCGGCGGCAGAAAGCCGGAAGGCGCCCGCTATGCGGTAGTGGACGGCTACTACTATCCAAACCATCTGGGCACGGATTTCTATCACCGCTATAAGGAAGATATCGCTCTGTATGCGGAGATGGGCTTCAAGATGTTCCGTATGTCCATTTCCTGGTCCCGTATTTTCCCGAAGGGAAATGAGAAGGAACCGAATCCGGAAGGACTGAAGTTCTACCGCGATGTCTTTGAAGAATTACGAAAATACAATATTGAACCGTTAGTCACGATCTCCCACTACGACACTCCGCTGTATATCGTGGAGGATCTGGGCGACTGGGGCAACCCGGAAGTCATCGATCTTTACTATCATTTCTGTGAAGTCATCTTTGAGGAATATAAGGATCTGGTCAAATACTGGCTGACCTTCAATGAAATCAACTCGCAGATCATGATCGGCGTCTTTATGTCCAATGCTCCGAAGGAACTGGTGGCACCGGGGTTCAAGAACCTGCACCATCAGTTTATTGCCAGCGCCAAAGTCGTGAAGCTGGCTCATGAGAAATATCCGCAGTTCCAAATGGGCTGCATGATTGCCGGAATGGTCTTCTATCCGCTGACCTGCGACCCGAAGGATGTGCTGAATGCCCAGGATCTGATGCAGGAAGCCTTCTATTACTGCTCCGACGTGCAGATGCGCGGACACTATCCTGCCTATGCCAGACGGATCTGGGAGAAATACGGTCTCGATCCGGCCTTCTTTGAAAAAGATGCCGAGGTCTTACAATACGGCGCCATGGATTTCTACTCTTTCTCCTACTATCAGTCTTCCTGCACGACCACACACAAGGAAGAAACGGAAAAGGTCATGGGAAATCTCTCCATGGGTGCGAAGAATCCGTATCTGCAGTATTCCGACTGGGGCTGGAGCTGGGATGCCGACGGATTACGTTACATCCTGAACGAACTCTATTCCCGCTATGAAAAACCGCTGATGGTCGTGGAAAACGGTTTGGGTGCTTACGATACGCTGGAAGCGGACGGAAGCGTTCATGACGGTTACCGGATCGACTATCTGAGAGAGCATGTCAAGGCCATGAAGGAAGCCATCGCCGACGGCGTGGATCTGATTGCCTATACGACATGGGGCTGCACGGACCTGGTTTCCGCCGGAACGGGCGAGATCCGCAAGCGCTACGGCTTCATCTATGTCGATGTTGACGATGAAGGAAAGGGCACGCTGGACCGCTTTAGAAAAGATTCCTTCTACTGGTACAAGAAGGTCATTGCCTCTAACGGCGAAGATATCGATTAGTCAAAAATCAGACAGGAATTCCCTTCGGGGAATTCCTTTTTGAATGGTAGAAAAAAAGTGCTCCATTCTGTATTTTTAACGGGCGGGGAAGGATAAAAGAGGGGATGGGATATGGTAAAATAAAAGCATGAAAAGCAGGGGCAATACTTCACTCATCAGCGGGAATATTCTGCAGGGAATACTGAATATGGCGTGGCCGATTTTACTGGCCAACCTTTTTCAGGAGGTCTACAATATTACCAACTCCATGATCGTCGGCAACTATGTCAGCACGATTGCTCTGGGAGCGGTCAGCGCTACCGGCCCGATCATCAATATCCTGAACTACATGTTCCACGGCTTTGCGACGGGAACGGGAATCGTGGTTGCCCGGCTTTACGGTGCCAATAATAAGGAAGATTTACGCAAGTCCGTCGGGACCATCATTGTGTTCTCTTTACTGACGGGTCTTTTATTCACACTCGTCATGGAGATCTTCACGCCGTTCCTGCTGAATATCAACCATATCCAAAGCGATATCTATGCCTCCTGTCAGACGTATCTTCGAGTCTATTCCTTAGGCTGCGTATCGGTTCTGATGTACAGCATGCTGTTCTTTTTATTACGGGCGATCGGGGACAGCCGCCATCCGCTGTACTATCTGATCGTCAGCTGTTTTCTGAATATTGCTCTGGGCATGTTCTTTACGCTGGGCCTGCATATGGAGATTGCCGGTGTGGCCTTGGCAACCATTCTTTCGGAACTGGTGGTCGATATTCTCTGCCTGCGGCTTTTATTCCGCATGGAGGAGTTCAAGATCGATTTCCGCACGTTGAAGTTTGATACCCATGTGGCCCGTCAGATCATTTCCATCGGCATTCCGGCCGCGGTGCAGAACATGCTGATTGCCTTAAGTCTGATGTTTATCCAGCAGTATATCAACCGTT
>Ga0256404_1009630_pt1 | contig 13756 bp, 12 predicted proteins | sample RumenRJG_01DNA_FD_185990 | JGI IMG/M metagenome (GOLD analysis project Ga0256404, IMG submission 185990) | Bovine rumen microbial communities from Lethbridge, Alberta, Canada - RJG_01 | ecosystem: Host-associated > Mammals > Digestive system > Stomach > Rumen | place: Canada: Alberta | collected...
TAAACACGAAGAAACTAAGAAAGGAAGATTATTTCACGAGAACGAAAAACTTCGTATCTTCGTATCTTCGTGTTCCATTAATTATTTGTACCAAGTTATTTTTTTGTTATCACTAAATAAAGCAAAAAATGAAAATATTATTTATTACATCTAACAGCGCCCTTTTCAGTCTGGATTCTGGAGGAGCCATGAGAAACAATTTGTTTGTAGGTGCTCTTTCTCAAATAGGGCATGTTGATGTGATCTCCTTTAATCAAAAAGACTTGGTTTCGAATGTCAATAATTGTGACGTGATCTATTCTGAATTTGTTGAAGAAGAGCATAGTCGTTGGGAATTCCTGCGCACGTGGTTATCAATGACTATCAAGCCTACAGATCCATACTCATATTATAAGGTAAATAAGAAAAGAGCAGAAGTTGTGAATCACTTTGTTCAAGACTCGCATTACGATTTGATTGCATGTAGGTATATTGACACGGCCACCAGCTGTGGACTTTGGAAATATGGAGACAGATTAGTGATTGACATGGATGACCACCCTGCCAACAAACTCAAATTCTTATTGCCATTGGTTAAGTTTCCTGTTGTTAAATGGAAGAAGCTATATGAAATTAAGAGAATGAGGAAAATGGTTGAAAAAAATTTAGATAGTGTCGCATGTTCGTTTTATTCCAATATGATGGAAAAACCTTCATCAAAATCTATCTATTTACATAATACCATTACTTTTGATGAGGCTGTTGCAGATGTAAATGCGACGATGAATCCTGTTATCCTTTATGTGGGTTCTTTCTATCATTTACCATCAAAATATGGCATCTTTCATTTTACAAACAATATTTTTCCTCTCATTAAGGAACGGATACCAAACGCAAAACTACGTATCGTAGGCAAAGGTGAAAAAGAATGGATCGATAGTCTTAACAAAGAAGATGGAGTGGAGGCTGTCGGCTTTGTAGAAGACCTCGTCTCAGAGTACAAAAAAGCGAGAGTCGTAGTAGTTCCAATTTACCAAGGGACGGGGACATGTGTTAAATTTGTGGAAGGATTAATGATGAACCGCCCCGTTGTCTCTACTCCCGTAGGTGTTAGAGGCTTTGAAGAAATTTGCAAAGATGGTAAGCACTATATGTTAGCAAAAAGCGATGAGGAATTCGCAGAAAAAACGGTTGAATTACTTTCCTCTCTTACAACATCGCAAACAATAGCAAAAGCAGGATATGAAATAGCCAAAAAGAATTTTTCACAAGAAAGATTCTATGAAATAGTAATAGAAGCCCTAAGTCGCGTCACAACCTTCTTGACGTAACTTCTGTTCTATAAAGTCATACTATTGGATTAGAAACTGAAAAGGGATGAAGATTGTCATATTAATAGTTGATAATAATACTGCGGGCGCTACTCGGGTGAGGAAGCTGTAGGTGAAAGAAACGATGGCTCAACATCGTGTTATGTAGACTCTCTATCACAAATAATCCTAAAAAGTTCGCGGAAATGGTGAAGATATAGAGGAGAATGTGTATATTTGCGGAAACAATTAGTAGTTGACACAGCATTAGTCTCTATAAAATATGAACAGACGGAAATACCCAATTGGCATACAGACGTTCTCGGAGATTATTCGAGGAGAATACATCTATGTAGACAAGACGGACATAGTGTGGCAGTTAGGCCATTATGCCAAGTTTGTCTTCCTCAGCCGCCCCCGCCGTTTCGGTAAGTCGCTGCTGACATCCACGTTGGAGTCGTATTTCCGCGGTGAGCGAGAGCTGTTCGAGGGGCTGAAGATCATGCAACTGGAGTCGGAATGGGAACAGTATCCCGTATTGCACCTAGACCTCAGCAGGGCCAAGGGGCTGGATTCCACTGATGAATTAAGGAAAGTGTTACGCCTGCTTTTGAAACCTATTACCAACTTATATGGAGCAGATGCTGACGAAAACACTCCAGGTAGTATGATTGCCGGACTTATTAGAAGGGCTTACGAGCAGACTGGCAAGCAAGTCGTTATCATTATCGACGAGTACGATGCACCTCTATTGGATGTATTGCATAACAAACAAATGCTTGATGATACGCGCAGGGTCATGCAGGAGTTCTACCAACCACTCAAATCATGCGAACGGTTCATCAGGTTCTGCTTCCTCACAGGCATTACCCGGCTGAGCCAGCTGAACATCTTCTCGACACTGAATAACATGACGAACGTGTCATTGCTGCCTCAGTTTGCTGCCATCTGCGGTATTACCGACGAGGAGTTACACGAACAACTTTCGGAAGACATTCACCTGTTAGCAGAATCCTACGGATATACAGACGCTCAGATGAGCCAACTGTTGAGGGCTCGCTACGACGGTTACCATTTCTCACACCAGTCACCCGACATCTATAATCCCTATAGCCTGCTAAGCGCCTTTGCCAACAAGAATGTGGCAAACTACTGGTTCGAGACGGGCACTCCGACGTTCTTAATCCGCATGATGCAGCAATTCCACTTCGACATCACGAAGATGGACGGTATCGAGGCAACCGACTACTCTATCAATCGCCCAACGGAAGCGATGACGACCATGATACCGTTGCTCTACCAAACGGGTTATCTGACCATCAAGGACTACGATCGTGAAGGTAACATCTACATGCTGTCCATCCCTAACCAGGAAGTAAGAATTGGCTATTCCGACGGTCTGCTGCCAGTATACACCGGTTTGGAGGGGGAGGACGTCCAGGCTGGCTTTGCCCTGAAGTTCTGGCGCGCCCTGAAAAAAGGTGATATCGACTTGGCCATGCGTGAGATGCAGGCTTATCTGGCAAGTATCCCCTACGTGGAAGGCTTCAAACAGAAACTGAATGAGGTGGCAACCAAAGAGGGGTTCTATGAGTACACCCTCTACCTCATATTCTCCATGCTCAACGCCTACGTCCGCACTCAGGTCAAGTGTGCCGGTGGCCGGATAGACATGGTGGTGTGGATGCCTGACACCATCTACGTCTTTGAGATGAAGACTACAGAGAGTGCTACCAAAGCGCTGGAACAGATTAACAGCAAGGGCTATGCTATTCCCTATCAGATGGATGGTCGACGTGTCGTCAAGGTCGGCGTGAAGTTCAACGCTGAGACTCGAGTGCCAGAGGAGTGGGTGAAGAGTGAGGGGTAAAAGCTATCGAATGAAGATTCTTATAGTACACAATAGCTACGGACGCTACTCGGGAGAAGAGGCTGTCGTCGATAGAATGTCGGCGATGTTTCGAAGTCAAGGACATGAGGTGGCGTTGCTACGGCGCACGACGGAAGAGGCGCGCAACACGATGGGTGGAAAGGTTCGCGGATTCCTCTGCGGACTGTATTCACCCGACGGCGTCAAGGCGATGCGCGAGGCACTGAAGCGAGAACGACCAGACGTGGTGAACATCCACAACCTTTATCCGTTCATCTCGCCAGCCGCCCTCTTCGAGTGTCGCAAGGTGGGAGTTCCTGTGGTGATGACGGTGCATAATTTCAGGCTCATTTGCCCCACGGGTCTGTTTATGCGCAATGGACAGCCCTGTGAACTCTGTCTGCAACGCGGTAACGAATGGGGCTGCGTGCAACATAACTGCGAGCAGTCGTGGCTGAAGTCCATAGGTTATGCGGCACGCAACGCCGTGGCCCGCAGGAGCGGCGCCTACAGGAAGTGCGTGACGCGCTTTGTCTGCATCACCGACTTCCAGCGTCAGAAGCTGACGGAGGCGGGCTTCGAGCCAGAAAGACTGACGGTGATACCAAACGTGGTAGATGCGCTGGAGAGCTATACGCCGACACCAGGCGACTACGTGGCCTACTTAGGACGAGTGAGCTACGAGAAGGGGTACGACCTACTGATAGAGGTGGCTCGGCGACACCCAGAGATTCGCTTCCGCTTTGCGGGAGCACAACGGGCACAGACAACAGAGACACTGCCCAACAATGTCGAGTTGACGGGCTACCTGACGGGCGACGACCTGCAGACGTTTATCCGCCAGTGCCGTTTTGTGGCCATGCCGAGTCGCTGGTATGAAGGCTTTCCCATGGTTATCCTTGAAAATGCACAATACGGCAAACCGACCATCGGCCCTGACCACGGCGGTTTTACTGATATCATTGGTAAGGGCGAGACGGCCATCGGCCGACTGTTCCATCCTGGCGATGTCGACGATCTGGAGAAGCAGGTTGTCACTTTGTGGAACGCGCCAGAGGAGTGTGCCAGGCTCGGTTCCAAAGCATTCGAAAAACTTACACGAGACTACTGTTCGAAGACGGCTGCCAGACAGTGGGCTACACTCTTAGAAGAGATAGTCGCAAAGAAGAAATCATGACCAAGACATACTTTAACATCAGCTACGAACTGGATAAGGCCGAGGTGCTGAGACGTATCGACAGACAGATTTCTGATGGCCAGACGGCCTACGTCTGCGTGGCTGACGGCGTCATACTGAACCTGGCCAACCAGCAGACCGACTACCTGAAAGTTATCAACGGCTCCCTTTTCTCGGTATGCGACAGCAGCTACGTTCCGCTGTACCTCAAATGGATCTACGGCCTGCGCGTTGAACAATACTGCGGCACCGACCTTTTCCGCGACATCATTGGACTGCGGCGCTATCGCATGGCGTTCCTCGGCGGCTCACAGGAGACCTTGGACGCCCTGAAGAAGAAACTCATGGAGGAAGGTACTGACGATGCCGACATGCTCTTCATGGAACTGCCATTCCGCACTGTCGAGGAATTCGATTACGAAGCAATTGCTAACCAAGTGAACGCGTTCGGTGCCGACATCATCTGGGTATCGCTTGGTGCCCCCAAACAGGAGCAGTTCATGAGCCGACTGACGCCTTACCTGCATCGTGGTGTCAGTATTGCCGTTGGCGCGGCCTTCAAGTTCTACTGTGGTGTGGGGGAACGCCGGGCTCCGCAGTGGATGCTCAATGCCCATCTGGAGTTTGTCTACCGCCTCTTTGCCGCCCCCCACAAACAATTCCGCCGCTGCGCCGGCATCATCCGTACCCTGCCAAATCTGTTGTGGAAGGAGTGGAAGCGGAAAAAAATATCTCGTGATCGCCTCTCAATTAGTCACACCTAATTTCTTCTTCTTTCTTCGTTGAGTAATCAAGAATATCCAATAAAGATGCATTTTAAGCAAGAGCCTGTTTTTAAAATCAAGAGTATCTTCAGCGCCTCGCAATTTCATTTTTTTCAACCATTTAGAAATAATGGGATTTGACAGAAAAGCATCCATCTCAGATTTCAATTCCCAGAATGATTTGGGATTTTGAGGATGGGTGAAATAATCTTCCTTAATTAGTCTAACATAAAAATAAGCTCGTTTACCTATTGCATCATAAAAATCTTTATTATCAGGATAATTGTCAGCAACATGCTTCTCTAACATTGGTATCAAATTGATTGCCACACTAAAAAGTCGATTTGAAAACTTATGTACGGCAGAATTCTCATGAACTACATAATGGTAAACAATTCTGTTGTCAATATAAAAACTTTCTACAGATGAAACAAACCAAAGATTGAAAATGCTATCTTGATGCAATACAAGTTTTGGACTAAATCGAATCTGGTTCCTTATGATGGTATCACGTTTGTATATTTTAGCCCAAGGACTGTTCAAATTTACCCCTTTTTCGTACCATAATCCCAGACTATCAGCAATGAGAGAATGAAGGACTTCCAACCTTGAACTACCAGAAATCCACTTTTCTATTCTCTCTTCTGCCACATGGCTATTTTCGTTTATGCAGTAACCAAACACAACCAGGTCAGCCTGATGCTTTTTCATAGACTCCAGCATATATGAAAAAGCATCAGGCTCCAAATAATCGTCTGCATCAACAAAAATAATGTATTCACCCTGAGCCTTGTCAATACCCAGATTTCTTGTATCTGATACTCCAGATTTCTGCTTGTATATATAATGGAAATGGCTGTCGGAGGCTTCCGTTTCTTTAAGCAACGGGTCTATATGTTGTTCTGTCGAACCATCGTTAATAAGAAGCACTTCTACCTCGTCACCTATTTTGCAGACGTTTATCTGAACACTTTCGATGCAATGCTCCAAAAGAAGCTTGGGAGTATTGTATATGGGAATAATGACTGACAATTTCTTCATATATCTATTTGTGATTACGGTGGAGCACGTCGGCTTTCCGACTTAAGCGGAACATCACTTGAGGGAGTTCATCTGTTATCATTCGTTGATGGGCAATGTCATGACAAAGCGTGAACCGCCAATATAGGCAGTGTCCAGCATGATATCACCACCGATGCGACGGGCTAAGGAACGGGCCACGGTGAGCCCGATGCCCGTACCGTCGTAATACTCATCCAGCTGGACAAACTCTTCGAAGATGCGCTCGGCTTCCTTGTGCGGAATGCCTATACCGGTGTCTTCTACAGAGAAGAACAAACGACCCGATGAGACCGTCGTGCGTAGCACCACTTTCTGTTGATGGTCAGTGAGCTTTTCCTGCTGGCGGGCTTCGGGGGGAGCAGTGAACTTGCGTGCATTGTCGAGCACTAACGACAAAGCGCGAACAGCTGCCTGCAGGTTGGTTTGAATGGTTGTGTTCTCGGCATCAGGCGATACCATCATGTCGAATGTCAGGTGGCCGGCCTCGGTGATGCCTGAGGCGTTGACAGCCTCGACCGCAATCTGTACAGCCGTAACACGATCGCTACACTCGATGACCCCTTTGTTCTTGGCATCAGAGAGCTCGAGCATCTTGTTCACAAGGTTGGCTATCCGGTCGGTATTCTCGGTTATCTGGTGCTTGATGTCGCTGAGCGTGGCTTCGTCGTAAGTCATGTCGGGGGTCGTCAGGATCTGGGTGTATCCTGACAGGATGTTGAGTGGCGTGCGAATCTCGTGGGAAATCTGGTGGATGAAGTCGCTCTTCATCCGCGATGACTCCTCAGCCCTGGCATTGGCATATTCAAGATCGTGGTAGGCGGCTATTAGACGCGAGGCTGAACGTTGACGGAAATAGATGAAGATACCAAAGAACAGAAGGGCGAGCACCATAGGGGTGATAATAATCAGCAGACGCTGGTCTGAAACAGTGGCGCGTTGTTCGGATAGTTCGGTTTCCTTCTTCTGTATTTCATAGATGGTGGCGAGTTCGGTGGCATCGTCCTGTTTCTGCCAGATGATGGCTGAGTCGAGTGCAAGGTAGATCTGTTTTCCTACGGCAATGGCAGAGTCGGTGCGTTGGGCTTCAGCATTGGCAAGGAATTTCTGCATCAAATAGCTGTGGATATTCTCCAGGGTCATCCTTGCACCGTAAGTAGCCACCTGGGCATCCATCACCTGAAAATTGTCGGCGGCCTCACTCCACCGATGGGCTGCCATCAGATAGTTGGTGGCCTCCAACTTCCCTTCATTGGTCTTGGCATACTGAGTGGTCAGGGAGGCGTTGTAGGCTTTCCTGGCTTCTGCTTTGTCTCCCATCCCCTCCAAGGCACAAGCACGGTAAAGGCAGAGTCGGCCCCACTGCTTGTCGACATACGCTTCGTCCATGTTGAGGCACTGGCGGCTTAGCTTCAGCAAATGGTCGAGACGTACAGTCCATTCAAGGGCTTCCCGGTAGTGGGCTGTTTGGATATATGCATCTACTATGGTGACAATGCCAACGATGGCATTGGTATAGCTATCATGGTTAGGGTCGGCTTGCGTTATCTGCTCATACTGCTCCCATGCCTGGGCGAAGCTGTTGGAAGATTCGTTGAGATGGTCCAGTTTTAGCTGACAGCTGCCAATGAAGGTCAGCAGGTTGGTGAAGTCGTTGGTCAGCGTGTATTCCTTCTCCTTCAATAGCTTGATGGCAGGCAGAGCCACTTGTATGGCCTCACCATAGTCTCCCTTCAGATAAAGCAGGCCTGTCAATCGGTTGGCCGACTGGGCATAGTACACCATATCCTCGTCGTTGTCTACGTTCTGGGCTATGGCATTCTTCCACTCCATCTCTGCCTTTCGCATCAGTCGTTGACGAGAGTAGGCATACCCACGCCAGTAGCAGGATTTCAGCATGGAGAGGGTTCCGTCCTGCTGGTGCAAGTCTACCAGACTCAATATCGAATCATAGTCGTGAATCTTATAGGCTGCTGTAATCAGACTGTCGGTTGGCTTGCTCTGCTGAACAGCATGTTGCTCTGTGCAGGATATGAACAGCATGGCTGCCAGAAAACAAAGAAGGACTGTCGTTCTGCTTGTTTTTGTCGTCATCTAACTGCAAATTTGCTTGCAAAGTTACAAAAAAAAAGCTAAACGTGTGTTATTTCGCGGAAAAATTGTATCTTTGTCGTCGAATATGATACAAACAGATCTTTTTTACTGGTATGGAGTGGCGGCTGCGGTCTATATTGTGACCTGCTGGGTGTTTTCCGCTGTCAGGGGATTGCATTATTGTGGTACACCCAAGGAACGCAGAGACTACATCTGGCCCGACCGCAAGTTACAGGTGATGATTTACCTTTGCGCCACCGTTCTCTTGCCATACGTGCTAAACTCTAAAAGTGAGGCGGCATGGCTTTTGATGAAGTCTTATTTCCCGTGTACCTATTATTTCTACTGTGGCGCGATGATGTTCTGCTTCTTCGGGACGGTACGGCAGTGGAATGTGTGGAAGATGACCAACCGGATAGCTTTCTTCATCACCGCCCTGGCCATGATGCCGTTCGTCATTCATGCGTGGTGGCCGTCGGGGCTGCTCAACACCGAAGGTATCAGGGTGTGTACTGCTGTAGTTGCCGTGGTCAGCATCATCATGATGGTTTATTGCGGTGTAGCCATGTGGCAGGTGTGGCAGTGGATGCGAGTTGCACGCGATGTGAACTATTCCAATCCTGAAGACTTCCCCACAGAATATGCCCATCGGGTTTGGTTGGCACCAGTTGTGCTCACCCCCTTGATTTGGCCGGCTTTCATTCTCAATTCGCCCACGGTTATGGCCGTGTTGATTGTTCCGTTGTCCATATTCAATATCATACTATTGATTACTGTAATGCCTGTTTGGAGAAGGGATACAATCCTTTCAAGTAGTGAGGAGGATGAGATAGACATCGATATTGACGCACCCGCAGAGTTGGCCGAAGAGCGCAATGAAAGAATTGCAGCAGAGATAGAACAATTCGTTAACACCGAGGCGGCTTATTTGGATCCGCATCTTAAACTTGAACAGGTCGTAGAGCGTTGCAGCTTCAGTCGGAGTTACGTCTCACGAGTGTTTACAGAGCGTTTCGGGGGCTTTTCCGATTATGTCAACGGATTGCGTATCAACTACTTTGAGCGATACAAGTTGCAGCATCCTAATTCTACGGAAGATGCTGCTGCAGAAGCAAGCGGCTTTACCTCTTACAAAGCGTATACCAAAGCTAAGGAACGCTTGCCGCGTTAGGCTTTTCGGATTTGCGTTGCTGCCAGATTTCTATTGAATTGATGATGTTTTGCCATAGGATGTAGCAGCCGGGGCCTACCGATGACAATGGGTTCAGATAGGTATAGGCCATCCAGATAGCAAAAGCTGTATTCTTCTGTCCTAACGCTTGGCCAGACTCTACCGTGCGATTGAAGTAGTGGCCTACAAAGCGACCTACGGCAAACTGCACGATACATAGCACCAAGCCTAAAAGGGCGATGCAACAAAGAAAGACGACTGTAGTTTGGGCGTGCACGATGTTCTTCACCGTGGTGCCTGTGACAATCATCAACGATAGCCCCCACATATAGTAAGAGAGGTCTTTTATCGAGATTACCCAACGGTGCAGACGGTGCAGATGGTGCTTCACGATATAGGCCAACAGCATCGGCACCAGAAGCACGAGCACTACCTCGCGAAGTATCTTCAGAAAGGCAGCTGTGAAGCTGATGTCGTGGCCTTTTTCTATCATCGGGAAGCAGATGGGTATCAGCGCTACGGTGATAAAGTTAGAAATAAAAGTGTAGGTGGTCATTTGCTCAAGGGAACCTCCCAGCTTCTGTGTCACCACAGCAGCGGCAGCCGCTGTCGGACCGATGATGCAGCAGAGGATGGCTTCGAGCAGTACAAGGTGGTCGCCACGTAGTTGTAGGATAAGGATGATTCCCATGACGATGGCCACGAAAAGGACCTGAAAAACACCAATCCACAAGTGCCATCCTACAGGGCGTAGCTTCCTAAAGTCAACCTTGCAGAACGTGACGAACAGGATAAGGAACATGAATAGCGGCAGAATGGCATCAAAAATAGGGGCGAAGAAGGTGGCTGCACCATCGAGGGATGGAGTAAACGCAAACAGCAGATAGAGTAGGGTGCCTGTGCACATTGATACTGGCAGCGTCCAGTCCTTAATTAACTTGATGGTATTCATTTTTACATCTGTTCAGTTCGTGTTCCATTCGCAGATACTATAGACGTAGCCCCGAACGGTGTTGACGACCGTAGTATAGCGCACACGGTCGCCTGCTTCGGCTATTACCTGTTTCATGTTGTTACGTATGCCTTCCCCCGTTAGCTTCAGTAGGCTCTCCTTCATGGTCCACAGGCGGATGAACGCCACGTCGGGTCGCACCGCACCTCTGATGGCTTCAAGCTCCTGTTCGTTCATCGTGTATTCGGCCAGATCGTTCTTATATTCGCGTATTGATTCAATATCAATACCGACAGGATGATCACTCAGAGCGCAGATTGCCGCTTCACGGCAGTGGCTCAGATTGAAATGAATATCGGGATGGTCCTCAATGAATGGCTTTCCACCGTCGTGGTAGCCGAAGATGGGAGCCGTCTCAATACCGTATTCCTGACGAAGACCTTCCTTCAGCAGCAAATAGGCCGCCACCGAAAGACGCCGTCCCTGTTCAAATTTGAACTGCAAGGCTTGCTCACGACGCTGGGCCGATAGTTCCTGCAATGCTGGTTCAAGCGGTAGAAGGCCGATGTTGTCGTTGATATAAATCATGTGGATACATCCTTTTAAAGATCATTGCGAAAAATGACGAGGTGAAGACAAAACAGGGGCGGATAACCGCCCCTTCTTGTTTTTTCTCTTGCGGGAAATTACTCACCATACACACGGGTGGTGTGCTTAACATACAGACCGCCGAAGACGCTCTGGTCGATGTACTCAACCTGAGACACCTTGGTGATGCCGCCATTCTCGGCAGCCTTCTTGATGTTGTTCTGCTGGCCATTCGAAGAGATGATGCCGAGGATGTAGGTTGACTGAGCCTCGCCGACCTTCTGGCCTATAGGAGCCTTTTCACCAAGGGCAGCACCGCTGTTGATGGTTGCACAGCTGGTGAGTGACAGGGCTGCAATGAAAGTAGCTGCTGCAAAAGATGCAAAATTCTTTTTCATTGTTTTTTTTTAGTTGATAATTTGTAATATTAGGATAGAATCCTTGTTCTTCGGCTGCAAAGGTACAAAGTTTTTTTGAAAAAAGCTTTTTGTTTCAGAATATTTTTGTATCTTTGCAATTCAAAGAGCCGTGTAATGGCAAGTCTCTATGGCTCAGGCCAAATTTCTATCAACAAACTAAAACCTAATAAGACATGGATTACAAAATTATTGACATCGAAGGCGTAGGTGATGTCTATGCAGAGAAACTGACTGGCGCAGGTATCACGAAAGTTGATCAACTGCTTGAGAAGTGCGCAGCCCCGAAGGGACGTAAGGAACTGGCAGAGCAGACAGGCATTAGCGAGAAACTCATTCTGCGTTGGACCAATCATGCCGACCTGTTCCGTATCAAGGGCGTTGGCCCGCAGTTCGCTGAATTGCTTGAGGTGGCTGGCGTCGACACGGTAAAAGAGTTCCGTCATCGTGTGGCTGAAAATCTGCAGCCGAAGTTAGAGGAAATCAACGAGGCTCGTCACATTTGTGGGCGCACCCCGTCGGTGGCTGAGGTTCAGAAGATGATAGACCTGGCAAAGGAACTCGAGCCCAAGATGACCTATTGATAACAACACAAAGCGAACCTTGAATGAGCTATGCTTGTCAAGGTTCGCATTGTGATTTAGGCCAGTTGACAAGAAACAGTTTTTTCGTGGCACGGGTAAACGCCGTGTAGAGCCAGTGTATGTACTCAGGCGTTAGCATGTCATCCGTCATGTAGCCTTGGTCTATATAGACGTGTTCCCATTGCCCACCTTGGGCTTTATGGCAGGTGACGGCGTAAGCGAATTTTATTTGCAGGGCATTGTAGTATTTGTCCTGTTTTAGTTGTTTTATTCTGTCTGCCTTCAGCGGTATGTCAGCATAGTCTTCCATGATGTTGTTGTATAGGAGCTCCTGCTGTTCGCGAGTCAGTGATGGCGCTTCCGCTGTCAGCGTGTCGAGTACGGCGGTAGTAGTCAGTTCTATGTCGTCATAGTCGGGTAGTACAAATGTCACTTCGGCAAATCGGAATCCGTACAGTTCGTGGACGTTCCTTACCCGTTGTACGATGCATCGATCGCCGTTGGCCAGAAACGACAGGCTGTTCTTCTTTGAGGCATCTACCCAGTAATAGTTGTTCTTGACAATCATAAGCTGGTCGCCTCGACTCAACTCTTCCTCACGGTCGAGCACGGTATTGCGTATTCCCAGGTTGTAGATGTTCGCACGTTTGTTAGACCGTGTCACAACGATGGTCTCGTCGATGCCTACGTGACTATAGCTTGTTGCAAGAGCTTCAATGAGCTCGTCCCCCGGAACCGCAACAATGTCGGCAAATCCTTGGAAATGGATGATAGGTAGCTGTGTGGCATCGTCGTGGGTGATCATCTGACGGATGATGGTTGCGTTGTATAGGATGCCCGACTGCTGGCTTTGTCTTAACACGGTGTTGAGGTCGCATTCGTATACGTTAAGTCCCATGCAACTTAATATAGTACCTGTCAGAGCAGGACTTTCTTCCTCGCCTATGGGTGGTAGCTGCGCTTTGTCACCGATGAGCAGCATACGGCAGTTTTTCCCATTGTAAACATATCGTATAAGGTCGTCCAGCAGCCTGCCGCTCCCAAAGGAACTGTCCATAGTGCCTTCGTTTGCAATCATCGAGGCCTCATCTATAATAAATAAGGTGTCGGTCGACAGGTTATCGTTGAGATTGAAAGCCGAATGGTTGCTGGTAAGCAATCGCTGGTCGGGAATCAGGTCACCCGCCACACGCTGACGGTAGATGCGCCGATGAATCGTAAAGGCCGCATGTCCGGCATACAGCGAAAATACCTTGGCTGCGCGTCCGGTGGGGGCGAGTAGCACTATTTTCTGTCTCAGTCGCAACATTGCCCTGACAATGGCTCCTGCCAGTGTTGTCTTTCCTGTTCCAGCCGATCCGCGCAGTATCATTACCGTCTCTGGTGTCCTGTCTGTGAGGAAGTCACAGAACTCGCTAATGGCAGTACGTTGCTCGGATGTAGGCTGATACCCGAATGCTTCGGTGATCATTAATTTCAGTTCATCTGCAATCATGCTTGCAAAGGTACTTGTTTTCTTTATAATAACCCAACAATCCGCTGCTTTTTTTTTGTTTTTTGACTTGTTTTCTCATTTTCTTTATATATATAATAATGTGTAAACATGTTACTTTGTAATAAAAGCCGAAAAAGTGTGGTTTTTCTTTTAAAAAAACATCTCAATTGTTTGTGGTTATTGGAAATAGTCGTACCTTTGCATCCGCTTTCGGCTCAAAAACGGGGTCGGGGGCACTAAAGAAAGAGTTCTTTGAAAGACTTACATAGACAGAATGAAGTAGTACAAGAAGCGAGG
>Ga0256404_1009631_pt1 | contig 13752 bp, 9 predicted proteins | sample RumenRJG_01DNA_FD_185990 | JGI IMG/M metagenome (GOLD analysis project Ga0256404, IMG submission 185990) | Bovine rumen microbial communities from Lethbridge, Alberta, Canada - RJG_01 | ecosystem: Host-associated > Mammals > Digestive system > Stomach > Rumen | place: Canada: Alberta | collected...
TGAACTTGTTCTCACGGGGCACGGCCGCGCTCAGCTTCTCATTCAGCCCATGAATGCCCTCGATGATGATCGGCTGTCCCTTCGGCAGCGCCATCGGCACATCCTGCCACTCACTGTTGCCCGTTATGAAGTTGTACCTGGGCAAGCGCACCTCACGTCCGGCCAGCAGATCGACCATGTTCTGGTTGAACAGGTCGACCTGCAGAGCCTCGAGACACTCGTAATCATATTCGCCGCGCTCATTGCGCGGCGTCTCCGCCCGGTTCACGAAATAATCATCGAGCGATATGGACACCGGCTCGAGTCCCGCCACGCGCATCTGAACCTTCAGCCGCTGGGCGAACGATGTCTTGCCTGAGGAAGACGGTCCGGCTATGAGCACGAGGCGCAGGCGGTCGCGATGCGCCGCTATGTGGTCGGCAATCTGCGCGATGCGCTTTTCCTGCAGGGCCTCCGACACGCGTATGAGGTCGCCGATCTGTCCATTGCGGTTGATACGGTTCAGATCGGTGACGTAGCGGCAGTGCAGGATGCCCGCCCACTCCTTGGCCTCGGCCAGGATGTGGCTGAGCTTCGGCTGCGGCAGGTAAGGCGTGATCTCTCCCTTCGTCCCCGCCTCCGGCGTACGCAGCAGGACGCCTGGGGCCTCGAAATCGAGGGCGAACCGCCCCAGGCTGCCGGTGGAGCCGAGCATCGCCCCATACAGATAGTCCGCATAGTCTCCGCATTTATATATGCTGACCTCCGGCTGCTTCATAGCACTGATGAGATTGGCCTTCTCGATCTGCCGCGACTCCTTGAACAGGCGGACCGCATCCTCGCGGCTCATCGTGCGACGCTTCACGGGCCGGTTCTCAGCAATGATTTCGCGCATGTGCTTCTCGAGGTTGCGGACGGCATCTGCCGTCAGCGGAGCATCATGCGGCAGGCTGATCTCGATGAAAAGTCCCTTGTTGGCCGTGAACTGCGCTACAACCTCGGCCTCCGGAGACAGCTCATGCGCCGCCGTTATGAGCAGGAACAATACACTGCGCCGATATATATGCCAGCCCATCTCGCTGTCCAGTTCGATAAACTTCAAAGAAGCCTGCTCGGGAAACTCACTGACCGGTTTCTGCAAATCCGTCACCGTATTATTGATGAGCGCCGCTACGAGCGGGCTCTTATAATCCTTCTGAGCGGCTGCAGCCTGCTCTGTCAATGGCTGAGTGGTCAATTCATAAACATTGCTTTCCAGCATTTTTCTCACTCTCCATAAAACATCATGAACCAAAATGACCGTATGCCCTTACTATAGCATACGGTCATTAACGTTTCGTTTAACCAGTGGGAACAGTGTCCGGATACAGGCAGCTCGGCCGCCCTCTCATCCCGCAAAGAAATACATCACGACATGATAGGCCAGCGCACCCATGAGCGCTGTGCACGGAATCGTCAGCACCCAGGCCACGACCATCTGCTGGGCAGTATTCCAGCGGACAGCCCGCACGCGCTTAGCAGAGCCGACACCCATGATGGAGCCGGATACGACGTGCGTCGTCGAGACCGGCAGATGCATCAGCGTCGCCGTGAATATGACCAGCGACGAGTTGAGGTCCGAGGCAAAGCCGGTGACCGGCTCGAGCTTGAATATGCGCCCGCCGACCGTCTTTATGATGCGCCAGCCGCCGACCGACGTACCGCAGGCCATGGCCGTCGCGCAGAGGACCTTTACATAGGTCGGCACCTCGAAAGCATCGAGATAGCCGCCCGTGATAAGCGCCAGCGTTATGATACCCATGGACTTCTGGGCATCGTTGGAGCCGTGCGAGAACGCCATCATCGCTGCCGCCAGTACCTGCATGCGCTTGAACTTATTATTCACCGCTGAGGGGCGGAAGCCCTTGCAGACGCGGAACAGTATCGTCATGACGCAGAAACCGGTCGCTATGGCGAGGATTGGCGAGCCGATCAGCGACAGCACGATCTTGCCGATGCCGTAGAAATTCAGCCCCTGAGTACCGACCGATGTCAGCACCGCGCCCATGACGCCGCCCACGAGCGCATGCGAGGAGCTCGATGGCAGCGCGATCCACCAGGTCAGCAGATTCCAGATGACTGCCCCGATGAGGGCCGCGATGATGACGCGCTCATCGATGAGCTCGGCGGAACTCACGATATCGCTGCCGATCGTCTTCGCGACGCCGGTCGAATACATAGCCCCCAGGAAGTTCAGACAGGCCGCCATGATGATGGCATGGCTCGGATGCAGGGCCCGTGTCGACACCGAGGTCGCTATGGCATTCGCCGTATCATGGAAGCCATTTATGAAGTCAAACAGCAGGGCCAGGCCGATGACTGTAAATATCATCAGTTGGAGCTCAGGCATATTTCATTACCACTCCCCGGATCATATCCGCCATCTTCTCGCAGTGGTCGAGCGTCTCCTCGAGCTTCTCCAGTATGTCTTTCCACTTGATGAGCTTTATTGCATCTTTTTCCTTGTCAAACAGATTGGCGATCTCATGGCGATAGACGCGGTCGCCCTCGCTCTCGAGCGCCGATATCTTATGCGTGGCCTCGAGTATCTGCTCCTGATTGGCCCGGATATTCTTCAGCATCTTCAGCGCCTCGATGATCTGCTGCGCTGACTCGAGCAGCAGCTTCGTCATCGACACGGCGCCCGACAGGGCTTTGCCGGTGCGATACATGACGATGCGCTGCAACGTCCCCTGCAGGTAATCCACGCCATCATCGAGGCCATTGGCCAGCGCATAGATATCTTCGCGGTCGATCGGAGTGATGAATGTCATATTGAGCTTGTCGATGATCATGTCGTTCACTGCGTCAGCATCGTGCTCGAGCTGCACGATTTCCTTCACCTTGTCGGCCGCTTTGCCATAGTCAAGCATGACCTCGTCCATCATGAGCGCGCCCTGGTAAAAATACTGGGCGCTCTCGACAAAAAGGTCATAGAACTCGCTGTCCTTCTGTTTGAAACTGAACATGTTTTTTCTGTCCTCTCCACCAAAGACTATAAATACACTCATTAATCATAACATTATTCCGACCGGCCAGCAAGAAATAATTTACAGTCCGTTAACATAAAAAAGTGCCAGCCCGCGCTGTGCAGCACCGGCTGGCAGAGATCAAAAATATATTTAGGAATATGAGGGCTGATTCATCAGAAGCCGCGAGACATATCCTGGCTCGTCATGCTTCTACCGCATCCCAGGCCCGCTTCACTTTGGCAGCCAGGCCTTTCATCTTCGCGGTCGATACCGAGCAGGCCGCAACGCGCACACCGAGCTTCAACGGCACGGCGAACACGAGATCCTTATGGAGTTCATTGCAGACGGCCTGCGGATCCTTGGCCGGCACCGAGATGAAGAACCCACCCTTGTAAGGCAGGGCGCCGAGGCCGCATTCCTGCGCCTCGTCCATGAAGGTGCGAGCCCGCTTCTGGATCATCTTGTAGAAATCATCGCGCTCCTGCTCGAACTGGGCCAACGTTGCCGGATCCTGCTGGATGCGCAGCAGTACGGTCTGAGCGCCGCGGTTGATGTTCGACCAGGTAGCACGACTCGTATATTTGTTTATTTCTTTGAATTCATCGATGACATCCTTGCTCGACGACATGGCGACGAGTGCGCCCGTGCGCTGACCATAGAGCGTGAAGCCCTTCGACATCGAGTAAGCGAACAGTACGAGGACATTCTCTGGCAGCTTGGCGAACTTCTGCATGAATGCGCGTGTCGCATGCTTTTCGCCAGCGAAATCGATATAAGCGATATCGACGAGCAGCGTCAGCTTCTTGCCTTTCTCTGCGAACGACTTGGCCACCTCTATGACCTCGTCCCACTCATCGTCCGAAAGGCTGAAGCCCGTCGGATTGTTCGCCGGGGAGTTGATGATGACGAGCAGACTTTCCTGTTTAGCGAAGAGCTCCGTGACCTTGGCCGTGAAGTCCTTGATATCGAAGCCACCCTGCTCATTGATGAGGCGGAAGTTCGTCAGCTTCTTGCCTGTCTCGTTGCAGATGACGTTGTACGTGCCCCAGAACCAGTCCGACGTCAGCACATAATCGCCGCGCTCAGCGTAGTTCGCCACGGCATGATGGACAGCACCCGTGCCGCCAGCGGTGGCTACCGCTGCCGTGTATGCCTCCGGCAGCTGACCGCCGAATGTCAGATCGATGGCCGCATCGAGGAATGCCGGCAAGCCCGATATCGGAGCATAGGCCGCAAAATCGGCTACGCTCATCTCGCGGAACACGCGCTCCATCGTCGGCATGGTAGCCAGCTTGCCGTTATCGTCCAGCATTGTACCGATCGTAGCATTCGTGACGGCATCTGCCCCATGTTCTTTGGCCGCGGCCGCACAAGCTGCGCTGGCCCCGAAAATGGCGTCCTTCAGTCTCTTGCTTGCTGCATGCGAAGCTGCCATACTCATCGTCAATTGAAAAACTCCCTTTCCATATCCATATTCTAAAGTGTACTATCTTATAATAACTGTTATTCGCTGTCCTGTCTATATGTACCGATGTTAGTATACAATATTCTTTCAAAAAAGCTATGTACTATATTTCTCATGTTATAGAAGCTATGACTTTATTTGATAAAGCAAAAACTGCCGCACCTGACAGTACGGCAGTTTCGTTATCTGACTACATGAACGGCATCAATGCTCCGGGAAGAACTCGTCGTGAATGGCGTTCACGGCCTCCTTGAGCTTCGATCCCTGTACGAGGCAGGATATGCTGATCTCGGACGTGCTGATGATATCGATATTGATGCCGGCCTTCGCAAGCGCACCGAACATGCGCGAGGCCACGCCCGGATTGCCGAGCATGCTGGCGCCGACGATGGACACCTTTGCCACATCCTCCTCGACGAGGACAGCGGCCGCTCCGAGCTCGTCAGCGACCTTGTCGACGACGCTCTTGGCCTTGCTGAGGTCGATGGATGCCACCGTGAACACCATATCGGTGACATTCTTCTCGATATTGCGGATGCTCTGCACGATCATATCGACATCGATATTGGCATCAGAAAGCGCTGAGAAAATGGAGTGCGCGATGCCCGGATCATTCGGCACCGCCAGGACAGCGATCTTCGCCACCTTGTCATCATGCGCCACGCCGCGTATCTCGAAATCTTTCTCCTGCATCGTATATTCCTCCCTAATAATCGTACCGGGTGTATTCGTGAATGTCGAACGGACATGTATCGGTATGTGATAGAATGAGCCCATCTCCACGGAGCGTGGCTGCATGACCCCGGCTCCGAGACGTGCCATCTCGAGCATCTCGTTATACGTGATTTCCTTCATCTTGCGTGCGGATTTCACGATGCGCGGGTCAGCGGAGTACACACCATCGACATCGGTGTATATCTCGCAGCTGTCTGCCTTCAGTGCGCCTGCCAGCGCCACTGCTGACGTATCCGAGCCGCCACGTCCCAGCGTCACCGGGTCGCCATTGGCATCCACGCCCTGGAAACCGGCCACCACGACGATATTGCCGGCCTTCAGCTCATCGAGCACGCGCTGCGGCTCGATATCGAGGATGCGTCCTTTCGTATGGCACGAATCCGTCTTCATGCCGATCTGATCACCAGTCAGCGATATCGCCGGCTGACCGAGCGTCTTGAAAGCCATCGCCAGCAACGATATCGAAACCTGCTCACCCGTAGTCAGCAGCATATCCATCTCGCGCTCATACTGGTACGGATTCTTCGTGATGCCCTGAGCCAGCTCGATGAGATTGTCCGTCGTATCGCCCATGGCCGAGACAACCATCACAATCTGATCTCCCGGCTGCTTCTCCGCCAGGACACGCTTTGCGACGTTCATGATCTTTTCCGTAGTAGCCACGGAGCTGCCGCCAAACTTCTTTACAATAAGCGCCATGATTCTCCCCCTCAACATCTGCCAGCCAATCAATGTAACGGATATATACAAAAATGTACTAGCAAGACCATATTAGTGTAATGTTTTTGATACGATGAATATTATACAGGAAAACAAGCGTCCTGTCTAGGGAAAAAGTACATTATTTTGTATTCATGTTTTCCTTTAGTAGACATAAGCATATCCGCTGATACGATAGACAGGACGGCGTCATTATGCTATAACGGGATAAAAGGCTGCCACCACTGAGGGATGCTCCATTTATGACGGAGCACCTCTTTCGTCAGCTACGCTTCCCCTGAGGGGAAGGCTTATTACCTATAGGAGATTATGATATGTCTGGATCTACGACAGAGTTGCGCGTTGAACTGCCCGCGGGACTCACGGTTATGAGTCTGCGTGACTACCTGCAGAAGCAGCGTGGTCTCTCGCACACGCTCTGGAAACGGCTCAAACACTCCGGTACGCTGCGCGTCAACGGCGAACCCGTCATCGCGGTACGCGCTATCGTCCATGATGGCGACCACGTCAGCTACGATATCACGCGGAAAAGCGATATCGTCCCCGAGCCGCTGCCGCTCGATATCCGGTATGAGGACGATGACTTGCTCATCGTGAACAAGCCAGCCGGCATGCTCGTTCACCCGACGACTCAGGAGGGACACGGCACACTCGGCAACGCTGTGCTGGCCCATTTCGCCAACCGGGGCGAAGTCCATGCCTACCACCCCATCCACCGCCTCGACCGCGACACCTCGGGCCTCGTACTCATAGCGAAACAGCCCGAGATCCAATACCAGCTGTCGCGCGGCGGCACGAAACACTTCACGCGCGACTATCTCGCCCTCATATCCGGTCACCTCACACCAGCCAGCGGTCTCATCGATGCCCCCATAGCCCGCGCTCTGCCCAGCATCATCCTCCGCAAAGTCGCCCCCGATGGACAGCCTGCCCGCACGCACTACCGCACACTGCGCCGCTACCGCCATGGCGATGAGGAACTCTCCCTGCTGCTCCTCCGCCTCGAGACCGGCCGCACGCACCAGATACGCGTCCATCTCGCCCACCTCGGCCATCCCCTGCTCGGCGACGACCTCTACGGCGGCTCCCGCGCATTGATTGCCCGGCAGGCGCTCCACGCCTGCCGCCTGCAGCTCATCCATCCCCGCACCGGACTCCCGCTTGACATTACCGCTCCGTTGCCCGGGGATATGCAGGCATTGCTTTAACCAGCCCAGCAAAAAAGCTCCGATCGCTCGGAGCTTTTTTAGTACTATTCAGATAGAGTATTACATGTAATCGTCAGCCGTATGCTTCTTCTGCTGGTGCATGATCCCCAGACGGGCGGCAATCCATTCCGTGATGACAAAGAACACCGGAATGAGGAATATGCCCATCGCCGTAGCAAAGAACATACCACCAACGACAGCCACGCCCATACCGTTTCGAGCCGCGGCGCCAGCGCCGGTAGCGATAGCCAGCGGCACGCAGCCGATAATGAAGGCGAACGAGGTCATCAGTATCGGGCGCAGGCGCAGGCCAGCGGCCTCCAGCGCGGCCTTCACCGGCTCCATGCCGCGGTCGACACGGACCTTTGCGAACTCGACGATCAGGATGGCGTTCTTCGCCGCCAGGCCGATAATCGCAATGATACCGATCTGCATGTACACGCTGTCCTGCAAGCCCGCATTCTGGTGGCCAAACATGGCCTCCAGTATGGAAAGCCCGTATTCCGAAGCTACCGCGCCGAAGATACCGGTCGGTACGGTGAGCAGTACCGCGAACGGTACGCTCCAGCTCTCATAAAGGGCTGCCAGGCAGAGGAAAACGAATACCAGCGAGAGGACCAGCACCTTCAGCGTCGAGCTGGAGGCCTTGGCCTCTTCACGGCTCTGGCCGGACCATTCAATATTGAAGCCCGTACCCGCATTCTGCTGCACGACCTCTTTGATAGCGTTCATCGCCTGACCGGAGGAGTAGCCATTCCCCGTCTGGCCCGTTATCTGGATGGAACGCGTACCATTAAAGCGGGAAATCGTAGCCGGCCCCGAAGTGAGCTTCGGCTTCAGCAGAGTATCGAGCGGCACCATGGAGCCCTTGCTCGACTTGACGAAGATGAACTTCATCTGATCGGTCGAACTGCGGTAGTCATTGTCAGCCTGCAGCATAACCTTGTAGCTGCGGCCAAAACGGTTAAAATCATTGACCTGATAGCCGCCGTAGTTGACCTGCATCGCCGTGAACACATCCGACAGCTGGATGCCGAGATTCTTGACCTTCTCACGGTCCACCTCATACTGGACGACCGGCGAGCCAACGGAGTAGGTCGAGCGTACGCCGGCCAGCTCCGGACGCTGATTAGCCTCCGCGACAATCTTTTTCGTTATATCATTGAGCTCCGTCTCACTGTGGCCGGTCATATCCTGCAGCTGGAGCGTCCAGCCACCGGTCATGCCGAGGCCCGGCAGAGCCGGCGGATTCATGGCGATGACCGTCGCCTCCGGCGCCACCTGCGCACCCAACGCGAAAGCCGTACGAACCGCCGCATCGACCGACGCATCAGCTGACTCGCGCTGGGACCAGTCCTTCATACCGGCAACAATCATGCCGGCACTGGACGAGGCACCGCCTGATAGCGGCGAGAAGCCCGTGATGGCCATAGTGCCATCCAGCCCCTTGATATTCGCCATCATAGCTGTGTTTAGCTTATCAATGACGGCCTGGGTGCGGTTAGCCGAGGTGCCATCCGGCATTTCGACGGCCGCAAACATATAGCCCTGGTCCTCATTCGGCACGAAGGTGGATGGCAGATTCTTGTAGATAATCCCGGCGCAGCCAGCTACTATCAGCAGGAATACCAACGCCAGCCGGGCATGGCGGACGAATTTGCCCACTATGCCGACATAGCCCAGCTTCGTACGCTCAAACCAGTTATTGAACTTCACAAAGAAACGGCCCAGAATACCAGTATCATCCTGCTCCGTGTGCTTTTTGAGCATCATCGCGCAGAGCGCCGGGGTCAGGGTCAGAGCCACGAAAGCCGACAAGCAGACCGAGACCGCGATGGTCAGAGCGAACTGCTTATAAAGCACGCCGGTCATACCGCCGAGGAACGCCACTGGTACGAAGACCGCGGACAGGACGATAGCAATAGCCACGACCGGCCCCTGCACCTCATCCATAGCCCGCTCCGTAGCATCGACCGGAGCCAGACCTTCCTCCATATGCTTTTCGACATTCTCGATGACGACGATAGCATCATCGACGACCAGGCCGATAGCCAGCACCATGGCGAACAGCGTCAGAGTATTTATCGTGAAATCAAGTATCACGAACGCGCCCAGCGTACCAATGAGGGAAACCGGTACGGCCAGCAGCGGGATAATCGTCGCGCGCCAGTTTTGCAGGAATACGAATATGACCAGCACGACCAGCAGCAGCGCCTCGATAAAGGTCATCAAAACCTCCTCGATGGACGTACTGATATAGTCTGTCGAATCGAATATCGTCGACATCTGCATGCCTGGCGGCAACTCACCCTTGGCCTCATCAAAGACCTTGCGCACCTCGCCGATGGTCTTCATGGCGTTAGCATCACTCGTGAGCTTGACGCCGAAACCAACCGCCGGATAGCCATTGTACTTTGATATAATGCTTTCCGACTGGGTACCGGTCTCGATCTTAGCCACATCCTTGAGCCGGACGAACTGGCCATCGCCGTTCGCCTTGATGATGACATTGCCGAATTCCTCCGGCGTCGTCAGACGGCCCTCGATCTTACCGGACATCTGCTTTTCCTGGCCGTTGTTGACCGGCATAGCGCCGACCGTACCAGCCGGGGCCTGGACATTCTGTTCCTTTATGGCCGCCGACACATCAGCGACGGTGAGGCCGAGCTCAGCCAGCTTGTCCGGATTCAGCCAGACGCGCATCGCGTAGTCCGAGCCAAAGACCTGGACCTCGCCGACGCCATTGATACGCTTCAATTTATCGAGCAGATAGATGGTCGCGTAGTTCTTCATGAACGCGCGGTCATAGGTACCGTCCGGCGAATAGAAGGCCATCATGTAGGCCATATCATTCGTTGACTTCTTCGTCGTCAGGCCTACCTGCTGGACCTCCGACGGCAGCTGGTTCGTTGCCGAGGCGACATTGTTCTGGACCTTTACCGAGTCCATATCGCCATCTGTCCCGACATCGAAAGTCACCGACAGGCGATAGCTGCCCGTATCATCCGAGCTGGAGGACATATAGTCCATGCCCTGCGTGCCGTTGACCTGATCCTCGACGATCTGTGCCACGGTCTGATTCACGACCGAGGCACTGGCGCCGGTGTAGGTCGTAGTGACCTGGACACTCGGCGGTGAGATCTGTGGGTACTGCGCTATCGGCAGCTGCGTTGCCGCGATTCCGCCCGCGATGACGATGATCAGCGAGATGACGATGGCGAAAATGGGGCGATGAATAAAGAACTTAGACAAAGCGCCGCCCCCTTAGTTATCCGCACCGCTAGCTGATGATGGTGTCATGGTATCATACGGAGTCGTATCATCATCGAACGAGAAACCCATATCCTCCGGCGTTACCATCGTCACAGACAGATCCTTGCCCTCCGTGAGACTCGACAGCCCCTCGACAACGACCGTATCATCGGCGGACAGGCCGCTCTTGACGATATAGTAGCTGCCGACCTGCTGGCCGAGCTCTACGCTGCGGGCCTCAGACTTGCCATCAGCGCCGACGACCATGACAAATGTCTTATCGAGGAGCTGCTGGACAGCACGCTGCGGCACGAGGATAGCGTTAGGAACCGTCTCACCCGAGAGCTTGACCCGCGCGAACATGCCCGGCAGCAGGAGACCGTTCGGATTATCGAACAGAGCCTTTACCGTCAGCGCACCGGTATTCTGCGTCAGCGCACGATCCGCCTGGACGACGCGCCCGTCGAGCGGATAGGTTGTCCCATCCGAAAGCTTAATAGAGACGGTGATAGCATTGCCATTGCCGCCCTGCATCTGCTGGATATTGCGGAACTTCAGATACTCAGTCTCTGAAATACTGAACGTCACAAACACCGGATCCGTCGTACCTATCGTCACGAGGTTCGTATTACCAGCCGTGGCAAAGGTGCCGACCGCGACATCATCGACCGATACCTGACCGGACATCGGCGCATAGACGACCGTATCGGCCAGATCCTGCTGTGCCTTCTGCAGCAGTGCCTGATTGGCGGCAGCCGCCGCGCTATAGGCATTGACATTGGCCTGCTGCGTCGTCATCTGCTGCTCAGAAATCGCGTCCGAGGCATAGAGCTCCTGATCGCGATCGAGGTCGGTCTGCGCATTAGCCAGCGTAGCCTGTGACTGAGCCAGCGTGGCCTGAGCCTGCAATACCGCGGACTCATACTGACGGCTGTCAATGCGGTAGAGCGGCTGCCCAGCCTCAACGAAATCGCCGCCGTGGAAATACTTCTCCACTACGTGCCCGGAGACCTTGGACTGCACCTTGACCTCATCCCGTCCTGCAACCTGTCCTGCGTACTCGCTGGTGACCGGCGTGTCCTGCTGCAGCACCTTCATGGCCTTGACCCGCGTAGCCCCGCCGGCGGCCTGCTGGGTCTTACTGCCGCAGCCTGCCATCAGGGTAGAAGCCACCAAGGCCAGAACCATCACGAGCGCGAGCGGTTTATGGTTTTTCGCGAAATGCAAAAAAATAACCTCCCTCTTTTACACTTCAAAAGAAGCATCTCATTACAGTTTAAAATTAGTAAATATATGTTTACTATTTATGTTCAACATAGTATAGTATATCTAGTTAAAAGTCAAGTATCAGCGGCCACATATGGCTGTCTGACCCCATTTTTAATCATATCGAAACCGTAAATATCCTATATTTGTAGCGTTTTCTTATACAGCATATAAAGGAGTATCGTGCATGCCTAAGAATATCGCCGAATCCGTCTCCATGCACTTCATGGAGACCCTGGTGCTTATACATCGCAATTTTTATCGGCATCTGTCTGTCCCGGTGCCCTTCAACCAATTCGCCGTCCTTATGACGCTGCTGGTAGACGGCCCTGGCTCCCCCTCGGAAATCAGCCAGCTATTGCATATGTCCAAGCAACAAATGGCCAGCATCAGCGAGAGACTCGCGGCGGCTGGCTTAATTGCCAAGCATGCGGACAGCCGCGATCACCGGCGTGTCCTCCTCTCGCTCACGCCGGAAGGAGCGAAGCTCATCGAGGATCAGAATGAAATCGTGCGCCAGCGCTTCATTCACAGCCTGAAGCATCTCCAGCCCGAGGAGCAACAGAGCCTCGAGCACGCGATTCAGCTTCTCAACAACTCCATAGAAAAAATGGCCAACAATTAAAGGACCGGGAAAAGCCTGTGCGCTTTCCCAGTCCTGTTTTTTAGCTGTCGATGGCTATTTCGTCCAGATCATCCGGCACAAAAACGCGCCCATGGTAGTACTGGGCAGACTCCGCACTATATTCCGCCTTGCGCGTGTCCAGATGTTTGTCCTCCGTATGGTACAGTATGAGATTTTTCGCCCCGAGCCGCTCCGCCAGCTCGCTGGCTTCCTTGACCGTACTGTGGTTCTTTTCATACGGCTTGAAGACCTCGCGGTCACCATAGCGGCAGAAAGCCTCCGCCAGCAGCCAGTCGGCATCACGCGCATAGGCCTCGTCATGCTCATTGTACGGCTCATCACCGAGACAGGTGAGCTTCAGACCGTCTGTGAACTGCAGACAGTAGCCGAACTGCTTGGCCTTCGTCGACATGATATCGAACGCCGTCAGCTTGCATTCCTTGATGCCCGGCAACTCCACGGTCTCACCATCGCTGACCTCGTGCAGCACGATATCAGTGCCGACGCGGGCGAAATCCTTCTTCTTCAGCGTCATGTGCGTCATCGTCAGCAGCATGTCCATCACGATATCATGACAGTATATGTGGAACTTCCCCTCATACTGTCCCTTGTTCATGAGGTCGGCCACTTTGCGCATGATCCATATGACCCCGAGCACGTGGTCGGTATGCCCGTGCGTCACAAACATATGATGACACCGCTGATAAGTGAAATCCGTCTGCTCCAGCTGGCGCAAGACGCCATTGCCGCCGCCGGCATCCGTCAGGAAAAGGCTGCCGTCGGACATGGTAATATAGAAGCAGGTATTGAAGCACTTCGTCGCCATGGCAAAACCAGTGCCCAGAATCGTAATTTTGCGCATAAACCCCTCTCCCCCATAATTGAACATAGTACATTTTACCGCAATATCCTTAAGAACCTATAAGAAGAGGGACCATTACTTATGGTCCCTCTTTTGTATTTGTTTAATTTTTAGTCAAACTTTTTTCCCAGGCCTGCAGAGCCTCCCGGGCAGCTGCCTGCTGAGCAGCTTTCTTGCTCGGACCAGTGCCCTGCCCCAGCACCTGCCCCAGCACCCGCACCTGATAGGCGAACTCCTTCGCATGATCGGGTCCCTGCTCGGACAGCTCCTCATAGACGACACTGGCTCCCGGATCATCGGGCTTCGCCTGCTGGAACACGAGCTCCTGCAGCCTCGTCTTGGCATCATCCTGATAGTCGACCATTGCCTTGGCCGTCAGACGCGCTACGCCATCCTCCAGTTCCCGCCTGACGAAGGCCGCCGCGGCTGGCCAGCCCTGATCGAGGTATATGGCGCCGATGACTGCCTCGAAAGCATCCTCGAGGTTCGTCCGCCGCTCGCGTCCGCCGCTTGCTTCTTCGCCGTGACCGAGCCGCAGCATCCCGCCGAGTCCGAGCTCGTTCGCGAGCTCCGCGAGCGATTGCGAGCAGACCAGGCTCGCCCGCATCTTCGTCAGCTCGCCCTCGGGG
>Ga0256404_1009632_pt1 | contig 13752 bp, 8 predicted proteins | sample RumenRJG_01DNA_FD_185990 | JGI IMG/M metagenome (GOLD analysis project Ga0256404, IMG submission 185990) | Bovine rumen microbial communities from Lethbridge, Alberta, Canada - RJG_01 | ecosystem: Host-associated > Mammals > Digestive system > Stomach > Rumen | place: Canada: Alberta | collected...
CCAACAATAATATATCGTCAAACAAATGTCCAATCCCCACCCTCAAACCTCTCGTTACTCTGATATGGTTGTCACCATGACATCAAAATCAGGCTTCCGAGGCAAGTGCAAAGTTAAGAACTTTTGATCATAAATTGATATTTCTGATTTGCCAAAAAATATAGGCATCATGATTAAGGTATTTTAAGAAACTAATGCTTTATAAACAGAACCAAATAAACAATTATTGAGAAACAATATGCTCTATTATTCCGCTACTAACACACTTGCAAATAATGGTTCAATAAAAATATTCAATTATGATAATTGCAAACGTGATTTCACCTATATTGATGATATCGTTGAGGGCGTGTACAGAGTTATGCAGGGAGCTCCGGAGAAGCAGAATGGCGAGGACGGTCTTCCCCTCCCCTTATGCAGTTTATAACATCGGCGGCGGTACTCCTGAGAACCTGCTTGACTACATAAGCACATTACAGGAAGAGCTTGTGAACGCAGGTGTTCTTCCAGCTGACTACGACTTCGAGGCCCACAGAGAGCTTGTTGGAATGCAACCCGGAGATGTGCCTGTTACATATGCTGACAGCAAAGCTCTGGAAGCAGACTATAGCTTCCGACCGACTATCGGTATCCGTGAAGGTCTGAAAAAATTCGCTCAGTGGTACGCTGAGTATTATAAATAATCATATCCGATTGAAATTTGAGAGGGATGCACTATTCCAACCACTTATTTGTGCCAAAATGGCTCAAAACTACTTAAAGGCGCTCAAAACAAATCTATAAACACCTTAAAATAAAGTTTTTTCATTCCACTAAAAATCACTGAAAGTCCTCGAACTTTTAATTCTCCACTCGTCCATAAATTATGCGAAAAATCTCTCTCAATTTGGTTTCTCTGGTTCAGTACAAGCGTATTAGCAAAAGACGTTTGATGTTTCGTGCTGCTCTTGAACCGCCTCTTTTCCTCTATATCCTTTTTGCCCCTTCTTCAGTTTCTCCTCAATAGTAAATGCTGTTGCCATGAGAAAGTGAGCTATCCATCTTGACAGATAGATATATTCTGTGTTATACTAATATGATGATAAGCATTTAATGAATTCTGGTTAATCTAATAAAAGCCACCTTGAAATTTATTTTGAAATCAGTTCTTAGAGCTTCGTGTTCTATGTAAGTTAAGTTTCATTTGTGATGTTTTTTGAAAGATGCTATGTAGATTCACATACATAATTAGGAGATGGTATTATTATGAGAATAAAATATGTTAAAGATGGGGAGCAGTATACAATTGGTAGTTTTCAAGGCAAAGACTTGATTTGGGAAACTATAGCCTATTTTTTCGATGAAGACAACAGAAAAATAAGTAGATTAGTGTTATTAAAGGATACTTTATCGACTGAACCTTTCCATAAAGAAGCAGAAAATGCAACATGGAATAATTCAACATTAAGAAAATGGCTTAATAATACTCTGTACAAATCATTTTCTGATGATGATAAGCAAAGAATAATATTGCAAAAGCAACAAATAAGAACTACATTGTATAATGGAGTAACTATAACTGATGAAACAGAGGATTACATATTTATTCTTTCACCAGATGAAATGATTTGTTGTTTTGATGAAGGAATCCCTGTGCAAGGAAAATTTTGGTTGCGTACCGGTGGAACTAAGAGCCGTGAAGCATTTTGTTATGATAATGGAACATTTAGGACTGAAGAAATAAATTCAAATAAAATAGATGTTCGTCCTGCAATGTGGGTAATGATTGAAACAGAGAAATAAGCGTATTGTCTTTATAAAATGATTGTATCCTACTGAAGCTACTTGCTGATTTTGAATTTGATACAGCTAAATGAAAGGAAATAATATGGAACTTCAAAAACATACTAATACATATTGCAAAACTGTATAGTGATGCTTTAAATTATTATTTTAATATTGAACCGCAAAAAGGATTAAACTACGAAGATAAGTCTTTCTATAGTTTGTTTGATGCTTTATATTTGTTAATGAAGAGTGAACCTTTATTCAATGAGGATTTGATGTATTCCGCCATAATACGTGAAATCGAGAAATATAGTTCTGCACCTTCAAAAGTGACAGATAAAGAGAATAATTGTATCATAACAAAATTGCTTCAAATATATCCGTATTATGTGTGGAATAATAAACTTTATAGGCACCAAACAAGCAGCCCATATTCTCATATTGTATTGAGTTCGCTTTTAATGCAAAATTAACAAATGAAGCTCCGTCGGGATATGACCACTTATTTTGAGTAGTTCTATTCATTTTTTGACGTAGGATAGAGCCATTCCAACCACTTGTTTACCACTTATTTGTACCAAAAGCTGCCAAAAAACACTTGAAGCTGCTAAAAGCGAAATCGTAAAATACCGCGAAATACAGCCATTTTCGCAATTTAGCAAAAACCACTAAAAGTGCTTCTACTTTTTCAATTCCCCTCGCCTAAAAATCAGGGCTCACAAATGGCTTAAAACAGGCATTTGTGAGCTCGTTTTTTTGACAAAAAACTGTCAACCACTTTTTTATTTAACAATTAAAATGCTCCGCTGAATTTCTTCGCTGAAGAGAGCTTTAAAGCCTTATCACAAGAGCAGTCACAAAATGATGCTTCCGTAATATGAAGCTGTACCTGCATCAAACTGGCCGATTATTGGAGAAGGTCTATTTGACGCTTACGATACATCAACGCACAGTAGATTTTCAGGTATAAGAATTACGCAAAATTCTTTTGATTTTTGTCACTTTAAAGTATTGCAAAACATCCTCCAGTTGTGCTATAATCAATATTAGATTCTGTAAAAAATCATACACACACAAACAAGTATCTGATAATACAGAACTATAATATCTATATGAAAAGGACGAATGCCCATGAAGAAATCTTTAACAAAGCGTCTTATAAGCTGTCTGACCTCAGGTCTGCTGACTGTTATATATGCATTACCAAATACCACCTATTCCGGTGCGTTAACTAACACATTTGCTACAGGCGCTATCGCTGACACACAAAGCCTCCCGTTAAATCAGGAGCAAGCTTTGAACTCTAATGAGGATACAGCAATAAGCACCTATGACATAAGCTGCATGCTTGACGTTCTTATACAGGACGACGATAATGCTTTTTTGGCTGGTTCAGTACTTGGCCTTTATCCTGTGACCGACGGTATTCTCGGGACGGAGCCTGAACTTACGCTCACTTCGGCAGGATCAGGACAGGATATCCTTTATACAAAAGCAGGGAGATACGTTCTTAAAGAAATATCAGCACCTGACGGATATGCAGTTTCTGATAACGAATACTGTTTCGAGATTGTTGAAGGAAATATGGGCACTTACATTGATCCGTCAGATAACGAAAATAGTATTGATTATTGTAAAACTGTTATCTTTAACCTTTATAAAGACAACACTTTTTCTGATGTCATTGAAACTGTAAAGCTTTCACCGCTTTCTGTTGCCCAAAACACTTACAAAGCCGGCGGTAATGAATTGGATTTCGATTTCGATGTCGATGCTGAAGGCAATATCATAAAGGCTTATGTAAATGGTATTGCCGTATCTGATGATGAACTTGCAGATGACTTTGAATTTATCGGAATCGATACTGATGACAAAGTATACACCGTAGTCTATAACGGCACATCTGTAAAACCTGTAAACGGTTATTATGAACTTGACGGAGACAGATACAGTATTGAGATAAACGAGAACGATGGTACTATAAACAGTGTCATAAAGCTTGGAAATGAGTTGGATCCCAGTGGATTTTCATTTGTTGAAGATGAGCTTTATTACGATTCATCCTTATCTCCGCTCACTGAAAATGATGACGGCACTTTTACATATAATGATAAAAAGATCATAGTAACAGTAAATAATGATACTGAAAGAACAATTACTACTGTAAGATATGCTGATGAAGAAGCTGATGCAAGCATAAAAGATGCTATACAGCCTGTCTCTGCTAACTACATCGTTAAGTATAAGGGAGATGTGGCAAGCACAGTTCTTGATATAAGCAGCTGTCTTAAAACAGAACTTGAGTTCATTGATGAACAGGCATTCACAGTGAACAAGGTCGATTCCGAAGGAGAGCCTCTCATAGGAGCCAATATCGGTTTCGTAGAAGAAATATACACCTACAACGGTGATTCTATCCACATCTACAGCAAGATGCCGAAAGATGGTGAAACTGCAAAGAGCGTATCATCATGGAAATGGGACTCTGCTGCGACTGTAAAGGCAACTTTCCGTTCAAGTGATATGGAATTAGCTCTTCCTTATGCAGTAAATGCATCGGATAAGTTAAAGGTATACAGGATCATCGAAACAGAAGCTCCTGAAGGATATGATATTACTTCAAGTGATATCGTTATCATAAAGGGCTATGCTGACGGCAAGGAAGTGTTCTACAAGCGTTTGATCACTCACGGAGAGCCTATAAGAGATCTCCCGTTTGAAATAGACGCTGCTGAAAACGGCTATCGTCTCGGCAACGAAAAGGAAAATACGGGAGAATGGGAAAAAATAAATGCTGATTCTCCAAGCGGAAGAGTCATAAACATTGTAAACAAAAATGACAAGTGCAGGATACGAATTGCAAATGTAGATCAGGACAACAACTTTATAAGCGGTGCTGTTCTCCAGATCTTCAAGGAAGACGATATAACTCCTTACATCGACAATATCAGACCTGACATGACCGGTTCTGTCGGACTTAGCAAATCTTTTGCTCCGGGTACTTATTATATAATAGAGCAATCTGCTCCTGATAATTGCAGCAAGGAGCGTGAAGGTGTTAAGCAGTACTTCACCGTTACAGAAGAGCTTACACCTGTTCTTGGCAGAACTCCTTTTGAAATGGGAAAAGGCCGTGATCTTGACGGCGGCAAGCAGAGATACAGCGTAGATGACAGCAATGGAAATACTCTTATTTCATATGATAATTTTGACGGTACTATAGGTTATGCAAATGTAAAGAAGATAATCGCTTCAATGACCGCAGCACCTTCAAATGTTGAATATAAGATCAATTCTAATGCACCTACGGGCGCTATCGTTTCAGGCGGCCAGTTCCAGGACGAAATGTGCAGCTTTGTATATGATGACGCATCCAAGACAGCGACTATCACTTTCAAGGAAGCTGTCGATATCAACAATCTTCTCTTTGCTAAATATGACGGCGCATTTGAAGTTACCGATGTTAAGTTCATAACAGAGGGCATAGCTGATCCTGCTGAATATGAATGGCTGTCTCTTGATGATACAAGCGGCGCAAACGTTATCAGCTTCACTAACGAAGTTATTGAAGTCAAGAATGACGTTACATTCAGAAAAATAAACGACACAACACACATCGAAGAGACAACAGGTTCAGAATATAATGCAGAAAGCAACGATGAAAGAGTGCTCGGTGCACAGCTTAAGCTCACACTTGTTGAACCCGAAAAAACTGATGCTGATCTCCTCGGAGTCACATCAAACTTTGAAGGAAAAGAATTTAGTGAAGGCAATCCTGATATCTCAGAGACTGAGATACTGTGGGAGACAGTTGAAGAAGACCTTAAACTTTATGGCCTCCCGAATGGTAAGTATGAACTCTCTGAGGTATATGCTCCTGACGGACACCAGAAGATAAAGAAGACAGAGCTTTCTATCTTCTACGGTGAGGTTACTTCCGACAATCCTGAATATGTCTTTACTGCAAACAAGTCAGACTTGGAAGATGCTTCGGTAACAGCTGTTGATGAACTCTTCACAGTTGCTGTACGCAAGACAAGCAAATCAAACGATTCAGTTGAGATACCTGTCGTTGGCGCTAAGCTCAGACTTACAGGTATGAGCGACGGTATTCCTACTGATATGTCCAATGTCCGTGCTAAGAACGAAGTATTCTTCAGAGAGGACGGAAGCAGCATACAACCAGGTATTGCAGATGCAAAGCTTTCTCCTTATAAGTTGGATATAAACAATATCCAGAATGTGGCAGAAGCCCCGTCAACAGCATTTGAATTTTATTCCACAGGCGACACCGTAATATTTACAGGTCTTCAATGTGGTAAATACAAACTTGAAGAAGTAGAGACTCCATTAGGTATGTCAACTGCTGACTCAAGAGTATTCTATGTAGATCTTGAAGAGGATGAAGACGGAAACGAGAGACTTGTTCTCAAGGGCGGCGATGAAGGAACTACTGAAAATGTAATTACACTTTATGACGACATCCATACAGTTAAGATCAGCAAGGCTGACATAGGCGGAAACATTATCGAGGGTGCTGAGTTCGAGCTTTCAAGAGCAGACGGCAAGGCGCTGGACAATATTTCAGTTGTCGGCACAAATGATAATGCGAAGAACAGGATCAAGGCTTTTGTTGATGTTAATGACGACATCGAAGATAACAATGACAAGTCTGTTGAGATCACTCTCGACGGTAATCAGTCGTTCACATTGAGCGGTAAGGCACTCAATCATATAACAGTAAATGATGAGTGGATAAACGACATCACTGAACAGAACGTTTACACATACAGTGGTACAGCAGAAGATAAGCTTGTTATATGCGGTATGTATGACGGTATCTACGTTGTCACACTTGATGACGGAACAGAGTACACTATCCGCTGCGACAAGGGTAACGAAGATATCACACAGATCGACGCTAAAATAAAGCCAAAGACTACAGACGACAAGGCTGCACTAAATGAGAATACAGCAATTCTCTCAACAGATAAGAAGACACTCTCATTTACAGGCGGTAGTGTTGATATCTCAACTCTTGATGACGGTATGTACATCCTGAAGGAAACCGATTCTCCTAACGGATATACAAAGGTCCAATCCGAATTTGTATTTGTTGTTGAGAATGGCAAGGTATCATTAAACGAAGCTTACACAACAGGCGCTTCAGTAAAGAATGGTAATGAGATCATCGTTATGGACGAAATTTCCGAGATAGATTTCTATAAGTTCTATGACATAGAGGAAAATACAGATCCTGATGGAACTTATCAGGGTTCTGAGATGAAGCTGACATTCAAGAAGGCTTCTGACAAGGCAGCAACAGTTATAGAGGGTGCAGATACTCTTGAAGTTGGTGAGTCCATAACATGGCATACCACCGACGCTAATCCTAAGACACTCAGAGGGCTCATGGACGGTGAGTATATCCTTGAAGAAGTAAAAGCACCTGCTATTTACGAAAAAGCTGAACCAAGAACTGTCATTATAAAAGACGGTGCTGTTGCTCTGATGAATAACGGCAGAATAATAGGCAGCAGACCTTACACTCATCTCCTTAATGTTAAGAAGGGCTCTATTGTTATCGATAAGAAGGCTCTCGGTGCAAAGGAGATACCTGAGGAAGCTGGCAAAGCCAAGTTTACTCTCATTACAAACGATGAGGGTGCTGATCTGAAGGGTATTGTCGTTAACAGCAGCGAAATTACAGAAAGTACTGACAGAATAACATTTGACGGAAATACAGTAACACTTATCGGACTTGCAGACGGCGAATACACACTTATTGAGGACACAGCTCCTATCGGATACGACGTTGTAAGCGAGTTTAAATTTACAGTTCAGAATTATACGGTTACAAGAATTGATCCTGTTACAAACGGCAGAGCTTACACTGAGAATAACGGAAAAAACATCGTTGTTGAGGATGATCATCTCAAATATATTAATAATATTTCGTTAACTCTCAACGATACTCTTGGCCTGAATTTCTATCTTAATGAATTGATCCCAGCATATGAAGCTGCTGATTACAAGGTCTTGCTGACCGGCAATTGTCTTGAAAACGGACAGATGGTTGAATTCACCGAGAAGAACGGCAAATATTGTGTGACCGCCCATGTTTACGCAAAAGACCTGAACGAAAAAATAGTCGCTGAGGTGGTAAAAAAAGATAAAGTGATCTATACTTCTGAGCCTTATTCAGTTTCTGATTATCTTGAATCCGCTCTCAAAAATGTGACTGAACCTGAAGCTCTTACTCTTATAAAAGCAACAAAAGTTTTTGGCTCTGCATCCGCTGATTATTTCTATGAGGGAGACCACGGATTTGCTGAATCACTTGAGGCTTACCTTAAACAGACCGATACCTCAGAAGATGATCTTATCAGACTCGGAATGCTTGATCAATATGCTCCGAATTTTGATTCAAATGAAGCTAAGATCTCTCTTGTTCTTGATTCGAGAACAGCTATACGTCTGTACATAAAAGGCGTTGCTGCTAAAACAAAATCAGGCAGTTTAATTTCGGAAGCAAGTACAAAAGTAAATAAAACGACTTATCCGTCTTATTTTGAGATCACAGAAATAACACCTGATCAGCTTGCGAAAAACTATACTATCACTTTAAAAGACAAAAACTATTCACTCTCCGCACTTTCATGGGTTTACCGTGTCATGAACAATTACATAAGTGGCGAAGACAGCGTATCTGACAAAAATCTGAAAATGGCGAAGGCTATCACAGCATATTATATCGCTGCAAATGAGTATGTTAATGCAGATCACGCTACAACTTCCTGAACAGATAATATCAGAATAACACAAAGGAGGTCTATTGATGGATAAGTATTTACCACCCGAGATAGAGATCGTTGTTTTCGACTGCGAAGATGTCATAACAACAAGTCAAAATGAGCTTGATCAGATGTAAAATCTGAAAAAACAGAAAGCTCCGGCAGAACTATCATAAATCATAAGTTGACCGAGCGGCAGACAGCCGCTCGGTTTGATATTTTCAAGTATTTTGAGCTGATTCTCACTGTACTGCCATGTATGACATACTGTATATACCGCTCAGACTGCCCACTCTGCACGGACTTTTTGCCCACACTCGCCGCTTCTGCCCATGGCGCTGACCATAAGTTAAATAATATACTCGTAACATAAACAAATGTACTGTTTCCGGAACGACTGCAGTGAAGCAATATCTGCCTCTGTCAATAAAAAACTGAGCCACAGCGCTAATAAAAAAGTGAGCCAGTTTTGATATCCTTCCGGAAACAGCATATCATTGTTCAATTAAATGATTCAGATATCAGGATATTCAATTTCGTTCTTGTCAAGCAATGACTGAAGCCACTCAATGTAGTCATTAAGTTTTTGTATTTCAATTTGATTGCAGTGGCAAAGTTCATCCGCTTCTTCAAACTCGTATCTGGTTAATTCGTAATCTGTCCATTTGAGGCATTTATGACTTTTACTAAAAGCACAGTAATCATTCATAAGCAAACGCCTCCTCTGAATTCTGAACTCCGTATCGTTCTCTCATGAACATTTTTCCATCAATTGCTACGCCAAATTTCTTTCTCATAGATTCTTCGCATTCAATTACGATACGATATGAATCATGAACGATACGGTCACATATGGCATCTGCTGCAATGATCAATGAACCTATCTTGTCATGCCAACTGGCACATCAAACTCTGAACAAAAGATCATAGAGCCTTTCTTGTATCGTGCCTCGGCTATTTCGAGAAGATCTCTTGCCTCTGATTTTTTGAGTTGATAATATAAACAGAAAAGACCGACTGCTCTCACAATCGGTCTAATCTTATACTCTTTTATTGAAGTGTTTTATGTTTGCATATAATTTGGCTGAATATTCACTTCATGTTAACGACCACAGATTAATATGAATATGTCTTGGAGCATGTTCTACCAATTGTATCAACAACATTCAGCGAGATCGTGCTCTTTGCATTGGCAATTGAATCTGGACTTCCATATGCGAAAATATTGACCTCATCAGTATTATTGGTGAATGAGCAGCCGCCCTCTATCTTTACAGTAGAACTTGTGGTTACTGTTGTATTGCCATTGCTCTTATAAACACTGTTAACGATCATTTTTCCGAGTCCAGTCGCAAGCTTTCCTCTTCCCTTTCCTATTGCAAATGAGGCAAGTTTATTTTTTATAGGCAAGAAATAGCTGCAAGCCAATGACAGGCCGTCATTTATCAGAGTTACACCGAGGTTTGCTCTGTTCACCTTATCCTCATATATTTCATCCTTTACGTCAGCATAGCTACTTTTGATCGTAGCTGTGGTGGTAAATAATGTTCCGTTCTGTGTTAGTTTGATTCCGTGATTCTCAAGCAGTTCTATCTCTGCCCAGAGCTCATCGTTTTTAGTTGTTACATTTGCCATGAACAAAGCATACTCAACTACAAAGTGGCTTGAATCAAGCTTTCTGCTGCTGACTGCAAGCTTTCTGAAATTCTTGAAATCATATACTTCAATCTTGTTCAGGCTTATTTCACATCTGAGAGCCTTTGCTGCATTTGAAGTTGATCCTGCTTCTGAGATAAGCTTAGGTATATCACCAGTATTGATGAAGGTCTTCTTATTGATTCCGTTGATAATATAGTTGCACTGACTGATATTATATTTCTTGGAAACATCATTGGCTGTTATAGTGATGCTGCAGTTTCTTGATTCATCATTAAATGTAAGAGGCATTGCAGATAAGCTGATTATGACCTCATTAGTTCCGCTCTTGCCAGAAGAGATCTTCTTCAAATTGGTGTCCATAAAGTTTACAAATGTGCCTGTTGAAGATATCTTCCAGTCAACGTTTGAAGTGAAACGGAGTCTAAGATAGAATACGTTATCGGATTTCTGGTACTGTAAAGGCCATGAATGTGCACTTTCTTCAAGTGAACCATCAGCGTGGAAATAGAATGTGCTGTTTGAATAATCATCGACGCTGAGTGTACCTAACTGTGGTATAACCTCTTCTTCCTTATATGTGCATCCGCTGCGTGTACACTTATACTGTCTTGTACCAGCCTTTGTGCAGGTCGGTTCAACTGTAGTTTTCCATGCATATGAATGTCCGTAAGCCTTTACAGTCCTATTCTGAGTTGATGTACAACGTGAGCACTTATATATAGCAACACCATTAGAAGTACAAGTAGCAGATTTAGCCGTCATGTAGAATTTGTAATTGTGACTTTTACAAGCAGCTGCTGCATATACAACAGAATCCCCATTATCTTCATCTGCGGGTTTGAAAGCAACAGTCTTTCCGGAATTATATAATTCTCTTATCTCTGATACCGGTATATCATGATCTTCACTGATCATTGATGCAGCAGATCCGGCAACGAACTGGGCTGCGAATGATGTACCATCAGAACTTTGAGCATATGTATCTACATATTCTCCATAGTTTGAATATCCCTGTATATCTCCGTTCTCATCAACAGCACCAACAGAGATAACAGTCGGATATGCAGCAGGATATAATGCTGTCTCACTTGAATAGTTTCCAGCAGAAGCGATAACAAGAACGTTGTTCTCTTCTGCATATTCAAGTGTTTTTTCAAGTAAAGCAGACTTATCTTCGCCCACGGAACTCATTACGATAATTTCTGCATTATTATCTTCCGACCAGCGGATTCCCTTTTCAACATCTGAATAGTTGCCCTTCCCCTCGTCATCAAGAACTCTTACGTCAAGAACAGACGCTCCGGGAGCAATATTGATGAGCGAGCTCATCATATTATTTCCGTGATCTGAATCAACAGTATCATCATTTACAAATGATACTCCGCCATCTGTTTCATAAGCTGAAACACCGGCATCAAGAAGGGCGATAGTTACACCCTCTCCGCTATTGTCACAGCAGTCGTGATTATCGCCATGATCATGATCTTCCAGGCAGCCATGGTCATGCTTACTGCAATGATCTTCACATTCAAAGCAATCAGCAAATGAATGATCGATATCGTATGTTTTGGGAGCTGGTACGTTATTTGCGCTGGCGCTCAGGACTGATGATAGGCCGAGCGATGTTGTTGCAATTACAGTTGCAGACAAAGATAAAAGCATTCGTTTAAGGATCTTTTTTCCCATTTGTATTCCCTCCGTTATTGATTATTTGCTGAGTCAAGTAAAAAACAAACTACCCTCCTTTATCAGATTTTTAGCAATTTTTGTAAAACTTAACTTCCATACATCATACAATTCATTCGTGCATAGAAGTGCTAAATCATTAATTAACGCAAATGATAATGAATAACTAAACGGATCTTTGTAAAACAATAAAAAAATGGATTATTGCTGATAATATATTTCAAGATGCTGCGGAAAATACTAAAGTCCCAAATATTAATAAGGAAAAATATAATACTAAAATACGGCTTAATTCATTGTGAATTATAACACATGATTCGGCAAGCTGTCAATTCAATTATTACTATATTATTGCTTATTGGCTAACACATTTTTAGAACTATTTTAATTAGTTATTTATCCGTTTTAAGTTTGCTGCTGCACATCCTGAGCCGTGTTTTTTTGTTCACAAAACCGGATATATTCGCTATTCTTCATCGATGCATCATTATACCATCATTAAAAAAGCTCTATTCAACTGTATAATTAGTTCTTTTGAACTTGCAACTATCATATAGACAAATTAACTATCGGGCTCAATCAACTTAAATAATCCGCAGCTTTCAACATGATATACGTCCCAAAAATTGCTGTCCAACCTGACAATAATTGCTACTGGATTGCAATTGATATCACGAATTATTTGTACTATTATGCTCAGAAAAATAAGCTATCAAGTGGTCCGTTTGAGGTGACGATTGCTGGATATTTTATTTGTCATATCCGTGTAGTATGAAGTTGTAAAAATAATTAGCAATTATTTTCAGAAATAAGAGTGCTGTCAAAATACAAACAGATTGCTCATGCTGATTGTTGTATATATTTTTTTCGAATAGAAGTACTATATTATTATAATATTGGTTTAACTTTTTATTGAGAAATTATTGACATCATAACAGTCATTAGCAATGAAAGCGCTCTCACTGACAAGAAGAGGCTTATACTTGTAATTGAAATGTTCCTGATGGTTTATAATGTATTTGACAACAAAATAAAAGTTATCGTGTACTATGTTAGCTGCAGAAATGGACGTAACAGATAAAAGCACAACAAGGAAAGTGATATGCCCGAAACAGCATAAAAGCGGATCTCTTAACTGAGGTCAGAAAGATATTCGGTTCGTATCCTGAGTTCTGAAGTCCAGGTTTTAGAACCTTATTTTCGTATAACAAAAACAGGAATCACTGTCAAATGATTCCTGTCCGCATTTAATTCATCTTATTGTAAACCACTACTTCCTCGGTTGCTTTCTTAGCCGAGTGGTGTCCCTCTTTTGCAGGATAGCCGATAGGAGCAACTGCGACCACCACATAGTCATCGGGGATATTCAGCAAGGCTCTGACCTTTTCAGGTGAGAACCAGCCCAGCCAGCAGGATTGCAAGCCAAGCTCGACTGCTTCAAGTGTCATATACGACATAGCGATAGCACAGTCCATACTTCTCGCACTCTGACCGCATATCATCGTCCTGTCTCCGCTTGCACACTCCACAAGGACAGCAGGTGCAGTCTCGATCCATTTCTGATCCTCGCAGGCACTCACCATTTGTCTGATAAGCTCTTTGTCCGTCACTACAATATGCTTGCAAAGCTGCTGATTACTTGCGGTCGGTGCAAGACGTCCTGCCTCCATTATCTTTTCGATCTTCTCAGGCTCGATAGGCTTATCTGCATATTGTCTAACGCTGTATCTTGCCTGAATCGCTTCCATTACTGTCATAATAAAACCTCACATTCCATAAAATCGTTTCTCCGCTCCGACGGTTGTCGGTTCGCTGTGTCCCGAATACAAAACCGTATCATCGGGCA
>Ga0256404_1009635_pt1 | contig 13749 bp, 8 predicted proteins | sample RumenRJG_01DNA_FD_185990 | JGI IMG/M metagenome (GOLD analysis project Ga0256404, IMG submission 185990) | Bovine rumen microbial communities from Lethbridge, Alberta, Canada - RJG_01 | ecosystem: Host-associated > Mammals > Digestive system > Stomach > Rumen | place: Canada: Alberta | collected...
GCCACTAATAAAGGCAAAACAAGGGCTTTTTCAAGCTATAATTCTTAGCAGTCTGATGGAGATTTATAAGTATGAGAAAGTTAGGAAATTCAGAATCTTTCGAAAAGTTTTATTTAAACAATCAAATATATGTTGATAAAACTGAATACATCTATAATCTTCTCGAGACTGAAGAGAGAGTCTTTATCTCAAGACCTCGTCGCTTTGGAAAATCTCTTACCTTAGATACCATAGCAACCTTATTTGAATCAGGTGTAGAGCCTTACTTTAAAGGTACCTGGATTTATGACAAGTGGACTGAACCTACCTATCCTGTACTAAGATTAAATTTCTTAGATTTAGATAAATATTCACTTGACCATTTTAAGAAAACACTAAATGCAATCATTAGCTCATTTGCACGTGACATCAATGTCAAAAACTATGTAGAACATAGTGAACCTGAAGATACAATTTTCTTCCTGTTAGATGAGCTAAGAAAAGAAAAACGCCAAATCGTGATCTTAATTGATGAGTATGACTATCAGTTGGTATCTAACATCAATAATGAAGAACTCTACAAGCAATTCCAAGTTGCATTACAAAACTTCTATAACAATTTAAAAGATAAGTGGGCAATTAAATTCTTACTTATCACAGGTGTTACCAGAACTAAAAACTCCTCAGCTTTTTCAGGAACCGATATCGATGATATTACCTACGCAAGTGCCTATTCTCAGCTGATAGGCTTTACTCGTGAGGAGATTAAAAAGTACTACATTGATTATTTAAAGCTAGCTTCATCCTATGAGAATAACTGTAGTGTAGATGAAGTTACAGAGCCACAAATAGAGTCGATGCTAGACAAGCTTGAAGAGCAATATGGTGGCTATTGCTTTGATGAAGACTATGAAAAGAAAGTCTTTAACACTTGGTCTGTAAATAGCTTTTTTCAGTCAGTAAAGAGCAATAAGAAAATTCATTTTGGAGATTATTGGTATGACAACGGTGGAGTACCAAAGATATTATCTGACTTTGTGAAAAACTACGAGCACGAGTTATTTGAGTGTATCTTAAATGCTAAGTTCATCTCTGTTACAGAGAATGACTTTAAATTTCCTTCAACTTTAACCTCCATCGATCCTAAAGTACTGATGTGTCAGACAGGATATTTAACTTTACGCTCTAATTTAAAGTACATTAAGATCCTTTTAGGAATTCCTAACAGTGAACTTTACAATGCACTGCTATCCATAATGGCGTTCAATATTTTTGACGAAACAAAGCTTGTAAATATTAATGAACAAATTCTTGCCAAAAGTAAAGAGGTTGCTCAAATCGTAAGTCTGTTGAATACTGTCATGAACTCAGTTTCAAATGACAACTATCCAATCAATTCTGAGACAATGGTTCAACAACTAGTTTATGTGTATCTCAAAGGTATTTGTAACTCTGTTAGCACAGAACTTCATTCATCAAAAGGTAACGCTTACCTTGTAATTGAGTCTGATATCAGGAGAATTGTCTTTGAATTTAAGTATGCTCAAAATGAGATTGAAGCAAAGACAAAACTTAATGAGGCTGTAGAGCAGATTAAAACCAGAGACTACGGCAACATCTTACCTAAAAAGAATGAACTTATTAGAATTGCAGCAGTCTTTAATGCAGATCCTAAGGTAAGGGCTTTTACAGAGTATCAGCAAGTTTAAGCTTAAATGAAACTGTTAAGTGCAAGGCTTAACTCTACCTATCATTAGCGCCACTTAAGGCTTATCTAGTGGCGCACTAAGGTCGCAGTTCAAGAGAGTGGTACTAATCTTAATTTGTTTTAGTTAATACTAAGTTGTCTTGATAAAACGAACTAAAAGAACTGTATCCCATCGTCAGTAATTATTGAAAATATCCTTCTAAATTTCTTTCAAAAATGGCAATAATTATTACGGATTAGGTCAAAACAAGTTCTTTTCACGCTATAATTCTTAGCAGTCTGATGGAGATTTATAAGTATGAGAAAGTTAGGAAATTCAGAATCTTTCAAAAAGTTTTATTTAAACAATCAAATTTATGTTGATAAAACTGAATATATCTATAATCTTCTAGAGACTGAAGAGAGAGTCTTTATCTCAAGACCTCGTCGCTTTGGAAAATCTCTTACCTTAGATACTATTGGAACCTTATTTGGAAAAGGAGTTGATCCCTACTTTAAAGGTACCTGGATTTATGATAAGTGGAAAGACACGACCTATCCTGTATTTAGATTAAATCTGATTGAATATCCTAAATCAGACCTAACAGAATTTAAAAGACGACTAATCAAAGATATTTCAAATTTTGCGCGTTTAAACAAAGTTGAAAACTATGTTGAAGATGAATCACCAACAGGTTCACTAAAAAGTCTTTTAGAATCATTAGCCTTGAAAGGCAGAATGATAGTCGTTTTAATCGACGAATATGACTGTCAGTTAACAGCAAACATCAATGACAAAGAAGTTTACGATTCTTTTCAGGAGTTCTTAAGAGAATTTTACGGAACAATCAAAGGAAAGTTTGCTATTAAGTTTTTAGGAATAACTGGAGTTACCAGATTAAAAGACGTATCAATCTTTTCTGTAGGTTCTGATATTACCGACATTACTAATGACAGCGCCTATTCTCAGCTGATAGGTTTTACTCGTGATGAGATTAAAAAGAACTACATTGATTATTTAAAGTTGGCAGCATCATATGAGAACAACTGCAGTGTTGAAGATGTAACTGATGACAAGCTTGAGTCAATGTTAGATATGATGGCTCATAACTATGATGGTTACTGTTTTGATGAATTCTATAAAAAGAAAGTATTCAGTACTTGGTCTGTAAATAAATTTTTCCAAAACATTGTAAAAAATAAATTTGTAGATTTTGGTGAATACTGGTACGACAATGGTGGTTTGCCATCTATCTTAGTTAACTATTTAAAGACTCATAAATTAAACCTTTTTGATTATCTAGAAAAAGGTAAGTTCATACCTATTGCTACTAATGATTTTAAGAATCCAACTTCTTTGACCTCAATGAATCAGAATGTACTGATGTGCCAAACAGGCTATCTAACTTTACGTTCTAATTTAAAGTACTCAGAAATGTTATTGGGTATTCCAAATGGCGAAATCTATAAAGCTTTAACTTCACTTTTAGCAGCTAAATTCTTTGAAGGAAAGATTAAAGTCTTTAATAAAAATGGTATTAACATCATAGAGGAAGGCTCAATAGAGGACATTGATTCTTTATTAAACACCATTGTAAATTCAGTACCATATGACAATTATCCTATTACCTCTGAGGCTATGGTGCAGAGTCTTATCCAAGCATATTTAAGAGGAGCAGGATTTGATGTTTTATCTGAAGTTCATGAAGCAAAAGGCAGAGCTGATTTAATTGTAAATACAGATAACAGAAGAATTGTCATTGAGTTTAAGTATGCTCAAAATGAGACTGAAGCTAAGGCAAAGCTCAATGAAGCTGTAGAGCAGATTAAAACACGAGACTATGGCAACATCATACCTAAAAAGAATGAGCTGTTAAGAATAGCTACAGTCTTTAATGCAGATCCTAAAGTACGAGCTTTTACAGAGTATCAGCAAGTTTAAGCTTAAATGAAACTGTTAAGTGCAATGCTTAACACTACCTATTATTAGCGCCACTTAAGGCTTATCTTGTGGCGTACTAAGACCTAAGAGCATGATGTAACCTAATTCTAGTCTATTTTTTTAGATCATGAATTAGCTGTTTAACTCTAAGCGTGATTTTCGAAAGGTATATATCTACTTTTTTCATATACCAATCTAAATCTGGAACGATGCCTTTATAAGATTAGTTCATAAGGTAAGGCAATGATTATTTTCTTCTAAATTCCTCAATTCTTAATTTCTCTTAGATCTTTGTACTCATAGCCTTACCTTCCAAATTTTAGTTTAAGTCCATATAGCTACTTGTAGCTAAGTTTACAGATCAAAAGCTCATATATCGGATTTTATAAAAGCAAAGATCAATATTGTAGCTGTGATCTGTTTTATTAGATAAAAAGGACTATAACAGCCCATCAATAAAATACCTGCTAAAGGTATTAGACCGTAAAGGCGAGGTTTGCATGAAATTTAAAGACAGCTTAAAAAAGCTCAAGCTCAATTTTAGAACCCATCCTGTGTTCAGCGTTGCATTCATCATTGCAACGGCATTTGTAGTGCTTAGTTTTGTACTTTGCTTTACAAGAGAGACTTTTGTAAAACAATGCGAAAACGGTGATATTGCAGCATGTATAAGAGCCTGTGCTATCAAAGGCAGAACTGCCTGTGCAAATCTTGCGTTTTACTATCAGCAAGGTATTCATATAAGAAAAGATGAGCATAAAGCTCTTTTCTATTACCAAAAATCGTGTTCTCAAAACTTAAGTTACGGTTGCAGACAGGCTGAGCTAATAGAAAAGCAACTTAATTATAAGATCTCCCACAATCAGTAGAAGATTACTAAAGGCAGAACACGTCAAACAAATTTAAAAACGCCATCAATTTACCTGATAACAGCAATTATACTAAAGCTCTAGCTTACAAAGCATTGTCAGTAGTGTATTCTTACTCCTTATGAAAAATGGTAAAGTGCTTAAAGATTGGCTATAAGGAATATATTACAGATTGCCCTGCATTATGATTTTGCATCAACAATTTCACAGCAGATTTTTCGTTCAGTCCCGATTTTTTTAGACAGATGCTTTAAGAGCTTCTGCAAAGAGGTTTTATATGGATTTTAGAGACTATGTAAATTCAAGAGACATTCGTGAGTATCTTTATAAGATTGACTATAAGCTGTCAAGTACTCAAAAGTTAGATATTGTTGAATACAACAATTATCTTACATTTGAGCAGAAGATCTCTTTGTTAGAAGAACTCTTAAAAGAGAATGATGAAAAATTACAATGCGTGAGCTTTTCAGCTGAAGGAGAATACAAAAGTTATAAAACGAAGAGTCTTCATGTAATTATCAAACGTAAGATAGCAACTTATAGAAAAATACTGCAGCTTTTAACAAAAAATGAGAGCGGTTGCTTCTATGAATCTTCCTTATTGCTAGATAGACGTGATCCTTTTGGAAAAGATAAATATGAACTCAAGATGGAAGATAAAAAGTTGGCTGAAACTATGACCGTCAGCGATTTTGGCAAATTCAATGAGTTTGTAAATAATTACTCAAGTCCTTTTCACAGGTATTATGCCAATTATCAGGACTGTCTGAATGATTATCTTGAAGCAGTCAACGGTATCTATTGTGAATACATAGAACAGTTATTCTCTCCTCAAGATCTAGAATCAGATGAATGGGAGCTTGATGATGATTATGATGATTGTGATTATGATGATGATTCGGATGATGATTCTGATGAGAAATTTAAAGACGATGTAGATGATGATTTGGATACTAGCAATATAGTATCTAAAAAAGAAAGGCTTTCATCTCTAATTGAAAAATACGCTCTTACTGAGGATGATCTTAATAAGGTAAAAAGAGCATGTGGAATTGAAGGCGCGATCAGGAAGATCTATCTCTTTGGCAAAACAGATAATACCTTACAAGATAAAAATAATAACGTCTCATCTGGAAAGAACCAGTATGTGTCAGCCTATTTAAATGCCAGAGGAGAGGTAAAAGACGTATTATCAAATATAGATAGATTGGATTCATTTGAAAATAAAATTATTTATACAGATGATCCAATTCCTGTGCCTTTTAAAGAAGGTGATATTGTTTCATATGTCCATTTTTACAGTGATCCTTCATCTAATGGATACAATGTAAAGTCAGCCTCTGATCCTTTTGTTGTGACTGATTTTCTTGAAGATGAATTTGATCATCCGTTCTTTTGTGAAAGAATTTCAACAGTTGATGGAAAGACTCACTTACTTGATGAAGATTACAATTACCACTTATATGATTTAGAGTACTACAGACGTCCTTTAGAGGGTAAATTTTTAGCGCTTAAAGCTATAAGAAATTTCTGTATTGATCATGATCCTCATGAAGAGCGCGATGCAAATCTTCTATTGGAATATTTCGACCTAAAAGCAAAACTTGATGATTATGAAGAAGGTGTTGAAGTTGCAAGCTTTAAAGTTATTGATAGCCTAAAAGAAAAGGTTGATAACATCTTCAAGAAGATAAAGGCTAAACCAAGTTTACGCCGTATCATTGATGAGAAATATAGAAATAGGACTCATCTAAGATATATAGGTCATGAGGAATGCCAAGACTGTCAAAACTTAAAGATTTATCTTGATGATGAAAAATTAGCTCCTAAAGGCTATGAACAGTGTCACAGTGTAAAAGAGACAATTGAGCTTATTAAACTTTGTGAAAGTTCAGGTACCTATATTGAAGAGATAAATCTTGATAGTGACTTAGGCAAGTACGCAAAAGATGGTGGAGATGCCATGAAGCTTCTTGATTACTTAGTAGAAAGAAGAACTTTCTACAAAGTTAAGTTACATACATCAAATCCTGAGGATAGAGCTAATATGCAAAAAGTCATCGACAAGTACTGGCCAAAAGGTGACAGTATCTAGTGTTATCAAGAGCATAAAGCCTAGAAATCCTAAGATTTAGTAATCTTAAAATGAACTACAGCTCCTAAGGTAAGATCTTCTACATAGGGGCTGTATCTTCAAAAGTGACAGTTAGGCTTTATTCATCAAAGCAAGGGCTGGAAATAAACCTAATTTAATCACAAAATGAACCTAGTTTAGGTAACACTTGATACCAAATCCTTGATACACACGAAACTTAATCGTGGTATCCATTTCTTAAAAATAAGATCTAATACGTCATTTCTTAGGCATAAAAGCAAAGCAATCATAAAAGCATAGCAATCATAAAAATCACATTCTCATAAAACAAAGATCTCAAGAAGCGCAAACTTTTTTCTAGAATTAGCATTTAAGCTTTCACCAGAATTAGCAACTGATTTTCTTGTCTTTAGAAACTTAAATTTGACAGCGTTTATTGTACAGTGCTCTCTTTGAAATAAATCTAAGTGGCCGTCACCGCCACACCATTTTTTATAAAAGTTTCTATAAAAAGTTACGAGCGCTGTCATTATATATGCGTCAACCACGCGGACACTATTGCCAATAGTCTTGACCAAGACAAAATCCAAAGAATGAAAAGATAGGACAATTGAGCTTTATATGAGATTAAAAGCTAATTTTGGCTTACAGCACAGACAATTTCTCCAATTTATTTAACTTCATTTTTACCCACGACAAATCTGAAAAGATTGAAGCCTCAAATTTTACATCCTTTAAACACACATCACGATCTTGAATGGTTGCTTTATAAGATAGCTTCAAAGTTAAGGCAACTTCAGGTGATTTTTATTTTTGTTCCTCTCATTTGTAAAAATCACTCCTTGTGAAGTTGCCTTAACTACGTTTTAAAAACACTGTAAAAAAGCCCTCAAAAAAATTTTGCGTATAATTATATAAAAATAGGTATCCTATATACCGATTTTTATGTTAGCATAAAAACATGTTTTATGAACTTTGATTAAATCTCCATAAATCTTAAGAAAAGTAACCCAAGGAAAAGAGTTCTCTGTTTTCTAATTTTAAGAGGCGGTAAAGCGTAATGAGTGTATTTAAAACAAGACAGAGCAAACTTGTGTTGATCTTCTAAAAGAGTTTTTAGTAGGGAAAAAGTAAAAGGTCAAAAGCAATAGGCAAAAGAGATCATGCTCAACAGAAAAAACAACAGAATTAGAAACTACAGAAATAGAAACTACAGAATCGGTAACTACAGAATTGGTAACAACGTTCTGAAGTAAACACAGTGAATTACATCATGAACCTCATGATAAACAACTTTCAGGATATAGAGTAAAACAACAGGGGTGAATATATGATTTTAAGAAGCAAAGCTACAACTGACAATGAATGGAGACCTTCGCCTGATTTATTAGAGATATCTTCATATCAGGAGCCGGTATCTCTAGATGAGACTGAGTACAAATCTAAACGCCTTGTTAAGGTTTTGAGTGATTTGAAAGTAGCGGCATCTTTTGAAAATGTTGTAACAGGTCCAGTTGTCTCAAGATATGACTTTCGTCTTGAACCAGGTGTCAGGTCAAGGATTATCGTAAACTTAGAAAGTGATATACAGCAAGGCTTAATGTGTAGAAATATCATAATCAAAGAGGTAATTCCTGGATTTCCATGTGTGGGTATTGAAATTCCCAATGATAAACGCCAGATGATCCGTTTAGGTGACATTATCGATTCTGATGATTTCTCTCAATCAAAAGCCAAATTACCAATATGTTTAGGAGTAGATACAGTCGGATCAAATGTTATTGCAGATCTTACAGATGCTCCTCACTTATTGATAGCAGGTAGTGAAGGTTCAGGTAAATCCACAGCGTTAAACTCAATGCTGTTATCTATGCTTTTTGCAAAATCACCAAATGAGTTACGTCTTATCTTGGTTGATTCAAAGACTGTTGAGTTCTCTCAATATCAGAACTTACCACATCTATTAACTCCAATCATTACTGATCCAGATTCAACTGTAGCAACATTGGCATGGTTGATTAAGGAGATGGAGCGCCGTTGTAAGCTTCTATCTTTGATGTATCAGCCTAATATTTCTCAGTTAAACGATTTCATCATAGAAAAGAACCTCAAAGGAGAGAAAGTTTATGATCCTATGTGGTGTGAAAACTCTGCAGAAGATCAACCTGAGCTAAAGATAGTTCCATACATTGTTTTAGTAATTGGTGAGTTAGCTGACTTAATACCTGCAGCTATTGTAACCAGAAAGAAAGATAGCGATACCCCTGAAACTCTAATTAGAAGATTAACAACTAAAGCAAGTGTAGCTGGTATCCACTTAATCTTAGCAACAGAAAATCCAAGAGCTGATGTTATAACCGGAGCAATTAAAGCTAGCATACCATCTCACATTGCCTTTACAGTTCAAGATGAAAAGGGATCAAGAATGATTCTAGAAGAGACAGGGGCAGAAAAGCTGTTAGCTAAGGGTGATATGCTACTTAAATATGAAAATTTAAACAGAGCACAAATGTTTCGTGCTCAAGCTCCTTTTGTAAGTAGTGATGAAATTGCAAAGGTCGTATCAGCATTTCATCAGTACTATGGTGATCCTGAGTATGTTAGTGATCCTGAATATGTAGAATCTATTACAGAAAGTGAGAGCGAGGGTGCATCTTACAATAACAGTATCTTTGATGATGACGATTATGATTTATCCAAAACTCCACTCGATCCAAAGTTTATCGAGGTTGTGGATTTTGCTAGAAAATATTGCATTCAAGAAAGGCGTTTTTCTTTATCAGAGCTTCAGAGCTCTTTTGGCTTTGGTTATAACAGAGCGCGTAAAGTTTATCGTCAGATGCAATCTTTGCGTATCCTCGATAGTAAGGGGTATTTTAAACTTGAAAGGTAAAGATCCTGAGCAATAGACGCTGTGCCTTAGGCATGAGTTTGAGTAAGATTTGAGTAAGAGAAAGGTAGGATCTTGTTGTAACCATGGGGTAAAACATTACTCTCATGAAAGATATCTTACCTTTAGCCTTAAGTAAGGAGGTGTGAGATAAGGTGAGCTAAGGGAAGATAAGGAAAATGAGGAAGATAAGATATGGAAAAATGAGGAAAGATAAGATAATGAAAAATGAGAAAAGATAAGGTAGTTCTAAAAGAGCATTGGTACTAAGATCTTTTGAAAGTAAGAACAGTGGTGCAAAAGCCTCATGGCTTGACTTTACAGCAAAAGACCTCTTTAAAGCTATGAGCTTAAAAGAGGTCTTTTAAGATTTTAGCTAATCTTTAGATTAAGCTTAGATCTTTAGATTTAATTAAATCTCATAAGATAAGATCTATAAGACAGTCAAATCTAAATCTTAGAAATAACTCTTACAAGAGCGCGTCTTACTTTGTTTCAAATTACTTGGTACCAAAGATTCTGTCACCAGCATCACCAAGACCTGGGCAGATGTAAGCATCTTTGTTTAACTGACGGTCTAACTGACCTACGTAGATCTGAACATCAGGGTGAGCTGTAGCAAGTTTCTCTAAACCTTCAGGGGCTGCAATGATGCATAAGAACTTAATCTTTTTGCCACCTTTTTCTTTAATCATATCTACAGCATCAACAGCTGAACCACCAGTTGCTAACATAGGATCTAAGATCACACAGGTTCTCTCTTCAAGGTTCTGTGGTAACTTGCAGTAGTAAGGTACTGGTTTGTGAGTTACCTCATCACGGTACATACCAATGTGACCGATTCTAGCTGAAGGTACTAAAGCATCAAGACCTGGTACCATACCTAAACCTGCTCTTAGCACAGGGATAATAGCAAGCTTTAAACCATCTAACATTGGAGTCTTGCACTTCTCTAATGGAGTCTCAACTTCAACTTCCTTTAAAGGTAAATCGCTTAATGCTTCATATGCTTCTAGCATAGCGATTTCTTCAATTAAAGTACGGAACTTATTAGTAGAAGCCTCTTTATCTCTTAATAAAGAGATCTTGTGCTTGATAAGAGGGTGCTTGAAGATTGTAATGTTAGGCTGTTTTGTAAAATCCATTCTATTTATCCTTTTTCTATCAACTAAATCTACTTAATTTTCAAATCAGTTTATTTGTAAATCTGTCTATTTTCAAATCTGCTAAATTTTAAAAGTGATCTATACCTTTACTGTAAAGGAAACTGTTTTTAAAAGTTAACTATCTAAAAGTAGTTTTCTATAAAAGTAATCTTCTACCAAAGTAATTATCAAAAACTTACTTTCTACCAAGATAACATTCAATAAAATAAACTTTTAATAAAAGAACAGACAGTGTCTGTTCTTTTACCTCACAAGGCTAAGCCTTGTGTTTGATCTCTTTTTCAATAGCGTTCTCATCGAAAACGTATTTGTTACCAGGTAATACTGCATTTAAAACAATACCTGCAATTGCAGCAATAGCAAGTGAGGTTAAGGTTACAGAGGTACCAAATACAGAGAAGGTTAAACCGTCTTTAAAGCCTAAGCCTGACACAAAGATCACAGCTGCAATGATGAGGTTTCTTGACTTAGATAAGTCAACTTTATTCTCAACGATGTTTCTTACACCAATAGCTGAAATCATACCGTAGAGGATAAAGGAAATACCACCGATGATAGCTGTAGGCATGGTTGAAATGATAGCTGAGAACTTAGGTACAACTGAAAGAATGATAGCAAGTAAGGCTGCCATTCTTACAACCTTAGGCTCATAAACTTTAGACATTGCTAAAACACCGATGTTCTCACCGTAGGTAGTATTAGCAGGACCGCCGATGAAGCCAGCAAAGGCTGTAGCTAAACCATCACCTAATAAGGTTCTGTTAAGACCAGGCTTTGCAATAAAGTTCTTACCCACTGTAGCAGAGATAGCTGACATATCACCGATGTGCTCCATCATGGTTGCAGCTGCAATTGGTGCCATTACTAAGATAGCGGTTAAATCAAACTTGCACATCTGGAAAGGTGGCAGACCTACCCATGAAGCACTAGATATTGAAGCATAGTTAATAATTGCTGAGCCATCAGTATTAGTAAAGCCAGAAATATCTAAAATTAAAGCTACGATGTAGAGTAATACTACGCCCATTAAAATGGGGATGAGCTTTAACATGCCTCGTCCCCAAATATTAAATACGATAACGGTTAGAATTGCAGCTAAGGCTAATGGCCAGTTAACTGCTGAGTTTGCAATAGCAACTGGTGCTAGAGACAGACCAATACAAACAATCATAGGTCCTGTAACTACAGGAGGTAAGAATCTCATGACTTTTGCAATACCTACTAACTTAATAATAGCTGCCATCACAAGATAAACTAAACCTGCGACAACCACACCACCACAGGCATAAGCTGCTTTATCATTAACACTCATGGTTGCATACATGCCAGTGTTAAAGTTTGCAATAGTATAGAAACCACCTAAGAAAGCGAATGATGATCCTAAAAAGGCAGGAACCTGTAACTTAGTGCATAGGTGGAAGATTAAAGTACCGGCACCTGCGCAGAATAAAGTAACAGAAACTGTAAGACCAGAGGTTAATTCTTCACCTGTAGCATCTTTGAAAAAGCCCATGACAAGGATTGGTACCAGAATAGTAGCACCGAACATGGCAAACATATGCTGAACTGCTAAGATCAGCATCTTCTTTTTGTTGAGCACAAGGGGAGTTTCAATAGTATTGTCTGTGTTATTCATAAAGTTGTCTTTTAGGTAAGGTTGTTGAGTAGCTGTATCCATACAGCGTCATTTAACTGCTTTAAAAGCACAAAGTCACGATCTTATCAAAGTAAGCTAATCTTGACTAGAAAATAAGAATGTACAAAGACATTCTGTATAGGTAAATAGTCAAAGAGGTAAATAGCCAAACAGTAAGATGCTACTAAGGTCTTACAACTAAAACTATTACCACATAAACTCAATAAGCGAGCCTCTTTTAAAGTAGCTAGAAGAATTTTACATCAAAATAAAGAGGGCAAACTTTCTAAATATAAGCGGTTTTTAGATTACAGATTAAGATCACAGATTGAGCGTGCTTATTAGTTACATTGATGATTTTATCGAAGCAATGGTATTTTTTATGACTATGCTCAAGATCCAAAATACACTCAGAGATTATTGAGTAAAAACAATGTACCATAAGGTATACACGTAAAGCTTTTTGAGGTTATTCTCAGAAGCAATAATCTTGTTTCAAAAAATTCAACATATACCATGATCTGGAACGATGACTTTATAAAATTGAGAAGAACTTAGAAGTAGTGGAAAACTAATAACACGGTTAGATGCTATGTTTATTGTTTAAATTAGACTCTTCATGTATAAGTGTTGGATCAAGTAAAAAGAGTAGTTATGTATGTAACTAATTCTTAAGAATATATAGGTTAAATATGATAGAGCAGGAAAATAGTAGCTTATTCTTTGATACGCCTGAATTTAAAGATCAATATGTGTTCCTATCAATTTGGATAGCAACTGCTTTAATGTCATACGAAAAGTACCAAGAATTAGAAAATGGTTCTAAAAATATAAGCTCTGATGATATGTGGTTTAAACAGCAGAGTATTATAAGTAGAGCCGAGCAAATACTGTCAAATAATGGTTTATCAAATAAAGTAGATCAACCAAGAGTTTCGCTGTGGACTGTTGAAGGCAAATCTGTTAAAGGCAAAGAGGTTAATCATTATTTTCTTATTAATTCAGAACAAAAAGGATCATTAAGAAGACTTAATTTAATAGATGACTCCTCTGAAAAGACTTTTCCTAAAAGTTTTATTGAAAAGTATGGAAATAGAGAGGTCTCATTATCAAATGGCAAAAAAATATCTATAAACGCCCTTAGTGATTTTGTTAAAACTCAGTTCAAAGAGCTTTGTAAGGAAGAAAGTATGAGTTCGTTTACTACTTTGCAAACAGATAAAAGCAAAAAATTAGAATTTGATAAAAACATCATCCTCTTTGGACCTCCTGGTACTGGTAAAACCTATAACTCGATTATTTATGCTGTAGCTATTTGTGACAATAGAACTGTTGAAGATGTCAGAAAAGATGATTATTTAACTCAACTTTTGCATTTGGAATTTAATTCAAAATGCAGATAACAATGCGGTTTAACACTGCATTTGCTCTTTAAAATATGATTTTTGATTATTAAGACGTTTGTGGTAGCTGAATGTACATTTT
>Ga0256404_1009636_pt1 | contig 13748 bp, 9 predicted proteins | sample RumenRJG_01DNA_FD_185990 | JGI IMG/M metagenome (GOLD analysis project Ga0256404, IMG submission 185990) | Bovine rumen microbial communities from Lethbridge, Alberta, Canada - RJG_01 | ecosystem: Host-associated > Mammals > Digestive system > Stomach > Rumen | place: Canada: Alberta | collected...
GCGTGACCATCATGCCACAATATATCAAGGTCGACGACCAGAAGAAGCTCTTCGAAGGAGCTAAGCTTGGCGACATCATCACCTTCAATCCCCGCAAGGCCTATGCAGACAATGACGCCGAGGTGAAAAGCCTGCTGCGTCTGAAGGATGACGATGATGTAAATGCCCACACCGGCGACTTCACCCTGCAGATTACCGAAATCAGCCGTTTTGTCCCCGCTGAGGTCAACCAGGAGCTCTTCGATCAGGTCTACGGCAAGGACACCGTGAAGAGCGAGGAGGAATTCCGCGCCAAGATCAAGGAAGGTCTCTCCAATCAGCTTCAGGGCGATGAGGACTTCGAGTTCGTTCAGGACCTGCGCGCCTATGCCGAGAACAAAGTCGGCACCCTCACCTTCCCCGACGCACTGCTCAAGCGCATGCTCATCGAGAACGTGAAAGAGGACAAGAACAACAAGGAGAATCCCGAGGACGTTGTCAACCGCAGCTACGAGCCCAGCCTGAAGGCCCTTCGCTGGGACCTCATCCGCAACAAGATCGCCGTGGCCAACGGCGTGAAGGTAAACGATGACGATGTGAAGGCTATCGCTGTCGACACAGCTCGTGCTCAGTTCGCTCAGTACGGCATGACCAACCTGCCCGACGAGTACCTGCAGAACTACCTCAACGACATGATGAAGCGTCAGGACTATGTGGAGGCTTGCGCCAACCGCGCTCTCGACATGAAACTCGCTGCCAAGCTGAAGACCGTCGTCACGCTCAACCACAAGGAAGTGAGCATCGACGATTTCAACAAGATGGTTGAGGAGAAAAACAAGGCTGCCGAGGCCTAACTCCAAAGCACATTAGACCGCGACAAGACAGCTCCCCGCTGACGGGAGCTGCCTGCGATGGATTTTTTTGAAAAAAAATCTCTTTAGATATAAGAGGTTATCGACTTTTTTTGTTATCTTTGTGTTCCGAAGATAGAAAGGAAGTGGATAACCTCTGTTTTTATCAATAAGGAGCATCTTGAGCTCCAACATAAAAAGAAAGGAACAACCAAAAAATGAACAACGATTTTAGAAAGTTCGCTACACAGCACTTGGGAATGAACGGCCTCGCCCTCGACGACGTCGTAAAGTCCCAGGCCCAGTACCTCAACCCGTACATCCTTGAGGAGCGTCAGCTGAACGTGACACAGATGGACGTTTTCTCCCGATTGATGATGGACCGCATCATCTTCCTGGGAACGGAGATCGACGACTATACAGCCAACACCCTTCAGGCCCAGTTGCTTTATCTCGACTCGGCCGATCCCGGCAAGGACATCTCCATCTATATCAACTCTCCGGGCGGAAGCGTCACGGCTGGTCTTGGCATCTACGACACGATGCAGTTCATCTCTTCCGACGTAGCCACGATCTGCACGGGCATGGCCGCCTCGATGGCTGCCGTGCTGCTCGTTGCCGGTCAGGAAGGCAAGCGCTCAGCCCTGCCCCACAGCCGCGTGATGATTCATCAGCCTCTGGGAGGCGTGCAGGGACAGGCTTCGGATATCGAGATTGAGGCCCGCGAGATTCAGAAGTTCAAGAAAGAACTTTATACCATCATCTCCAACCACAGCCATCAGCCCTACGAGAAGGTGTGGAAGGATTCCGACCGCAACTACTGGATGACAGCCGAGGAAGCTAAGGAGTATGGTATGATTGACAGCGTATTAACGAGGAAATAGTAAATGCCCACACCAACAAAGAAAAAAACATGTTCGTTCTGCGGGCGCAATGAGCGCGAGGTAGGTCTGCTCGTGACCGGACTGAACGGCTACATCTGTGAGGACTGCGCACGCCAGGCCTACACCATCTGCAAGTCGACCGGTATCTACGGCGACGAGCCCGATCCGCTGGACGATCCTCAAAAGCTGCCCGAGAAACCCAAGCTGAAGAAGATTCCCAAGCCAAAGGAAATCAAGGAATATCTCGACCAGTACGTGATCGGCCAGGACGAGGCCAAGCGCTTCCTGTCGGTGGCTGTCTACAACCACTACAAGCGTCTGTCGCAGCCCAACGACGACGATGGCGTTGAGATCGAGAAGAGCAACATCATCATGGTGGGCTCCACGGGAACAGGCAAAACGCTTCTGGCGCGCACCATCGCCAAGCTGCTCGACGTTCCGTTCACCATCGTCGACGCCACGGTGTTCACCGAGGCCGGCTATGTGGGCGAGGATGTGGAGTCTATTCTCTCCCGTCTGCTTCAGGTGGCCAACTACGACTTGGCATCGGCCGAGCGCGGCATCGTCTTCATCGACGAGATCGACAAGATAGCCCGCAAGAGCGACAACCCCAGCATCACGCGCGACGTGAGCGGCGAGGGCGTGCAGCAGAGTCTGCTCAAGTTGCTCGAGGGCACCATCGTCAACGTTCCGCCAAAGGGAGGCCGCAAGCATCCCGACCAGGACTACATCCATGTGGACACACGCAACATTCTCTTCATCTGTGGCGGCGCCTTCGACGGCATCGAGAACCGCATCGCGCAGCGCATGAACGCCCACACGGTGGGCTACACGTCGGTGCAGAACGTGGCCAAGATCGACAAGAACGACATGATGAAGTATGTGACGCCGCAGGATTTGAAGTCCTTCGGTCTCATCCCCGAGATCATCGGTCGTCTGCCGGTGCTCACCTATCTGAACCCGCTCGACCGCGACGCCCTCTACCGCATTCTGACCGAACCGAAGAACGCCATCGTGAAGCAGTACATCAAGCTCTTCAAGATGGACGGCATCGAGCTGACGTTTGACGAGGATGCCTTGCAGTTCATCGTCGACAAAGCCGTGCAGTACAAGCTTGGAGCCCGCGGTTTGCGCTCCATCGTTGAGACGGTGATGACGGATGCCATGTTCGAGGTGCCGTCGAGCCGCAAGAAGAAATTCACTGTCACGAAGGAGTATGCCGAGCAGCAGCTGGCCAAGAGCCGGCTCGACCAGAGCAAGTCCGCGTGAAAGAGATACTAACACACCATTGGTCGCTTATCTATTTTCCTATAAATAGTAAGCGGGCGATGGTTTCCCTACCATTTACCTTTTGTCCTAAACATTTAAGAATCTAACATGACACAGGAGATAAGTCTGAATCAGGCACTTAAACGCTATTTTGGTTTCGATAATTTCAAAGGCGATCAGGAAAGCATCATCCGCAACCTCATGGCAGGCAAGGACATATTCGTTCTCATGCCTACGGGAGGCGGCAAGAGCCTTTGTTATCAGCTACCCTCACTGCTTATGGAAGGCATGGCCATCGTCATCTCCCCGCTTATCGCGCTGATGAAAAACCAGGTCGACTTCATCAATAGCCTTGGTGAGGGCAATGGTCTGGCCCACTATCTCAACTCGTCGCTCAACAAGTCCGACATCGACCGCGTGCGCGACGACGTGGTCTCCGGGCGCACGAAACTCCTGTATGTGGCGCCTGAGTCGCTGATGAAAGAGGAGAAGGACGAAAACGGTAATGTGGTGCGCAAGGTGAAGTTCGCCTTCCTCAAGGAGGTGAAGATTTCCTTCTATGCCGTCGACGAGGCCCACTGCATCTCTGAGTGGGGCCACGACTTCCGCCCCGAATACTGCAACATCCGCAAGGCCGTCGACACGCTGGGGCGCGCCCCCATCATCGCCCTCACGGCCACAGCCACCGACAAGGTGCGCTCCGACATCAAGAAGATGCTCGGCATACCCGACGCCATGGAGTTCAAGAGCTCATTCAACCGTCCCAACCTCTATTATGAGGTACGGCAGAAGATAAGCGACGACGACACAAACTGCCAGATCGTGAAGTTCATCCGCCAGCATAGCGGCAAGAGCGGCATCGTCTATTGTCTTTCGCGCAAGAAAGTGGAGGAACTGGCCGAGGTGCTCAAGGCCAACAACATCAAGGCCGCGCCCTACCACGCCGGTCTCGACACCGCCACGCGCACGCAGACGCAGGACGACTTCCTCATGGAGCGCATCGACGTCATCGTGGCCACCATCGCCTTCGGCATGGGAATCGACAAGCCCGACGTGCGCTTCGTCATCCACTACGACATCCCCAAGAGTCTGGAAGGCTACTATCAGGAGACGGGACGCGCGGGACGCGACGGCGGCGAAGGCATCTGCATCGCCTTCTATGCCCGCAAGGACCTGGAGAAACTGGAGAAGTTCATGGAGAACAAGCCTGTGGCCGAGCAGGAGATTGGACGCCAGCTGCTGGCCGAGACGCAAGCCTACGCCGAGTCGTCGGTCTGCCGCCGCAAGATGCTGCTCAACTATTTTGGCGAGACTTATCCCGAGGACAACTGCCACAACTGCGACAACTGTCTGCATCCCAAGGAGAAGCGTGAGGGCAAGGAGGCGCTGATACTCGTGCTCCAGGCTCTCGACACGCTGAAGGAGAATTTCCATCAGGCCTACGTGGTCGACTTCCTGCGCGGACAGGCTTCGCCCGACATCATCTCCCACAAGCACGAACAGCTAGAGGAGTTCGGCTCGGGCAAGGACATCGACGAGAAGCTCTGGAATCCCGTCATCCGACAGGCCATCATCAGTGGCTACATCCGCAAGGACGTGGAAAACTACGGACTGCTGAAACTCACGGCCGCCGGCAAGCGCTGGCTGGAGAATCCACAGTCGTTCATGATTGTGGAGGACCGCGACTTCAACGACGTGAAAGAATCAGCCGGCGAGACGGGAGTGCTCGACCCGACGCTCTTCGAGATGCTGAAATCGCTCCGCCGCGACGTGGCCAAGCGCTTCAAGGTGCCGACCTACGTGGTCTTCTTCGACCATTCGCTCGAACAGATGGCCACAACTTATCCCGAAACGCTCCAGGAACTGGTCAACATTCAGGGCGTGGGCGACGGCAAGGCCCACAAGTTCGGTGGCGAGTTCGTCAAGCTCATCAAGAAATACTGTGAGGAGAACAACATCGAGCGTCCCGAAGACCTGCGCGTGAAGACAGTACCGAAAAAGAGCCATATCAAGGTGAAGATTGTGCAGGACATCGACAAGAAGATGGCCCTGGAGGATATTGCCGACGGACTGGGACTCGACTTCGACGAACTGCTCGACAAGATCGACTCCATCGTCTACAGCGGAACGGGTCTCGACATCGACTATTACCTCAACGACTGCTACGACGAAGATACGATCGACGAGGTATATTCCTACTTCATGGAGAGCGATACCGACGATATCGACACCGCCATCGACTCCATGGCCGACAAGCTGGAGGACGAGCTGGGCGACGACTACGACGAGGATGTCTTCCGTTTGGTGCGCATCAAGTTCCTCTCCGAACAGGCCAACGGAAAGAAGCACTAAAACAATTAGAGATATAATAGACAAAGCAGACAAACAACCGACTCAGCGACGGATGTTTGTCTGCTTTGTTTTTAGTGACAGAATTATTCTGTGAAGGTCCGCGGCAATTTTACATGCTCCCGGAAGGAATCCGCCCGCGTGCAAACTTATCAGACTTGTTGCATTCACCCGTAACCCTCTATTTCGCATGCATTTGTGCAGGGATTTGCGTAATTTTTAGTAATTTTGCAGCGGTTATCCGATTGGTGCCCTATTCTTCAAAGATTGGGCGTCAGTAAGAATCTTTATTTTTTCTGCATATGCAAAATCGCAAAGTAGCCCTTATCACGGGCATCACCGGCCAGGACGGTTCTTACTTGGCCGAGTTTCTCATTGACAAAGGTTATGAAGTCCACGGACTGCTCCGTCGCTCTTCATCGTTCAACACCGGTCGTATAGAGCATCTCTATCTCGACGAGTGGGTGCGCGACATGAAGAAGTCACGTCTGGTCAACCTTCACTGGGCCGACATGACCGATTCCTCATCGCTCATCCGCATCATCTCAGAGGTGAAGCCCACCGAGATCTACAACCTCGCCGCACAGAGCCATGTGAAGGTAAGTTTCGATGTGCCTGAGTATACGGCCGACACCGATGCTGTTGGTGTGCTGCGTCTGCTCGAGGCTGTGCGCATCTGCGGTCTGGAACACGCCTGCCGCATCTATCAGGCCTCAACGTCGGAGCTCTTCGGTAAGGTACAGGAAGTGCCTCAGCGCGAGACCACTCCGTTCTATCCCCGCTCTCCCTACAGCGTGGCCAAGCTCTACGGCTTCTGGATCATGAAGAACTACCGTGAGTCTTACGGCATGTACTGCTGCAACGGCATTCTCTTCAACCACGAGAGCGAGCGCCGTGGCGAGAACTTCGTGACGCGCAAGATCACGCTTGCCGCCTGCCGCATTGCCCAGGGTTATCAGGACAAGCTCTATCTGGGCAACCTCAACGCCCTGCGCGACTGGGGCTATGCCAAGGACTACGTGGAGTGCATGTGGCTCATCCTGCAGCAGCCGGAGCCCGATGACTTCGTGATTGCTACGGGCGAGTATCACACAGTGCGCGACTTCGCCACATTGGCCTTCCATCACGTGGGCATCGAGCTCGAATGGAAGGGCGAGGGTGTTGACGAGAAGGGTATCGACAAGGCCACCGGCCGTGTGCTGGTAGAGGTTGATCCCAAGTATTTCCGTCCGGCAGAGGTGGAGCAGTTGCTCGGCGACCCCAGCAAGGCAAAGAAAGTCTTGGGCTGGAATCCCCGAAAGACCAGCTTCGAGGATCTCGTCAAGATCATGGTCGACCACGATATGAAATTTGTCAAGAAGCTGTACCTCAAAGCACAGCTGCCGGAATAGAACTAGAAGACCCACCCCTACCCCCTCCCTACAGAGGGAGGGGAACGTCCAATCCCGGTACATCAATCTGAAGCCCCCTACCCCACGCCGCCGAAGGGAGTGGAAATACATCAGGAGTACATCAACTAGACAACCTCCCGCAATGAGTCACAAAATAGAAAAAAACTCGGCCGCTAAACATCTGCTTCTAAAGAAAGAAGGAAATAAACAGCCCTCCTCACAGCAGGGCGGGCAGATTAGCTTCCCCCTCCCTTCGGAGGGAGGGGATAGGGGTGGGTCTAGTAAGTCTACTGGGGCTAGCAAGTCTAGTGGGTCCGCTAGCTCTTCTCCTTTTCTCACTGCCGATCCAACTCTCTACCACACATTAAAATATTATGCGCGGGAAAACAGGAAGCAGATGACGGAGGCGGAAGGAATTATTTGGGAATATTTAAGGGATAGACGACTGGGGAAAAAGTTTCAAAGGCAATATGTCATCAAAGACTATATCGTCGACTTTGTCTGTCTTGAGACCAATCTTATCATTGAGATTGATGGCGGCTACCATGCCGAGCCCATCCAGATGGAAGACGATACGCTGAGACAGTCCGAACTCAGAAAACTCGGATACACTGTCATCAGATTCAAAAACGATGACGTACTCTTTAATATCGAGAAAGTGATAAAACAAATAAAACAATTAAATAAATGACCTACCGTCTCTAACCTATATACCCTGCTCTAACCGCTCCCGAAAAATGAGGGGTGACACAAATCTCCCCAATAGGTAGAAGCGACTCCACACATGTAGAGGCAGTTAGAGGAAAAGGTCTTGAGATTCGGAGGGGGCCTTCGTTCCCCTCCCTCTGTAGGGAGGGGTTAGGGGTGGGTCTGCTAATTATGAACAAATCATCTAAGATTTACGTTGCCGGCCACCACGGCTTAGTGGGCTCGGCCATTTGGAACAACTTGAAACAACGCGGCTACACGAATCTCGTTGGCCGCACACATAAGGAACTGGACCTCACTGACCAACTCGCTGTGAAGAAGTTCTTCGACGAGGAACAGCCCGACGCCGTAGTGCTGGCAGCTGCCTTCGTGGGCGGCATTATGGCCAACTCGCTCTATCGCGCTGACTTCATCACGCAGAACATGAAGATCCAGTGCAACGTCATCGAGCAGGCCTACAAGCACCACGTAGAGAAACTGCTCTTCCTCGGCTCCACCTGCATCTATCCGAAGAACGCGCCGCAGCCGATGAAGGAGGACGCACTGCTCACTTCTCCGCTGGAGTACACCAATGAGGAATATGCCATCGCGAAGATTGCCGGACTGAAGATGTGCGAGAGCTACAACATGCAATACGGCACCAACTACATTGCCGTGATGCCGACCAACCTCTACGGCCCCAACGACAACTTCCACCTGGAGAACTCCCACGTGATGCCGGCCATGATGCGCAAGGTCTATCTGGCCAAGCTCATCCACGACAACGACTGGGATGCCATCCGCGTGGACATGGACAAGCGCCCCATCAACCCCACCGACAAGCTGCGCGCCATCATCGGCGAGGGTAATGTAGACGGCAAGAACGACAAGGAGCGCATCCTCAAGGCTCTGGCCTTCTACGGCATCGAGAACAACAAGGTGACGCTCTGGGGCGACGGCAGTCCGCTGCGCGAGTTCCTCTGGAGCGAGGACATGGCCGACGCCTCTGTGCACGTGCTGCTCAACGTCAACTTCAGCGACATCATCGGCATCGAGAAGTATTCCAGCGTCTTCTATGGCGCCAAGACCGACGGTGAGGTGAACCGCAACAACTCTGAGGGCCGTGGCGGCGCCATCCCCTCTCTGGGCGAGATCCGCAACTGCCACATCAACGTGGGCACGGGCAAGGAGCTCACCATCAAGGCGCTCGCCGACCTCGTGGTCAAGACCGTTGGCTTCGAGGGCGAAGTGGTTTGGGACAAGACGAAGCCCAACGGCACTCCGCGCAAGCTCATCGACGTATCGAAGCTGCACTCGCTCGGCTGGCACCACAAGGTGGAAATCGAGGATGGCGTGGAGAAACTCTACGAGTGGTACCGCCAAAGCTTGGCTACAAAATAAAATTGGGCTATCAACAACAATAAAAACAGTTTAGAATCATGAACGTAATCAAGACCGCAATCGATGGCGTTGTGATTATCGAGCCGCGCCTCTTCCCCGACAACCGTGGCTACTTCTTCGAGTCGTGGGAGAAGAAAGAGTTCGACGCCAAGGTGCGCCCCATCAACTTCATCCAGGACAACGAGTCGCGCTCCAGCTATGGCGTGCTGCGCGGACTTCACTTTCAGAAAGGCGAGCACGCACAGAGCAAACTCGTGCGCTGCGTCGTGGGCAAGGTGCTCGACGTGGCCGTCGACGTGCGCAAGGGCTCGCCCACATTTGGCCAGCACGTGGCCGTAGAGCTTTCGGCCGACAACCATCGCCAGTTCTTCATTCCGCGCGGATTCGCCCACGGCTTCAGCGTGCTGAGCGACGTGGCCGTGTTCCAGTATAAGTGCGACAACTACTACTGTCCCGAGAGCGAAGGCGCCATCGCCTGGAACGATCCCGCACTGAACATCGACTGGCGCATTCCTGCCGACAAGGCCATCCTCTCACCCAAGGACCTCAACCATCCGCTGCTGAAAGATTCGCCTTATCTGTTTGAATACCCGCTGGAGTACTAATCCGCGTTTCACCCTATAAGGGCAACCACAGATTTTTCTGGCGCTGATTTCAAAAAAAACGTTTTACACAAAACAGTCAAAACGACACTCATACCGCAAAGTTCCAAAATGTTCATTTATAAAGAACCATTTTGGAGCTTTCTTTTTTCTACTTACACTGTATCAGAGACGGTTACGCTATCGACCCGTTTATGATGGTCAATGACATTAGCTGCCAGAAAATTTAAGCAGATATGTACTCGTTTTTTTCAAAAAATTCTACTATTATGGCCTACTTAGCAAATTTTATAGACCTCTGAAGAAAATAAATCCTTGTTTCCTTTTTTATTATCAAAATATTCATTATCTTTGCAGTGTGATAAATGAGTAAGCTCTTTCACCTGAGAGAGCATGTATGATATAACCAGATAAGTGGAAATAATTTTACTTTGAGGGAAAGGTGATGTTTTCAGTCGTCAAGCATGGCTGAGGCATTGTTGCATTTAACGACATTTCTGTTCATTAAATAATCATGTATATCTTTTTTTAATGTATTACCCAGGGTGGAACTCTGTGAAGAGTTTCACTTTTTTATGCCCCTTCGACAAACTTCCAGGCCTTCCGGCTCGTGATGGCGTAGGCCGTGCAGACGAGCACACCCGTCAACACCCATGAGATGGGATAGACATAGAGCAGATTGTCGTAGCCCGGCAGCACCGGACATACGGCGAATATCCAGACCAGTCGCAGCACGCACGTGCCGAAGATGGTGAGCAGGGCGGGCAACAGCGATTTGCCGAAGCCGCGCATGGCCGAGGCCGATATCTCATAGCTGCTGGCGATGGACTGGAAGATCAGCACGCATCCCATGCGCATGAAGGCAAAGCGCACCACGGCGGGGTCTTCGGTGAACAGACTGAGCAGTGGCTGCCACTGCCAGTAGAACAGCCAGTTGGCCACCAGACAGAAACTGAAGGCCAGCACCATGCAGCGCCAATAAATACTGCGGCACCGCTTGGCGTCGCCAGCGCCATAGCACTGTCCGATGAACGTCGTCGCGGCTCCGCCAAAAGCAGCTATCAGGAAGTAGCAGTAAGCCTCGAAGGTCTGCGCCACCGACGATCCTGCAATGGCCGCACTGCCATAGCCGTTGATGGCCCACTGCACGAACACGTTGCTGAAGGAGAACACCATGCCCTGCAGTCCGGCCGGAATGCCAATCTGCAGGATGTTCTTGAATTCGCGACGATAGAGTTGCAGCTGCCGGATGTGCAGGCGCAGAGGTTCCGGTTCCCTGCGGAGGATAAACACCACCCGGGCGGCGCTGTAGGCATTGCTGATGGCTGTGGCGATGGCCACTCCGGCCACACTCCAGTGGAAGACGATGACGAAAACAAGATTCAGCACCGTGTTGATGAGTCCGGCCACAAGCAGGATGTAGAGCGGTCGGCGGGTGTCGCCCTGACTGCGCAGGATGGAGGCTCCGAAATTATAAATCAGGAAGAAGGGCGCACCCAGAAAGTAGATGCGCAGGTAGAGCACGGCGTCGTCGATAACGTCCTGGGGCGTCTCCATGAGCGTCAGCACGGGCCGGGAGATGATGATGCCGACGACGAGCAGAATCAGTCCGCTGATGAGCGACAGCACCATTGTGGTGCTCACCGCCCGGGCCGCGCCCTTCGCGTCGCGCTGACCGATGCGGTTGGCCATGACGGCGTTGGCGCCGATGGAGATGCCCACGAAGAGGTTGATCATCAGGTTGATGAGAAACGTGTTGGCTCCCACGGCCGCCAGTGCCTCGCTGCTGGCAAAGCGTCCCACCACGGCCACGTCGACCGAGTTGAACAGTTGTTGCAATATGCCACAGGCCGCAAAGGGCAGTGCGAACTTTAGCAACTTGCCCATAAGCGGCCCGTGGAGCATGTCTATTTGATTCGACATAATCCTCGCTCTAAATGATGTTTGAGAAGAAGCCGACTTCCTTTTTTACAGACTTCTTCTATGATGTTCGGAATATTTGTAATACAGAAAGAAGTTGAAAGAACTCACCCCAGTGGGTGCATTCTTCCAACTCCATTCATTATCTAATATTGGTATGTTATTTACTTGCTCTCATCCTCCGGAGCCTTGTCGATGAGATCCATGAACTGATCGAGCTTAGGAGTGATGATGATCTGCGTACGGCGGTTGCGCTGACGGCCCAGTTCGGTGTCGTTGCTGGCAATGGGGTTGAACTCGCCGCGTCCACCTGCTGTGAGACGCTTGGGAGCTACGCCAAAGTGGTCGATGAGATACTGCACAACCGATGAAGCACGCAGGGCTGAGAGGTCCCAGTTGTTGCGGATGTTCTTCATCGTGGCTGCCGTGGTGTTGATGGGCACGTTGTCGGTGTTGCCTTCAATCAGCACGTCATAGTCGGAGTAGTCCATAATAATCTTGGCAATCTTGCTCAGCGTCTCCTCTGCACGGTCGTTGATTTCATACGAACCACTCTTGTAGAGCATGTTGTCGGCCAGAGAGATGTAGACGACGCCCTTCAGCACCTGCACGTCCACCTCTTTCAGTTCTTCCTTCGAGAGTGAGCGGGTGAGGTTGTTGGTGAGCACCATGTTGAGCGAGTCGCTCTTGCTCTTCACCTCAACGAGATGGCGGATGTACTGATTCGACTCGTTGATCTGGTCTACGAGCTTCGAGATGTTGATATTATTTGAGTTGGCGTTGTTCAAACTCTTGTCCAGACTCTGCTGCAGCGAGGCGTAGTCTTTCTTCGACTGAGCCAACTGGTCTTCCAGACTCGTCACGCGGGCCTTCGAAGCAGCCAGTTCCTCTTTAGCGTTCTGATAGTCAGTAGTGAGTTGTTTGTTCTCCTGCTGGCAGTTTTCCAGGTCTTTCTTACTAGCGCATGAAGTCGTCATAAGAAGCGAGCCCATCATGGCTGCGATGACGAATCCCTGTAAAGCGTTTCTTCTTTGAATCTTAATCATAATCGAACTGTTAGAATGTTTTTTGCTTGTTTCAATTTCCCACAGCGGCGAAGAATACGTCCTCAGCCGCTTTGCGGGTGTAAAGTTATAGATTTTGACGATTTAAGGCTCTAAAAGTAATACTATTTAGCATAGTTTAACCACTTTACTAGTCTTTTTGGCAATTACTCGGATAATTGCGTGGTTATAAGCGACATGTCCGGCATCGTAGGAGCGTCGGCATACCTGCCGACGAAAGACGTTCACCGATGTTGGTCACAAGTAAATCTTGGCCGGCATCGTAGGAGCGTCGGCATTCCTGCCGACGAAAGACGTTCACCGATGTACAGCACAATTCAATCTTGTCCAGCAACATAGGAGCGTCGGCATTCCCGCCGACGAATGATGTTCACCGATGTACATCGCAATTCAATCTTGTCCGGCAGGAATGCCGGACCTCCTACGTAGTCGGAAAAATGCCTACACAGTTTATTCATGTCTCGTGACAAATGTCACGTTTGTGCGTGACAAATGTCACGTTCGTGCGTGACAACTGTCGCGTTCGTGCGTGACAACTGTCACGTTCATTCGTGACAAATGTCACGAGACATCAATCAAAAAATAAGCACGGTCTTTTTATGAGATTTTTGTTGCCATTCAAATTATTTTTCGTATTTTTGACCCGAACAAATCCAACGATATATGAAAAGAATCATTCTCACATGCATTTTCTCCGCCGCTTTTTTGCTCTGCGGCGCGCAGGATTTCGACACTTTCTTCTGCGATTCCACCATCCGGATAGACTACGAATTCTCGGGAACTTCCACGGAGCAGCACATCGCCCTGGACGACATCTATAAAAGCAACCACTGGTACGGACGACGCCACAACCTCAACAAGCTACCAGTAGAGGGCAACGGACAACTCATCGTGCGCGACCACCGCACGCAGCTGGTCATCTATTGCCAGTCGTTCTCCACGCTCTTCCAGGAATGGCAGTCGTATCCGGTATCGAAGTCGTCGACACAAAGCTTTGAGAATGTATTTCTTTTCCCGATGCCGAAGGACACGGTCGACGTCACCGTGGAGCTACGCAACAACCGCCGTGTGGTGACGTCGACGCTGACACAGCAGATTGCGCCGCGCGACATCCTCATCCGCCGCATCGGCGACGAGAACCGGACGCCCTACGTGGTGATGCAGCAGCCCGACGATTCCAACCATTGCATCCACCTGGCCTACATGGCTGAGGGCTACCGCCAGGAGGAGATGCCGAAGTTTCTGAACGACGTGCGCAAGGCCATGAGCGCGCTGTTTGCCCATGAGCCGTTCAAGAGCAACAAGGGAAAGTTCTCGATTGTTGCCGTGGAGTCGCCATCGCACGACAGCG
>Ga0256404_1009637_pt1 | contig 13748 bp, 14 predicted proteins | sample RumenRJG_01DNA_FD_185990 | JGI IMG/M metagenome (GOLD analysis project Ga0256404, IMG submission 185990) | Bovine rumen microbial communities from Lethbridge, Alberta, Canada - RJG_01 | ecosystem: Host-associated > Mammals > Digestive system > Stomach > Rumen | place: Canada: Alberta | collected...
TTTGGACGAAGGTCGAGAACGGCTTTGCCGTTCTCTTGGGAGTAACCGTGGTAACGGTTACTCCGTTATCCCCCCGAGAATATCCGTTGGATATTCTCGCAAGCGACCGCAGGTCGCTATACCCCCTTTCCAAAACCTTTTAATGACTTTTCAGCAACGGGAGGCAAGCTCCCGTCACTGAAAAGTGTTAGAGAGTTCAGAAAAGAGAGAATTTGAGAAAAAATCATTCCCAAGAGATTTATCTCAACACTAAAACGACAACATATTCTAACCGTACAAACACTCATATAATAATATAAGACACGAGGAATTGGTTATCTCGTGTCTTTTTGTTTTGAAAGTGTTTACTTGTGGTTGAAATAGAAGATAGCGAGCTGTGTACGGTCGCGCAGATCGAGCTTTTCAAGTATCTGGCTGAGGTAGTTTCGCACAGTACCCTCGCTGAGATACATCTCTCCTGCGATCTCCTTATTGCTTTTGCCCTGTGCAACGAGCGTGGTAAGCTCCCACTCCTTATCGGTAAGCCCTGCGCTTTGGTAGTCAAAGCTTTCCTTGCCGTTCATAAGTTCGGGAAGCCTGCTGATGACCTGTTCGCCGAACACGCGCTGACCGTTCATCACGGCTTGCAGAGCAGGCTCGATACCGTTGAAATCCTGCTTTAAGATATAGCCCTTTGCGCCGATGTTAAGTGCCTTGACGATATATTCATCATCTGAAAACGTCGTAAGGTACAGTATGCGCGCGCTTTGATCCTCGCGCAGTATCATTTCGCCCGCTTCAAGTCCCGTCATGCCCTGCATACGAATATCCATAAGCATAACATCAGGCTTGTGCCGGCGGTAAAGGGCGATAGCCTCCTCGCCGCTGTGACCCATAGCGGCAATTTCGATACTTCCCGTATTCTCAAGTATGGTTTTGAGCGACAGCGCAACGAGCTTGTCGTCATCAATAACGATTATCTTCATATCAGTTATTCCTCTTTTTCATTATACTTACGAAAATCTTAAAGCCGTTTTTGCCTGCGGTGATGTTCAGCACTCCGCCGAGTGCCTTGACTCTGTCGTTCATATTTTCAAGCCCTATGCCGCCCGAGGAGATATTATCAGAGCATTCGCCGTTATCCTCTATGCACAGCGTACACATCGCAGGGTGTTCGCGCACTATTATATTAACGCTGTCGCCGTTTGAGTGCTTGATGATATTGCTGACCGCTTCTTTGACGATGGCGATAAAGCAGTATTTGATCTTGCCGTTTATGCGCCCGGGAACGTCATAGTCAAAGCTTACGCTGAAATTCTCTTTAAGTGGGGCTATCGCCTCGCGCAGAGCGCTTTCAAGGTCGATAGAGTCATCGTGCAGGTCGTGGACGCTTTTGCGTATAGAGTTCATCGCCTCGTCAAGTGTTGATTTAACGCTGTCAAGCGGCTCTTTCAGGTCATCGTCCTTGTTGATTATCTGTATCGCGCCCATTTGCAGTATGGTCCTTGTGAGCATATGTCCGACATTGTCGTGTATCTCCCGCGCGATACGGTTTCGCTCGGTGAGCGTGGCGAGGTGTACCTCGTTATCCTGCGCCTCTATAAGCTGTTCGTTCTTTTTTATAAGTCGGTTGGAGTTCTCAACGGCGGTATCGCGCGTTGTGATAAGCTCCTGCTTGAGCGTCATCGCGCGGCTGCTGACCCTTTCGAGCGTGACGGCGGCAGCGCAGAAAATAATTGTTTGCAAAAGCAGCTTCACATTGCCGTCAAACGTGTGATACCCAAGAGCTGCAAGCGCGGGGACTGCAAGCACATACAGCTTCCTGCGCGAGATATCATATGCACTCAGCGGAAGGAAAACCACAAAACAGGGGTGCGCAAAGCAGCAGGCGATATACCCTGCGATAAGTGCGCCCTGCACATATTTGTTTTTAAGCGCCTGGATAAGACAGCTTATCGTTATGCCTGTGAGCAGTGCCACGACAGGTATGCTCGTGCTGCCTGAGTAATCGGCAAGGCAGGTGGAACACACCAGAGTTATTATCAGTTTTTCAAACAGTTCGTAGATCGTGTCCGCCTCCCCGCTTTTTTTCTCAACAATAATGATAGCACATTTATACGCGCCTTGTCAATTGAAAAAACAACATTACATTTGTCATATCGCATTGTTACTCTGTTCACTTACCTTGTGACAAATGCTGTGATATAATGTAGTTACAGTAAGAAAAACACACAGACGATTTTGGGAGGAAGAGTTATGGCACAGACGGTTGTTAAGATAGAAAATCTGGTCAAAAGGTACAAGGAGCTTATCGCGGTCGATCATTTCGACCTTGAGATCAGGCAGGGTGAGGTATTCGGTCTGCTCGGACCAAACGGCTCGGGCAAGACAACAACGATAAACTGCCTGCTGTCGCTTCTTGATTTTGACAAGGGCGAGATAGAGATCTTCGGCGAGAAGATGACACCTACAAACTACGCGCTGAAAAAGCGTATCGGCGTTATCTCGCAGAACGTTGCGGTTTACGATGAGCTTACGGTGTATGAAAACATCGACTACTTCTGCGGACTGTACGTTACCGACAAGGCAAAGCGCAAACAGTACGTTGATGATGCGATAAAATTCGTAGGACTTGAGGAGTTCACAAAGTTCAGACCTAAAAAACTCTCTGGCGGTCTGCTGCGAAGGCTCAACATTGCCTGCGGCATCGCCCACAAGCCCGAGCTGATAATCCTTGACGAGCCGACCGTTGCAGTTGACCCGCAGAGCAGAAACAAGATACTTGAGGGAATACTTGAGCTCAACGCAAACGGTGCTACTATTATATATACCTCTCACTATATGGAGGAGGTCGAGCAGATATGCACGCGCATCGCGATAATGGACAAGGGCAAGAATATCGCGCTGGGTACAAAGGCAGAGCTTAAAAAGATGATAAAGAACACCGAAACGGTATCTATCGAAATGGCTCAGCCCGATGACAGCATTATCGGGCAGATGAGCGCTTTGCCTCACGTTTACAATGTTGAATACAAGGACGGCAAGCTGTTTGTTTACTGTTCAGGCGGCAAGCACAATCTTATCAGGATACTGGGAGTGCTTCAGGACAAGGACGTTCATTTCGGCAGAGTTTATTCAGAGCTTCCTACCCTCAACGATGTATTCCTTGAGATAACAGGCAAGCAGCTGCGCGACAGCGAATGACGAAAGACAAAAGGAGAAACAGTATGTTCAGGCATAATTTCAAATATGACATCTTAACGAGCCTTCGTGTCAGAGAGATAATCATATGGCTTATCATATATCCGATAGCGCTGGGCACTTTCTTCAAGGTGGCTTTCGGAAACATCTACGACAACGACATCAAGTTCACCACCGTCAAGACTGCGGTAGTTGTAAACTCCGAGGAGAACGCAAAGGCATTCAGGCAGGTCGCAGAGAGTATGGAAGCAGGCGACGATGCGATGTTTTCATTCATCTACACCGATAAGCAGGATGCTCTCAAGCAGCTCAAGGACGAGGACGTTCGCGGTATCATCTATGTTGATGACAAGCTGTCGCTGACGGTAGCATCAAACAACCTCAAAAGCACGATGCTTGAAAGATTTGTTGAAAAGTACAATCTCAATGCAAAGATAATCAGCGACACGATGACAAGCGACCCTGCAAAGACAGAGGCGGTCGCAAAGGCACTGACCGAGGAGATAAGCACCGTAAAGGCAGAGGCTCTTTCAAAGGGCAACACCAATATGTACGATCAGTACTTTTACAATCTGCTTGCAATGGTAGCTATGTTCGGCTCACTTGCAGGTCTGCACGTTGCAACGCACAATCAGGGTAACCTCTCACCGCTTGGCGCAAGAAAGTGCGTTTCACCCACACCAAAGATCACTACGATACTTTCAAACCTGTGTGCAACATTCGTTGTGCAGGCAATATGTATGGTGATCGCGGTAACGTTCATCATCACAGTGCTTCGCGTTGATATGGGCGACAGGATACCGCTTGTTTACCTCACGGCGATACTTGCAGGCTTCGTTGGAAGCTCGCTGGGCTTTGTGGTAGGCTCTATCGGCAGATTCAGCGAAAATACAAAGGACGCTATGTGTACAGCATCATCGCTGCTGCTTTGCTTCTGCAGCGGACTTATGGACGCAGGCATCAAGCAGAAGATAGCAGAATCCTCGTTTGCGTGGTTCAACAAGGTCAACCCTGCGGCAGTAATGTGCGAGAGCTTTTTCAGCCTCAACATATACGAGGACTATACAAGATACATTCAGTGTGTCGTAACTATGATAATTACGATAGTTGTATTCATCACACTCGGACTTTTAATGACAAGGAGGCGTAAGTATGCAAGTCTTTAAGCTGTTTTTCAAAATTGCAAAGTCAAAATGGCTGTCAATGCTTGTGTTTCTTGGCATATTCCTGCTGATACTCAACTTTACCGATGTCGGCGGCGGCGCAGATACATTCAAGACATCAAAGATGGCGCTTACTATCTTTGACCACGACAAGACAGATGCAAGCAAGCAGCTTTGCGATTATCTTGCAAAGGACAACATCATCGTTGACTTTGAGGACGACAAGGATAAGCTTATCGACGCTTTGTACGTCACCTCAACAAACTATGTCATCACCATAAACGAGGGCTATCAGGATAAGCTTTCAAAGGGCGAAACAGACGGACTTTTCACCGCACGCTATCTGCACGACAGCTACACCAACAAGCTTGCGGATTCCATGCTTGACACCTACGTTTCAACAGTAAAGGCGTACCTTGCGGGCGGCATGGAGCTTGACAAGGCGCTTGATGCGGCACAGCAGGCTCTAGATGTCAAGACAGAGGTTACATTTGAGACATTTGAGAACGAGAGCGCACAGACCAAAGCTGCATCGTTTTTCAACTATATGCCCTATGCACTTCTCAGCATTTTCGTCAGCGTGCTTTGCCCCGTTATCGTTGCTATGAACAAGAAAGAGGTCGGCTTCAGAACAAAGTGCTCCAGCATAAAGACTTCAAGCGTTTCGGTGCAGACTATCGCAGCAAGCGGCATCTTCGTAGTCATCATCTGGCTGATACTTATGGCTTTCGGCATTGGCAAAAACGGCGGAATGTTCTCGGGCAATATGTGGTACGCGGTGCTCAACACGGTATCCTTCACGCTGGTATGCGTTGCTATCGCACTGCTGTTTGCAGAGCTCGGCATCGGCGACAACGTGCTTGCATTCGTAACACAGGTGCTCGGTCTTGGAATGGCTTTCCTATGCGGAATGTTCGTTCCTCAGGAGATGCTTTCAAGCAGCGTGCTTGCAGCCGCAAGATTCCTGCCTGCATACTGGTACGTCAAGGCGAATGATATGATCTGCGGACTTGGCACAGATAAGTTTAAGCTCTCGACCGTAATGATGTGCATCGGTATACAGTTGTTGTTCGCGGCAGCTATCTTCGCAGTATCGCTTATCGTCAAGAGGCAAAAGAAGGCATTGTGATCCCCCGCGGGACAGAGCTTTTCCCCAAAAATAATAACAACAAATCGAAAAAATAAGACTTTTTTAAGATTTGATTTAAGAGTTTTTTCAGAAACGGGTGTTATTATATAAGCATAGGGGAGAAGAAAGTAGATATAAATAGAAAAAAGAGACAAAATAAAACTCCATGATACACCACAAAACCCCAAGATGGGAGACAGACAAGTGAGAAGGGCGGCAGTAAGCCGCCTTTTTCATTTCTATAAATCAGTATTTGCCGCGGTGTGTACACCGCGTAATTGGGGGAAACCCTTTTGGACGAAGGTCGAGAACGGCAAAGCCGTTCTCTTGGGAGTAACCGTGGTAACGGTTACTCCGTTATCCCCCCGAGAATATCCTTTGGATATTCGCGCAAGCGACCGCAGGTCGCTTTACCCCTATTCCTAAACCTTTTAATGACTTTTCAGCAACGGGAGGCAAGCTCCCGTCACTGAAAAGTGTTAGAGAGTTCAGAAAAAGAGTTTGAGAAAAAACACTCCCAAGAGAATACCCACAGTTGCACGATATGCATACTACGGTAAATCCGCATTTATTGAGGAATATTCAGTGCATAGTTGGGTTAGTTCTTCTGAAAAGAATTTTCTTCGCACTCTCTTATAAACTCTCACTACTTTTTCGTTATTTGGGGACGTGTCCCCAAATGGCGAAAAAGCAATAAAAGGTTTCTGAGGGGGGTACGGGGGGAACTCTTCTCCAAAAGAGTTCCAGCCCGATTATTCACCGAACATTCCCCGACAAACTCTGGTTTATCATACACAAAAGGCAGGTCACACTATGTCAGACATCATCAGCATCACCGACCTCACAGACCCCGCACTTGCGCCGTTTGTGAGTACCAACGAAATACAGCTCAAGCGCTGGAATGAGCCGTCACCCGAGGGTCTATTCATCGCCGAGAGCCCCAAAGTCATACGCCGTGCGCTTGCCGCAGGGTATGCCCCCGTCAGCCTGCTGTGCGAGCAAAAGTACATTGAGGGGCAGGCAGCCGACATCATCACCGCGTGCAAAGGCGTGCCGATATATACCGCCCCCACCGAAACGCTCACCGCGCTCACAGGCTACAAGCTCACGCAGGGGGCGCTTTGTGCTATGCAAAGAAAGCCGCTGCCGCAAGCCGATACGCTGCTTGAAAACGCCTCGCGCGTCGTCGTTATGGAGGACATAATGAATCAGACCAACATCGGCGCGATATTCCGAAACGCCGCAGCATTGGGCTTTGATGCAGTCCTGCTCACCCCTGCCGCCAGCGACCCACTCTACCGCCGAAGTATCCGCGTCAGCATGGGCACCGTCTTTCAGATACCGTGGACGTATCTGCCAAAGCAGCCGCCCGAGTACGTCACATACCTGCAAGCTAAAGGCTTTACCGCCGCAGCAATGGCGCTGCGCAGCGATACCCTCGCAGTAGATGACCCAAAGCTCGCGCGCTGTGATAAGCTTGCCGTTATACTCGGCACCGAGGGCGAGGGGCTTAACAGCGAAACGATAGCAAGGTGCGACCATACCGTAAAGATCCCGATGTCGCACGGCGTCGATTCCCTCAACGTCGCATCTGCCAGCGCAATCGCCCTTTGGGAGCTTCGCAAAAGGCAATAAATCCGAGTCTGTGGGTCTGCACTTCCTTTAATGGCTTGCCAAGGACAAGACAGGTTTTTCGGTCCAGCCTTTTCTCGTAAAAAAGGCTGGCGGGTCAAGGGCAGAGCCCTTGCCGCCGTCCGCAGACGGCGGAATACCCCGACGCTTCGCGCGCTCGGCAAGGGGTGAATTTCAAACAGTCCTGTGGACTGTTTGAAAGAGGGGACGCCCTGCAAGAGAGGGCGTCCCCCTACGGAGAATACACCCGCCATTTCCCCGCAATCCGCCTGCAAAAAGGCGGATTGAATGGCTCTTGTTTAGGGGGCTTTCCGGTCGCCCCCTAAAACCCCTTCGGACACACTCTCTGACATGGTGCACAAATTCTGATTTCCCGCAGTACACATTTCAAAAAAACACAGCGCCGAGCCATCATAAGCCCGGCGCTTTTTGCGTCCTTTGTTTTGTCCTACAATTCAATAGTAATGCACAGCTTTTCACCGTTGAGCTGCGCGTATATCTTACCGCCCATCTGTTCGACCAGCGTGCGCGCGATAGATAGTCCCAACCCCGTCGAGTTTCTCCCCACCTCGACCGTGTAGAACCTGTCAAAAAGCTGCTGCACCTGCACCTGCGAAAGCTCACGTGCCGTGTTTGAGAACCTCACCACACCGCGCTCGTCAAGGCTCACCTCAAGGTCGCCGCCCGAGTATTTCACCGCATTGTTCACAATGTTCGTAAACACCCTCTGCAGCGCGTCCTCGTTTGCGTTTCGCACCACGTTTTTGTTCGTGATGTCCACCTTTGGCACGATCCCTCGCCGCGTCAGGTCGGGGTAAAATCCCGCCAGGCACTCCTCAAGCAAGCGGTTGATGCACACCTCGGAGGTGCTTTGCATACAGTCATCATTCAGCAGCACCGAGTAGCTGAAAAGCTCCTGCGTAAGGCGGTTCATCATCTCCGTGCGCTCCTTGATTATCTGCAAATACTTTTCCGCAGTCTGCCTGTCGTCTGTCTTTTTTATCATATCCAGATACCCGTATATAGCCGTCAGCGGCGTGCGCAGATCGTGCGATATGTTAGTTATCGCGTTTTTCAGATCCTCATTCCCCTGATGATTTTTCAGATATTCCCTGCGCAGCACCGTCAGCTGCCTGTTGATATCGTCCGCAAGCGCGCGAATATCGCGGTCGGCAGAGGTTATATCAATCTGCGTGTTGGTGTCCTCCTCCAGCCTTTGAGCAAACTGCGAGCGTATCTCCCGCAAAGACCTTTTCATCACGATGATCTTCACCGCGCAAAAGCACAGCGCCGCCGCAAGAATGCCTATCACCGCATAAAGCACACCCATTCACTCCTTGTCAGATAATATTGCGCCCTCTCTGCCTTTCGGCAGTACCCTTGTGATCGTCCGCAGTATCTTACCCGCAGCGCCGTTCACTCTCGGCGAACCGTTGACTATCACTATCTGCATCCTACTTCAAGTCCTTGCGCCTGAACGAAACAATACCCGCTATCGTAGCCACAACGCCCAGCGATGCACTGCAAAGCGCCGTCAGCCAGGGTGTATCGGTCATCTGGAACGTGGTATAGAACTTTGTCTGCGCCTGGATAAAGAACCTGCACAACAGCTTGTAGACTTCGCTATCGTTGTACACCTCACCGAGCATGGCAAATATCATCATTGTTGTCTCGTTGTAGATAAACGCCACCGCAACGCTCTTTACGCCTGTAAACAGCGTAGCAAACATTACGATTATCGCCGTAAAGCCCATATCGCACACCAGCATAACGAGCAGATTTATCACAGTTGCCTTTGCGTTTGTGTCCGACATATCTATCCCAAACACCAGCGCCGATGCAAACGAGGCTATCACAAGAACTACGGTCATAGCAAGCGTTATCACGAGCGAGCAGATAAGCCACGAGCCGTAAATGCTCTCGCGCTTGTGTCCGACAGTCATCTTGTTGCGTATGCCGCCGCTTGTGAATTCACCGCCGATTATCAGGCATATGCCTATGCTCACAAACATCGGCAGCAAAACACTGCCCATGCCAAAGATGACCGACGAGAAAGCATTTTCCACTTCCTGCACATTATCGACCGTAGCAATTGCGCTCTCAAGGAAAAAAAGTCCCGCAAACAGCAGCATCATCAGGTGCAGTATCCTTGACCTGAACATTCTTATCATATCCGCACGCAAAAGCTTAATCATGCTGCTCACCTCCCACCAGAGAGATAAAGAAGCCCTCAAGCGTCTCGTCATGCTCCCTGACCGTCACCAGCTCGCAGCCCTGCTTGTCAAAAGCGTGAACAAGCTGCGTGATGTTTGGCTGTGCGTAAACATCTATCCTGCCGTCCTCAAATATCTTGTACCCGACATCTGCCGCGTAGCCCAGCGCTTCAAGCGCCCTCACCGCACCTGCCGTGTCCGAAACAGTCAGCGCAACGCACTTTTTGCACGCATCGTTCAGCTCCTGCGCGCTCATCTCCCTGACAAGCGTTCCCTTGTCGATAAACCCGTAGTGCGTCGCCAGCTTTGAAAGCTCATCAAGTATGTGACTTGATATCAGCACCGTGATGTTTTTCTCGCGGTTGAGCTTTAAAATAAGCTCGCGCACCTCAATGATACCCTGCGGATCAAGACCGTTTATCGGCTCGTCAAGTATCAGAAAATCAGGGTCGCCGCAAAGTGCAATAGCTATGCCAAGCCTTTGCCTCATACCCAGCGAAAAATTCTTCGCCTTTTTCTTTCCCGTGTCCGCAAGCCCGACCAGCTCCAGCAGCTCCCCGACCTTGTCAAAGCTCGGTACACCGATAACACGGAATTGATGCTTCAGATTTTCCTGAGCCGTCATATCGGGAAATATCGACGGAGTCTCCACGACCGCGCCCACCCTGCGCCTTGCAGTGTTTATCTTTCCGCCAAAGCTTTGCTGCCCGTAAAGCTCAAAGCTCCCCCGCGTTGCAAGCTGCAATCCGCAGATAATGCGTATCAGCGTGGTTTTACCCGCACCGTTTCGCCCAACGAATCCGTATATCGAACCCCTTGGTACATTCATAGTAAGACCGTTCAGCGCCTTGAAGCTTTTGTATTGCTTGCAAAGCCCGTTTGTTTTCAGAACATACTCCATATCCTGACCTCCTCTTTTATTCTGAACTGATCATACCATATAACAGTTAAGATTTCGGTTAAGAAAATAATTAAGATTTAGTTAAGTGCACTACCTTTTCACCAATGCGTTCCCAACACAAATCCGAGTTTGGCGGAGCTTCGCTCCGCTTTTTATTTGTGGTTTTTCTATCATTTTGATTAGATTTTATTGTTTTGTTCTTCGATGCTGTAAAGGGGGAGAAACCATTTGGGGCGACAAGGACGCCTCGCCTTTATGGCGTGGGTGAGCGGACTTTTCTCCCCTCTGGTTTCTCCCCCTTTGACCCCCTTTTCCGTCAACCCCCTCTTTTGCCGCCACCCACTCAAACGTTCAGCAGTTGGAAAGGGAGATTTTTATTTTCCAAGAGATACCCCGCAGCTTCCACCGCCCCTTTCAACAGTTCAAGCCGTGAGTTTTGCCGTACCACCCGATTGACAAAAACCGAGGGTGATGCGAGAAAACCAATCCCACAAAATGAAAGCCCGGAGCGGCACGAAAGCCTCTGCCTGCTCAAACCGATATGCGACGGACAAGCGTGGTGCACGCTGTGCACAAATTCGGATTTATCGCAGTATGCATATCGTGCAACTGTGGGTATTCTCTTGGGAGTGTTTTTTCTCAAACTCTTTTTCTGAACTCTACTACTTTTTCGGGATAAGGTGTCGCAGACACCTTGTGCCGAAAAAGCAATAAAAGGTTTAGGAAGGGGGTCTGGGGGACAACCCTTCTCCAAAAGGGTTTCCCCCAGCTGCTCGACACGCATACCCCGACAAATTCAGATTTAACTTACTGTTCACTGCTGCTGTCGGTCAGCATAAAGCCGATGCCCCAGACCGCGCGGATATAGTCTTTTCCCGATGCAGCCTTCAGCTTTCTGCGCAGGTTATGGATATGGATCTTCAGCGAATCCTCGGTGCAGTCGGGGGTATCAAAGCTGATGTTGTCAAGTATCGCGTGCTTTGCAACGACCTGCTCCGATTTAAGCATCAAAAGCTTTAGTATCGCGTATTCGGTGCGGGTCAGCCTGACCTGCTCCGAGCCGACAGTCACCTCGTGCGACTGCATATCAAGCGCGATGTTCGCAAAGCGCACAACATCGGCATTTGCGCCGTTTTGTGCCTTACGCAGAGCGACCGTTATACGCGCGAGCAGCTCGCCTATATCAAAGGGCTTGGTAACGTAATCATACGCACCTGCGAGCAAAAGATCGACCTTTCCTGCCGTTTCAGCCTTTGCGCTTACAACGATGACGGGGATCCCCTTTATCTGCGGCAAAAGCTGCTCACCCGAAAGCCCGGGCAGCATCAGGTCGAGCAGGATAAGGTCGGGGTGCCTGTTTTCAAGCAGCATCAGCGCCTCGGTGCCCGAAAACGCCCTGTCTACGCTGTATCCCTCGTCGGTCAGCGCCTGCGTGAGCATCTCGTTGATGCTTGTATCATCGTCGATTATCATTATGCTTGCCATTTTATCACCCCGAAGAATTTTTCAATTTTAAATATTATAACATTTTTCGGTCGGCTTGTAAAGGTCAAGTAAATATTAACGTTATGTAAATTAAATCCGATTTCTCTTGACGAAACTACCGAACGGTAGTATAATGACTACCGAACGGTAGTTAATAACTACCGAACGGTCGTTACAGACTACCGATCGGTAGTCTACAATAAGAAAATCTGTTAGAGGAGGAACAAAATGGAGAAATGGGAGGAGATAGTTCTTGCAGCGCTTGACCTCGCCGCGCAAAAGGGGCTTGGGAATGTATCCATGTCGCAGATAGCAGAAAAGGCAGGCATACGCAAGGCATCGCTGTACAATCACTTCTCGTCAAAGGAGGAGATAATCGGCGAGATGTACCTGTATCTGCGTGAAAAGGCGAAGGAAACGCTTCCAAAGGGCGTTGACATGGGCGAGCTGATGGAGAAAAAAAGTGCGCGCGAGATACTTTTGACATCGGTAAAAAACTATGCAAAAATGAACGAAGACGAAAATATGCGCAGATTTTACAAGCTGATATACTCGCAAAGGGCGATAGAATCTGCCGCCGCAAAGATAATGGCGGAGGAAACGCGCAGAATGATAGACGCGACAAAAGCCTTATTCTACGCGCTTGACGCACACGGCAAGTTCCTGTGGCACGACAAAGATATAGATATGTCGGCGACCGCTTTTGCGATGGGCATACACTCGATACTTGACTATATGCTCGACTGCAAAAACGGCGAGGAAGAGGCTGATGAAAAGATGCTTGAGGACTATGTAGACTGGTTCTGCGCAAAAATGGGAGGAGTTAACGATGAATACGATTTCGCGCTCGGCGAATAGGACGCTGATAAATTGGATAGGACTTTTGGGCGTAATTGCGCTTATTTCATACGCGGCGGCGGTGATATTCTCGCCGCTTGACTACCCGGGGTACAACTGGATGAAGCAGGCGGTCAGCGATCTGAGCGCGGAAAATGCGCCCTCGAAAATGCTGTGGAAACAGCTCGCCGCGCTGTACGACAAATGCACGCTGGTATGCCTTATGGCAGTCTGCGTTTTTATCAAAGGCAAGCTCAACAAGCCCTTGCGCGCAGGCATATATCTGTTCACGGTGATGAGCTGGATATCGGGCATCGGCTACGCGATGTTTCCGCTTTCGGACAGCGGCAACGCAGGCAGTTTTCAGGACATAATGCACGTTTACGTAGTTACTCCGCTTGTAGTAATGCTGTCAATAGCATCGCTTGTCGTGGTAATGGTCGGGGGCTTTAGGGACAGGCGCTGGCGGTATCTTGCGATAGGTGCAGCGGTCGCGCTGGCGATGATGTTTGCGGGCGCGATCGGCAGCGGTGCGGTACCTAAGGCGTATTTCGGCATTGCCGAGAGGTTCAGCGTATTTGCTGCGGTCGGATTTACTGCGTTTTTGGGTTTGTGCCTGTTCAGAGGCTTCAAGCCGCACAGCGCGGAAGAATAGTGAAAAAGCGGAGCCTTGCTCCGCTTTTTTGTATACAAATCAGAGTTTAGCGGAGCTTTGCTCCGCTTTTTCTTTTTGGTGTTCTTTTTGTATTTTAGTTTAGAATAATTGGTTTTGTGCTTTGACTTTGTTTAAGGGGGAAACCTATAGGGAAGACAAGTGGGGTTGCCTTACGGCGAAGGCGGGCGAACTTTTCTTCCCTACGGTTTCCCCCTTAAGATCCTCCTTCCCTTCACCTATCTTTTTTCGCGCCGCCATCTCAATCCGTAGTGCAGTAGGCGGCAGAGCGCAACACGCAGCTCGACCGGGCTCGCTGCTACACCAAAAGCGGTGACTGCTACTGCCGTGGCAGCCGCTTTGTGTGCGAAAACATATCAAGTTAGAGTTTACCGCAGTATGCATATCGTGCAATTGTGGAGTTCTCTTGAAAGTTTTTTCTTCAAATCTTGCTTCTAAGCCTTCACCACTTTTTCGTTATTTGGGTCAAAGACCCAAATGGCGAAAAAGAGATAAAAGTTTTAGGGGTGGGGTTTGGGGAGAGACCCTTTTTCAA
>Ga0256404_1009639_pt1 | contig 13742 bp, 13 predicted proteins | sample RumenRJG_01DNA_FD_185990 | JGI IMG/M metagenome (GOLD analysis project Ga0256404, IMG submission 185990) | Bovine rumen microbial communities from Lethbridge, Alberta, Canada - RJG_01 | ecosystem: Host-associated > Mammals > Digestive system > Stomach > Rumen | place: Canada: Alberta | collected...
TCATTATAAATAACAGTATTTGATCTAAGCAGAATATTCTTGCCTAAAACAGGAGGCTCGCTGAATCTTTTATAATTAACTCCTAATTTAATACCTTCTCTTAGTAATTGAGGATCTTTCGGGTCATTTGAATTTCCTCTTATATTATTAAATAAACTAGGCATAATATCACATCTTTTATTTAATTTTTAGAATAATTAATCAATTTATAATTTGTAAGCCAACCTATATAAAATATTATGTAAATAAAAATTTGATTCTTCGAAAACTTTGTTGATAAAGTATGAAAATTTAAAATTATAATAAATAATAAATTAATCCACAAAGTTTGAAAGAGCTTGAGAATTTATAAAATATGAGACATATAGGAAATATTTCTTTTTCCACTTTAATTTAAATACAAAATTTGGCTAACATTAAGTGGCATAAATTCCTTCTTTAAAGATTAAATTAGGGATTACCATAATCATAACTTAAAATTTAAAAAAGCACCATATTATTTAGCTGCTCAAGAGAGTCCACTTCTCATCTTCATACAAGGAACACCAAAGGCGGCACATCATCCAAGATAACTTGAACACGGTTAGCCAAATACAACATCATCAACTTATGCAATCTCATCTTCTTTAAGCATGCTACAAGAGATTAAGTAATTAACTGATCGGGCTAAAGTTTGAATAAAAACTTAATAATCCAGTTTTCCCAATCTATGGAATCTTCTTTTACAGAACATACAGAGTACTCAAAACCCATATTCTTTATCTATTTTTCACTAGAGTAATAATCCGCCCAAAGAATCTTTTTAGGATAACCTGCCTTCTTATTCTTATAATAGAAGCCCCTGTAATTGGCATAGCCCTTTTTTACAAGAGGGCGAATATCAATAGAAAACAATTTGAATATAGTCAAATAGCCAGTTACAACATCCTCAAAAGTGATTGAATCATGATTATTCTTCAAAGCCGAACATGCGCTTAAATAAAGGGATGCAAATGCCACGGTTCTGCAATGATTTAAATCGGAATCATAATACACAGTGAAAGCTGAAATAGTATCCGAAATACAAGTTAAAAATTTTTTAACATTTTTATTTTCATATTTGATGTTGGTTAATCGCTTAAAGAATTCTTCAGAAGGCTCCGGTATTTCTCCCGGATTTTCGAAACCCTCAACAAAATATGTGAAGTATGCTCCGATATCCCCCAGGATAATGCTTCTGTAATCCTCATCATCCAATTTTTCATTAGCACAATATATGTAATTAACTTGTATTATGGAATACAAAGCAATAAAAAAATTATATTGAACAACCTTGGTTAAAGGAGGCAGGTATAATAATGGAAAATTGGACAGGCCGTCCTTTGCCGCTTTAATGAAAGGAATCTTATCCTCTTCAAACTTCCATTTAGAACCCTCTTTATTATAACCTGTTTTTGGAATTCGACCCATCTCTATAAATTGTTGATTATCGCGCAGATTTAGCAATCCGTCATAAATAAGATCAAAACCCTCAACATATGAAAAATTATTTAACTTTTTCAAATAGTTCTGTAATTGTTCCTCAAAAACTTCATCCCAATAATCCATTTTTAAACTCCTCCTAAAGCATTTATTAAATCCTATTCGCCCAATAACCTTTTTTTTAATATGGAATCAACTATCAGTATGCAATGGAAATTTAAAAAACTTCATATTATTTCCAGCTGCTCTCATCAGCCCACTTCTCTTCATCATACAATGAATACACCAAAGGCCTCATGTCATTCAAGATAATCTTGAACACAGTCAGATAACCAATAACAACATCCTCACAAGTAATGCAGTCACGACCTTCTTTAAGCGCACTGCAGCCGATTAAATAATAAACCGCATGGCCCAATGCTGTTACAAGTCTATCTGAATCATAATCATTATGTATTGAATCCACAATTACACAGAATATGGAATATTCAAAATCCTTAGCTTTGTCATCCTCCCAATATAACCCATGCAGCTTGTTAAAAAATTCGACATATTCCTTTTGACTTCTTTTAACAAGCACTATATCAGGATTGTCGAAATCTTCAACAAAAAAGGTTATATATTCAACAATAAATGATAAAACTATCACCTTGTCCTCTTCATAAGTCAGGAAATGTTGATTGTCATAATTAAAAGACATTTGAATCATGGAAAACAAAGTAGCAAGATTAAATCCATCCACAACCTTATGGATAAAATTTGGCCGGTAAATGGGTATGAGTGCACTAAACCCCAAACCATTTCTAGCACCATTATAAAAGGGAGTCTTCTCCATATTCCAGTCAAAAGTATTTTCATCCCTTTTTACAGGAAACCTAGGCAATGACAAGAACCTGTCATTAACTCTTAAATTTTTTATAATGTCCACCAACTCATCAAAACGCTTAATATCCAATTCCTTAAAACTCATAAGACGATTCCAATCATAATCTTCCACTATTGAACTGTCATGCTTTAAATCGGCTTTAATAGCCCTTATTAAATCACCAAAAGTCATATTCTTCACTTTTTCAATACTTAACTAATTATATACAAAAATACCATTAAGATTTTCCTACCACTTCTACTTTTCAGTGGAATAATAATCCGCCCAGAGAATCCTTTTTGGATAACCTGCTTTCTTATTATTATAATAGAATCCCCTATAATTGGCATAGCCCTTCTTAACAAGAGGACGAATATCAATGTAAAACAATTTGAATATGGTCAGATAACCGGTTACAACATCCTCAAAAGAGATTGAATCACGATTATTCTTCAAAGCCGAACAGGCGCTTAAATAAAGGGCTGCAAATACCAATGTCCTGCAATAATTAATGTCTGTCCTATAACCTGCAGTATAAGCGGAAGTAACATCCCAAATGCAATTAAAAAATTTATTCACATCCTTGGTTTCATACTTCATATTTGTAATCTGTTTGAAAAAATCCTCTGAAGGCTCAGGTATTTTTCCAGGATTTTCAAAATCCTCAACAAAATATGTGAAATATGCACCAATATCCCCCAGTATAATGCTCTTATAATCCTTATCATCCAGTTTTTCATTAGCACAGTATATGTAATTTAACTGAATCATCGAATACAAAGCGATGAAAAAATTATATTGGACAACCTTGGTTAAAGGAGGAAGATATAAAAGCGGGAAATTTGACAATCCCTTTTTTGCCGCCTTGATAAAAGGAATCTTATCCTCCTCAAACTTCCATTTACGATCCTCTTTATTATAGCCTGTCTTTGGAATTCGTCCCATCTCAATAAATTGCTGATTGTCACGCAGATTCAGCAATCCCTCCTGAATCAAATCAAAATTCTCAACATATGAAAACTCATTTAATCTTTTAAAATATTTTTCCAAATCTTCCTCTAAAAATTCATCAAATGCATCCATTTTAACCTTCACCTAAGAGCATTTATTAAACCATTCAACTAATAACATTTTTTTTAATTGAAATCAACTATGAATTACTAACAATGGAAATTTAAAAAACATCATATTATTTCCAACTGTTCTCGTCAGCCCACTTCTCCTCATCATACAATGAATACACCAAAGGCCTCATGTCATTCAAGATAATCTTGAACACAGTCAGATAACCGATTACAACATCCTCACAAGTTATACGGTCACGACCTTCCTTAAGTGCATTGCAGCCGATTAAATAATAAACCGCATGCCCCAGAGTTGTTATGAATCTACGTGATTGCTCATTATTGTTTATTGCATCCACAATTACGCAGAATGTGGAATATTCAAAATCCTTGACTTTGTCATTCTCCCAGGGCAAATCATGCACCTTTTTAAAGAATTCCACATATTCCTTCTGGCTTCTTTTAACAAGCAGGTTGTCCGGATTATCGAAATCTTCAACAAAAAAGGTCAGATATTCAATAATGAATGACAAAGTTATTGCCTTGTCCTCTTCATAAGTCAGAAAATGTTGATTGTCATGATTAAAAGACATCTGCACCATGGAAAACAATGTGGCGAAATTAATAGCGCTGATTGATTGATGAAGAATAGTGGTCGCAAAAACAGGCAAAAACACACTGAACCCAAAACCAATTTTCGCTCCATTATAAAATGGAGTCTTATCTATATTCCAGTCAAAAGTATTCTCATCCTTTTCAACTGGAAAATCAGGCAGCGATAAGAATCTTTCATTGTTTTTTAAACCAGTTATTATCTCCAACAACTCTTCAAAACGATCAATATCAAATTCCTTATAACTCATAAGACGCTCCCAATCATAATCAAATATTATGGAAGGGTCTTTCTTCAAATCAGATTTAATTGCCCTTATTAAATCACCAAAAGTCATATTTTATCACCTTATCACCAAAATTTCAAACGATTAACAAAATGTTTAACAGAATTTTTTGCATTATTAAATGTTCTTTGTGTTTTTCTTTGTATGGTGTTTCGTAAAACTATTGTTTAATGAACTAAATTAAACAGATCAAAACCCTCAACATAGGAAAAATCATTTAACTTTTTCAAATCGTCATCCAATTGTTCCTCAAAAACTTCATCCCCATAATCCATTTTTAAACTCCTCCTAAAGCATTTATTAAATCCTATTCGCCCAATAACCTTTTTTTAATATGGAATCAACTATCAGTATGAAATGGAAATTTAAAAAACTTCATATTATTTCCAACTGTTCTCGTCAGTCCACTTCTCCTCATCATACAATGAATACACCAAAGGCCTCATGTCATTCAAGATAATCTTGAACACAGTCAGATAACCAATAACAACATCCTCACAAGTAATGCAATCATGACCTTCTTTAAGCGCACTGCAGCCGATTAAATAATTAACTGCACGGCCCAAGGTTTGAATAAAAGCCTGATCATCAAGATTTCCCCCATCAGTGGAATCCACAACAACAGAGTATACCGCATACTCGAAATCTTTAACTTTATCATCTTCCCAGAATATATTATGCAGTTTCTTAAAAAAGTCAGCATATTCCTTCTGACTTCTTTTAACAAGATGGTTATTGGGATTGTCGAAATCTTCAACAAAAAAAGTTATATATTCAACAATAAATGATAAAACTATCGCCTTGTCCTCCTCATAAGTTAGAAAATGTTGATTGTCATAATTAAAAGACATCTGAACCATCGAAAAAGTGGTGGCTATTGACTTTGCATCAACAAGCTTGTGAGTAATGCTTGTCATATAAAAAGGAATCATATGGCTTAATCCCAAACCCTTAACGGCACCATTGTAAAATGGCGTTTTTTCCATATTCCAGTCAAATGCGTTTCCATCCTCCTTAACAGGAAATTTATGAAGTGATGAAAATCTTTCATTAACACTTAAATTTTCTAGTATCTCCAACAATTCATCAAACCTGTTTATATCAAATTTTTTAAAACCAATAAAGCGATCCCAATCATAATCTTCCACTATGGAATCATCATGTTTCAAATCAGCTTTAACAGCCCTGATAAAATCACCAAAAGTCATATCTCTCACTTTTTCAATACTTAACTAATTATATACAAAAATACCCTTAAGATTTTCCTACCACTTCTACTTTTCAGTGGAATAATAATCCGCCCCGAGGATTCTTTTCGGATAACCAGCCTTCTTATTCTTATAATAGAAGCCTTTGTAATTGGCATAGCCCTTCTTAACAAGAGGCCTGATATCAATATAAAACAATTTGAATATTGTCAGATAACCGGTTATGACATCTTCAAAGGAGATTGAATCACGATTATTCTTCAAAGCCGAACAGGCGCTTAAATAAAGGGCTGCAAAACCTATTGTCCTGCAATAATTCATACCTGATCTATAAGCAGTTGTATACGGGGATATAATATCCCAGATGCAATTGAAAAATTTATTAACATCCTTGGTTTCATACTTCATATTTGTAATCTGTTTGAAAAAATCCTCTGAAGGCTCAGGTATTTTTCCAGGATTTTCAAAATCCTCAACAAAATATGTGAAATATGCTGCAACATCCCCAAGGATAATGTTCTTATAATCATCATCATCTAGTTTCTCATTAGCACAGTATATGTAATTTAACTGAATCATCGTATACAAGGCGATGAAAAAATCATATTGGACAACCTTGGTTATAGGAGGCAGATACAATAATGGAAAATTCGACATTCCATCATTTGCAGCTTTAATAAAAGGAATCTTATCCTCTTCAAACTTCCATTTACGATTCTCTTTATTAAAGCCCGTCTTTGGAATACGGCCCATCTCAATAAACTGCTGATTATCACGCAAATTCAATAACCCCTTGTGAATTAAATCAAAATTTTCAACATATGAAAACTCAGTTAATCTTTTAAAATATTTATCCAAATCTTCCTCTAAAAATTCCTCGAAAAAAGACATTATTTAACCTCCGCCAAATTATATTAATTAATTTAAATTTTTCTTAAAATCTTATTTTTTATAAAGTTTAATCCTTTGTATAGGATGTTTTTTGTGGAATGTTTTATAGGTTTGGTGTTTTTATTGCTATAACTCCTTTTACTTTTATAGCCTGGCCAAAGTATTTTTTGCGCTGCTTTTGATGCCCCATATAAATACTTTGGATGCTTTTTAAAATAGGGCTTTATTTTAGCAACTTTTGGTTTTTTCCTTTTTGGCTCAGATAATACTTTCTTTCTTAAAAAAGTAACATTATTCTTAAATGCACTAAAACCAAACGTATAATCTTTTATTAAAGTTAAGAAATTATCATAATAACCTTTAACAATCTTAACGGTCTTAAAATCTTCACTAAATAAATTCAAAATTTTTACAACAGAAGTTCTTATAGGATTTGAAATCATTTCATAAGCAAAATCAACCTTGCCCAAAATATTAGATATTTTATCCCAATTTTTGGTTATGAAATTATATGGGCCCCTTTTATTAAGAAAACCAATTATTTTAGATTTCATTTTTTTAAAGATTTTTATTTTTCTTAATTTTGGCAGTATTGAAGCTCCGCCAGTGAATAATGATAAGCATAGGCATGCTACATTGAATAAGAAATCACCAGTGCTTAAATTTCCATTAAATCTATATCACATAATGCATATAGAACTACTTTAATAACTACTCCAAAACCCATTTTATCTATAAGATTTTCTTTAATTAGAAATATTTAAATGTGACTAAAAAATAGTAAAAATAAGTCTAATACTTTTTTCGACAAATTCAAAATTTAATTTTGACGGCCACATAAAAGTTAAATATAGCGATTAAAAAAATGTTATTCATGAACATTAAAGCGCCAATAATTATGGAGTTAATTTTCATCGTGATTTCTGTTTTGATATATGTTACAACTTCCAACACATTTTTCATATTCAATTTCCTCTACATTGGAACTGCAATATCTATTGGACTCTTCTTGATGGCTAAAAATCACAGATATGCAAGAAACCTTGTCATGCTTGCAGTTGGATCTTACCTGTTTGTTTATGTTGGCCTTTTAGGTCATGAAAACTTGTCCCTGTCCGGATTTTGGTATTATCTGGGTTTAGGTGTTTTTGAAGGTGCAGTTATTCATTTTCTAATAGCAAAAATCCTTGGACCATTACTGTTTGGCCGTGGATGGTGCGGCTATGCATGCTGGACAGCGATGATATTGGACCTGCTGCCTTATAAAACCCCTCAAAACGAAAGGAGAAACTGGGGGTATGTCAGATACATATTATTTGCCGCAATATCATGCGGTGTATGTTCACTATTCGTTTTTAAAGTTGCTAATCTTGATTCAATAATATTTTACCTGTTTATTTTAGGAAATATGATTTACTATCTTCTTGGAATTGCTTTGGCATTTTATCTTAAAGATAATCGTGCATTTTGCAAATATGTTTGTCCGGTTACTGTATTTTTAAAGATTTCAAGCTACTTCTCACTTTTAAGAGTTAAAGTTGATGAAAATAAATGCATCGCTTGTGGCAAATGTGTAAGGGCATGTCCGATGGATGTTGAAATGTTAGACAATTCCAGAAAAAGAGAAAACGGTACGGAATGTATATTGTGCCTTGAATGTGTTCACAGTTGCATGAATGATGCCCTGAAATTATGATTTCCGAGGCAAGTTTGATTTTTACAAGTAGAATTATTCATCAAAACAAATTGATTTTTTGAATTGATTGAAATATTAATGTGCTGAAAATGCAATAAAGATATTAGCCGTGCAAAGACCATTTCTTCGAAAATGTACTAAATTTTTTAGTACATATTCTATATATTATGTTTTATAGTACATACTAAAATTTATATTATATTATAAAAAAAGTAAGAAAAGTTACTTTTAAAGTAACTTTACATGTTTTCATTGTAGAATTCGACTATTTTATCGAAAGGAATTATGTCCAAATCATCATATAAATCAGTGTGAACAGCATCAGGAATGATAAGGAGCTCCTTGTTGTCCCCTTCTAATTTTTCGAATTCATCTTTTGACATATAGCATGAGTGTGCCTTTTCTCCGTGGATGATTAAAACAGCTGAGCGGATTTCATTAGAATATGCTATAATCGGTTGGGAGATAAAGGACATGCAACCAATAGCATTCCAGCCGTCATTTGAGTTTAGGGAACGTTTATGATATCCTCTTTCTGTTTTATAATAATCATAGTAGTCTTTTACAAAGAATGGCGCATCATCAGGAAGAGGGTCAACTACTCCTCCAGCTCTCACATATTCTCCGTTTTTATAGTCCTCAGTTCTTTGATTGTTCAGCATGACTTTCATTTCATATCTTGCATCAGCATTGTCCCCTTCATCAAAGTATCCTTTGGCATTAATACGGGTCATGTTATACATTGTTGAGGTAACTGTTGCTTTAATACGGGTATCTATTGAAGCAGCATTTAATGCCATTCCTCCCCAACCGCAGATTCCGAGGATTCCCACTCTTTCAGGATCCACTTCATCATTTGTCACCAAGAAGTCAACTGCTGATTGAAAATCTTCTGTATTGATATCCGGAGATGCCATGTAGCGAGGTTCGCCTGAACTTTCACCAGTGAATGAAGGGTCGAAAGCTATTGTCAAGAACCCCCTTTCAGCCAGTGTCTGTGCATATAAACCGGAGGATTGTTCCTTTACAGCACCGAATGGTCCTGAAATTGCAATTGCCGGTAATTTACCTTCTGAATCCTTTGGTTTGTACAAGTCTGCAGCCAAAGTGAATCCATATCTGTTTTTGAAAGTCACTTTTTCATGATTTACCTTATCGGATTTCGGGAAAACCTTATCCCATTCTGTAGTTAATTCAATGACACTCATTGCATCACCATTTAACAATCTATATTTAATTATTTAAAAAGTTGATTGCTAAAAAACTGTCTGGTTTTAAAATGAAAATTAAATTCGAATATTGTGGTCTATCATGAAATTGACTGCTACCACAATGACCAGGGCTATGAATGAAACTACAAGCCAGAAATTAAGGTGGTTGTTTGGTTTTAATTTCTCGTTTTCCTCATCTGAAATATGTCTTTTATTATCCCTCACATTTAAATCCTTATCATTGTCCATGGCTTCAAATTCAGCATCCAGCCTTTTTTCCTCCTCGCCATACTCTTTAAGCTCATAACTACAGTAGGGGCAGAAGTCATAATCCTTATTGAGTTCCTTTCCACAACCTGGACAATTTCTCATTGTTTCACCTTGAATAATAGTATATTGAACTTCATTAAAAAAAGTGTCTGTTTGCTTTTTGATAGTGCTCTTGATAAAAAAAATACTGATCTATAGAAAGCACATCACAAAAAAAACACAACCACAGAAAACACAAAAAAATGACAATGCAACTCATAGAAAGCATTAAATGATTGAAAAAGAGGAAAGTTAATTTATTTTTATAGGTGATGGATTGAGGTATCTTTTATGGTGAGATGGAAAATAAAAATTAAGATTTAGCCAAAAGACAGCAAAATAAATATACGGGGGGAACGTGTCCAACGGCTAAATCTGTAAAAATAAGGATAATAGAATTATCCTAATATCTTCTTCAAGTCGTCTTTTGGATTGGAAGTTGGAGTCAGGTTGAACTGGCTTACCAATACATTCAAGATGTCCTCATTGCACCATGCAGGAAGAACAGGTCCAAGGAACATGTCTGTTTTTCCAAGGTATAATAATGTCCAGAGAATAGCTGCAGCCTTCTGCTCCATCCAGCTTAGGACAATTGTAAGAGGAAGGTCGTTCAATTCCATCTCAAAGAGGTCACATAATGCAACGGCAAGTTCGATAGCAACAATAGCATCATTACACTGACCTAAGTCGATAAGCCTTGGAATTCCTTCAATATCTCCAAGGTCAAGGTCGTTGAATCTGAATTTTCCGCATGCAAGAGTAAGCACGATGCAGTCTTCAGGAATCTGCTCTACGAATTCACGGTAGTAGCTCATCTTAGGGTTTGGAGTGTCGCATCCACCAACCAGGAAGAATCTTCTGATTTTACCGGATAAGACCAGTTCCTTGATTTGAGGAGCAAGTGAGAGAATAGTGCTTAATCCGAAACCAGTAGTAAGTTCTGTGGTTTCCTCAGCAGTCAGACCGCCTAATTCCTTGGCCTTTTCGATTACAGGAGTGAAGTCGTAGTCTTCAATGACGGTTGCCCCTGGAACCTTGACAATGTCCATGGTGAACAGTCTGTCTGCATACTCGTCCTTAGGAATCAATACACAGTTGGTGGTTCCTAAAATAGCTGCTTTGTGGTCTGCAAAGAGTTTTTTCTGATCAAACCATGCCTTTCCAATATTACCAGCCAGTGCCTCGTATTTGGCAAGTTCAGGATAACCGTGTGCAGGAAGCATTTCACTGTGGGTGTAAACCTTTACTCCAGTTCCTTCACATTGTTTTAATAATTCCTCTAAAGCCTTCAAGTCGTGTCCGGTGACAATGATTGCAGGACCTTCCTGAGCTCCCTGTTTTACAACTGCAGGAACAGGCTCGCCGTATTTTTCAATGTGGGCTTCCTTGAGCATCTTCATTACCTTGAAGTTTGCTTCACCAGCATCAAGTCCTAATTGAATAAGGCTTGGAATGTCGAAATTGACATTTGTCAAAGTTGAATACAATGCCTTGGTCAGGAATTCGTCCACTTCAGGATCGCTTACTCCAAGTTCCTTGGCATGGTAGTTGTATGCGGAAATACCCTTGATTGCAAAAATAAGGTTGTCTTGAAGTCTTGCGGAGGTTGCATCCTTGCCGCATACTCCTTTTACAGTACATCCCTCTCCCCTTACGGTTTGGGAACATTGATAACAAAACATATCGAAATCGCTCATTTAATCACATCCTATGATTTTAAAGAAATGAACATCAAAAAGGATATCCAAACACCCATATGACAATTACATGGGTTTTTCCCTCTTTTATGATTGTTCAATTTTTTTAATTAACGTTCTTTATACCAAGTTTATTTTGAATACATATAAAGATTTTGTCACAAATTATGGGTAAAAAGTAACAATTTTATATTAAAAACATCAGAGTAATCATTAAAGAAAATTTAAAGAGAATTCAATAGCTAACTTTAAAGAAGACAAATAGCTAAAATTCAAAAAATAAAATAGCTAAAATTCAAGAGGGATTTTATGGAAAAAATAATAAATGTATTGGCTAAATTCGGTCTAAGCACTTACGAATCAAAGGCATATATCACAATGTGCTCTATGATAAATGGAAAGGCCATAGACATCAGCGAGGCTTCAGGCATACCAAGGTCAAAGATTTATGACGTGCTTAAGGAACTGAATAAAAAGGGATTTGTTGAAGTAGAAAGAACAAAACCATTGAAATATACAGTTGTCACTCCGAAAGTGGTTTTCGAAAGGGAAAAGGAAAAACTTGAAGCCGAGCTTGCAGAATGCGAAGAAGAGCTCTCAGAACTTTACAATCAGGAAATATCAAAGACCCAGGCTCCTGTATGGCTGATTAATACAAGTGAGAAAATCATAGCAAAGGAGCTTGAAATCATTGAAAGAAGCCGCAGCTCCATCAGCATGAGAATAGGATTCCTTCTTGAGGGAGAAGGAGATGAACTAATAAAGGCATTTAGAAGGCTTGGCGAAGATGTAAGCATAAGAATTCTCGCAAGCAGGGAATGCTATATCGACAAGGAGAAGGTGGAAATCATAGAAACATTCAAGAAATCAGGATTAAGAAATCTGGAAATCATCAAGGCAGACATTCCATTTGTAAAAGTTCTAATCCGAGACGGCAGGGAAATGATCCACACCTATGTTCAGTTTACAGGAGAGGAGAAGTCAGTCATTCCAAAGACGGCTGTTGGAATCTGGAACCAGTACAATGACGTCTGCAGGAACTACGAGGAAAGATTCGACAACCAGTTTAAGAAAATCAAGGATAAAAGACAAGAAAAAATGAAAAATATAAGGGAATAATAAAACCTATACTTGAGATGTAGCTCAAATAATAAAAAAATGTAAAAACCTTATATTCATAGCTTAACAATCTAAAAATTAACAATTAAGATGTTAATTTAAATACTATATCCAAAATAAGGATTAAATAAGCAATAATGAGGAGAATTTTCATTATCACTTGCCATACCTCCTGTAATTAGTAACAGGAAGCAAAATGGAAATAAGCATATCCTTTTATCACCACCTGTTCTTTTAAAGGGAGGTTTTAATTATTATTATACTATTAACACGTGATTATTTATTAATTTTTCTAATATAGGTCAAAATAACTTTTATTTTAAAAAATAGTTATAAATAGTAAACTTGAGAAAAAAATACGAAAGATTATAAATTATTATTAAAAAATAAGTTATTAAAATAAAAATTAATAATGCCTTATAGTAGTTTCTATATAGAAACTACAAAGCTACATCTTTAAGACATTATTCCCTTTAAAAAGAACAGAGTTTTGCTGAAATATCAGCAATACAAGTAATACTTGTAATATGAAGTATATCACATGTTACATATAAATCTATTGATTTAAAAAATGATGTTAAAAATAGTTATAAATAGTAAACTTAATGCAAATATCACCAAAAGCACAAATGTGTAAAATACTATTTAATCCTTGAAATGGGATTCCACAATATCGCATATCTGGCTTGAGGAGTTCGCAATAGCTTCCTTGTAAATGTCTGTCTTACCACTATAAGACTCCAGATTGTTTAAGATTTCAAACACCGCATCATCCAGATCCTCAAGGTCGCACTCTTTTGTGGCACCTTTGAATATGGCCTCCATGTTATGATATCTGTTGTATTTCACTCTTTTCAATATGACAATCGGAATATTGCAGAGCATGGCCTCCTGAAGCATCAAGCCGTCATCTGTTAAAACAGCAAGGTCTGACAATGCATACAAGTCGGCAACCCAGTCGATATAGCCGACATAAATCACCTTTTCATCATCAAGATACTTCTCGTATTCCTCATCTAGAAGAGAGCCTATTACAACAATATTGAACTCGTCGCTATGCTTGCTTGCAAACAATTCCACAGCTTGAGCTGTTTTTTCAAACAGTGTTGAACCTGATGAAAACATTATGGTCTGCTTTTCCGGGTCGAACTTCCTGTATTGAGGATTGTTTTCACAGTGCTCCTCTATTTTTTGAAGCGCCTTTTGCCTGTCTCCTTCAACAATATGTGAATTGGTTGGCAGAAACGCCTTGACATGGCTTGAAACCGCCTCATCCCTAAAGAGAGGACTTTCAGGAAGTATGATTGGATCGCTTATCTTGC